>Ga0310694_10001418_pt1 | contig 27296 bp, 18 predicted proteins | sample 174DNAGHGhighgp2_FD_203884 | JGI IMG/M metagenome (GOLD analysis project Ga0310694, IMG submission 203884) | Sheep rumen microbial communities from Palmerston North, Manawatu-Wanganui, New Zealand - 1742 DNA GHGhigh gp2 (v2) (version 2) | ecosystem: Host-associated > Mammals > Digestive system...
CCGTCATGCGCACCTGCGCGAACACCTGCTTTATATCCTGCCTTGCGCCGGCAAAATGCGGCCAGGCATCGACGCCGTCGCCCTCCCGCCGGGGGATCACATGGATGTGGAAATGCGCCACCGACTGCCCCGCGCTTTCACCGCTGGCGTTGAGCAGGTTGACGCCGGTATAGCCGCAGTTCTCCGTCAGGTGCGCCGATACCCTTTGCACCGTCGCCATAACGGCGGCCAGAGATGGGGTGCCGCAATCCAGCACGCTGGCAAAATGCGCCTTGGGGATCACCAGGATGTGGCCGTCCACGTCCCCGGCAATGTCCATAAAGGCCAGGGTCTTTTCATCCTCGTACACCTTCATGCACGGGATTTTCCCCGCCCCGATGGAGCAAAAAATGCATCCGTCCATGCCGCGCCTCCTTATCGGCACGCGTAGGGCCTCACGGCGCTGATGCAGCGCATCACGTCGTCAAAGGCCTCGGGGGTCAGGCTCTGGGCCCCGTCGGACAGGGCGTGGGGCGGATCGTTGTGCACCTCGATCATCAGCCCGTCGGCCCCGGCGGCGGCAGCGGCCACGGCCATGGGCTTGACCAGGTGGGCGTAGCCGGTGGCGTGGCTGGGGTCCACCACCACGGGCAGATGCGTCAGCTTGTGCAATACCGGCACGGCGGACAGATCCAGGGTATTGCGGGTGGCGGTTTCAAAGGTGCGGATGCCCCGCTCGCACAGGATCACATTGTCGTTGCCGCCGGCCATGATGTATTCGGCGCTCATGAGCCATTCCTGAATGGTGTTGGCCAGGCCGCGCTTCAAAAGGATGGGCTTGCGGGTCTGGCCCAGTTCCTTGAGCAGTTCAAAGTTCTGCATGTTCCGGGCGCCCACCTGGATCACGTCCACCTCCTCAAACAAAGGCAGGTGGTTGATGTCCATGATTTCGGTCACGATGGGCAGCCCCGTTTCCTTCTTGGCCAGCAGCAGCAGGCGGATGCCCTCCTCATGCAGGCCCTGGAAGGCGTAGGGCGAGGTGCGGGGCTTGAACGCGCCGCCCCGGAGCAGGCCCGCCCCGGCAGCCTTGACCCTTTTTGCCACGTATACGATCTGCTCTTCCGTTTCCACCGAGCAGGGCCCGGCGATCACCTCGAAATGCCCGCCGCCGATTTTGACCTTTTCGCCCACGTTCACCACCGTATCGGCAGCGTGGAATTTCCGATTGGCGTTTTTGTAGGGCTCCTGGATGCGCTGCACGTTTTCCACGATCTCCAGGGACTTGATCACGTCGATGTCCAGCCGGGAGGTATCGCCGATGAGGCCCATGATGGTCTGGCTTTCCCCGGCGGACATATGGATGCCAAAGCCCATGGATTTGAGCCAGTTTTGCAAATTGGCCACCTGGCGCTCGTCCGCCTTGTTTTTGAGCAGGATGATCATTGTACCCTCTCCTTCCGATGGGATGAAAAAAGGCCTTGCAGCGACATGCACCGCAAGGCCCTTGATTTCAAGCGAAAACCTTTACATGCGGCGGCATGCCTTGCCGGAAATGCCGGTAAAGCTAAAATAAAAGTAATAGCCGTTTTGCCGCATAGCCTGATTCCGCATGGAGAAACCTCCCATTCAATTTCACTTGGAGCATACCACAGCCGCCCGCCTCCGTCAAGGCGGAAATTGTTCTTAGACTGTATTTACGCGGAAGCAATCTCCGGCTGCTCTCCAGGTTCACTGACAGCCTGCTTTATCGCCGGCGGGCGGCGTTACCGGGTCAGGCGCATGACCACGCCGTCCAGCGTCATTTCCAGCGCGCCGTCCGCAAAGGTCAGCGGCGCTTCCTGGCCAAAGCTGGTCATGATGATTTGGCCGTTTTCTTCCCGCCAGGTGAAGCTGGTTTCCATTGATTCGCCATCCTGCACGGTCAGCGCCGTGCCGGTGCCATCGCCGAGGAAACTCAGGGTGATCTGCATATCCGCCATTTCGGGGGTCAGCACCAGATCGCCCACGGAAAGGCTGGTCAGGCGCCATTCGCCCAGCAGTGCTTCGCTGTCCGCGGCCTCTGTTTTCCCGGTCATGTCAATCTGCGTGATGGCCGCCAGCGCGGCAATCGCCGCCGCGTCTTGCCCGGCGGTGGATTCCGCTGTCGGTTCGGCGGTGGGTTCCGCGGTCTCTGCCGGCGCGGCAGTATCCAGCAGGCATCGGTCGATCAGGGCGTCCCGCCAGGCCCGGGCCAATTCCTCGGCCACGGTCTGGGCGTCATCCGGATAGCAGCTTTCCAGCAGCGCCTGCCGGGCCTCGATCAGGGTGTCGAGGGCCATTCGGGCGGCGGCGATCTGCGGGCGCAGCGCGGGATCGGCGGCCTTGTAGCTGTCGGTGGCCTGCGCGTCCAGGGCGTCGCGGTAAAGCCGCTGAGCCCGATAGAAGGCCAAAGCGATTTCCTCCGGCGTCGTCGCCGCCGCCAGCGCATCGTCCGTCACCGTCGCTATCTCCCGGTGATCCTCGCACAGCGCGTTAACGATCATCCCCGCGCCATCCCCGTATCCCTCATCGCGGATACAGACCACGATGGGCACATCACCCATGCTGTTTTCCTGTAAAAAGAACGTGTCGTACGCATTGCCCACGCGGCTGTCGGGCCGGGGCGTTTCCGGAGCGTGATGCGTTAGGTAGCACAGCGCTATGGTCCGCCGCTGAAGCATTTCGGCGGCGGCTTTCGCAGCCAGGTCGGGCCGGCGCGCGGCCAGCATGGCTTCCGCCGCATTCACATAGGCGTAGAACGCAGCCCGCTCCTGCATCACGGCAAGCCTGGCGTCGCCGCCCACGGCCTTATCCAGCAGGCGCTGGTACAGTTTATCCGTTTCAGCCTGCCACAGCCGCCTGACCTGATTCCAGCCGTTGGCCGCGGTGCGGGGATCGCTGCTGTCCTTGAAGGAATTGCTTTCCACCTGGGCAAGCACCTTGGCGTGTTCTTCGCAGAAGGACAGAAGATACATTTCCGCGCCATTGTACAGGCTGTGCAGCTGCAGCACGCAGCTGTCCTCCTGGCCCTGGCTCTCCACGGGCGTATAGCCGGTATCGCCGCCGGTGAGGCTGATCACCGGGGCCGAGGCCACGGGGCAATCGGTGAGGGTGTCGGTGGAGAAGAGCACCAGGGCGTAGTTTTTCACCTGCCCCGCCAATACATCCTGGCCGGTGACGGTGTAGGAGAACTTGTAAGTGCGCTCCTCCCCGGGGTTCAGGGTGGTCACGGTGGAAAAGCCGCTGAAGGTGACGGAATCCTTGAGGCAATCGAAGAGCTTTACGTTTTTCAGCGGCACGTCGCCTGTGTTTTTATACGTGATTTTGTACTGGATCACGTCGTTTTCCTGATAATACTGGCCGTTGGGATAAGCGCTCGTTTCTTCCTTCACCACCGTCAGCCCGGGCACGCTGAACAGCATGGCCTTGGCCTCCTGATGATCGGAAGCCGTAACCGGCTGGCCGTTTTCATCCACGGCGTCCAGATTCGCGGTATCGTCGAAGAAGCCGTTGAAGGCGTCCTCATGCGTCACGGTGTAGGGATAGGTGAAGGAGCCGCTTTCATGGGGCGCAAGGGTTCCGTCCTCCAGCAGCTTTCCTGCCGCCGCGCCGCTGGAAACTGCCAGCAGGTCGCTGACGTTCACGTGGGTCAGGGTCTCATCGCTCAGGTTCTGCCAGTAGACCGCCACGTCCAGCTGTTCGCCCTCCCGGTAGATGCCGGTATGCTCAGCACCGGGCACGAAGGCAATTTTGACCTCGGCCTTGGGCTCCCCTTCCTTGATTTCCCCGGGGGCTTCCTTCAGGGTGAACACGGTCACGGGGTTGCTCTTTTGCGTGCGCTGCTTGCCGGAGGCGGTATCGGTCCATATGGCCGAAGCGATGTTGTACACCTGCCCCGCGTCCACGTCGCTTTGCTGCACGATGTAGTAATACCCGCTTTCCACCGAGCGGCTTTCTTTGGGCTGCAGGTCCTTGATCTCATCCAGGTCGCCGGGGCCGATCAGATCGTCCCGGATCGTAACGGAAGGGATGGCGGCGGAGCCCGTGTTGGTCACCGTCAGCCGGTAGGCGATTTTTTCGCCCAGCTGATACCCGCCGGGCAGCGCGGGCGCGCTGATCGCTTCCTTTTTCAGGGTCAGGGACGTTTCGTCGGGCACGGTCCATTTCACGGGTTCCTGGCTCGTTTCGTGGGCCAGGGCCGCTTCGTTGCTTTCCAGCACATCCGTATCCACGTCGGCCACGGCCACGAAGGAAATGTGCAGCATGCCGTCCAGGGGATCGAGTTGGGTTTCCTTGAACACGTGATCCGCGGGCACGTTGACGGAATTGCCGGGCGAAAGCGCCTGGCCGCCCAGGTCGATCTGCTCATAGCCATCGGGCACAAAGACCCGGATATGGCTCAGCACGCAGGGCGCTTCGCCCAGGTTGGACACGGTGAGCATGTATTCCACCTTGGGGGTGTTGCCCATGCCGTCAAAGTGCAGCGGCTCCGCGGTCAATTTGGCCGCCGCCAGGAAAAGCTGCGCCTTGCCGCTGACCGTCGGCACAGAGGTGGGAGGCGCCACCGGCAGCACCAGCGTCATTTTATCGGTCACGGTCTGCTTCTGGCCGTCTTTTCCCACGTATTCGCCCACGGCGCTGACCGTGATGTAATCGTAGCCGTCGCCGGAATCGTGGATCTGATAGCCAAACGACCCAGCCTGGTCCATGCCGCCGCCGCAGCGGTGATCCTTTTCCACCGGGCCGTCGGCATTGCACAGCGCGCCGTTCAAATACAGCAGCACCCTCTCAAAGGTCACTTCGCCGCAGTTCAGGGCGCTTAAGGAAAGGCTGGTGTTTTCCCCATCCTGATACTTTTCCTTTTTCCAATCATCCATTACGTCGCCAAATACGGCGATGCGGGCCTCGGCCTCTTTGCCGTCGAGATCGTAGAAATCATCGGAGACGGCGGGTATGCCGGTATCCTCCGGCTTTACGCTGGTGGAGGGCAGGTCGGCAGGGGGCGCAAAGTCCGAAGGAAGAACGATTTCTTCCCCCACGATGAAGCCCACGGAAATCTGGTTGGTGGTCATTGTCTTGTAGGAAGCATCGCCGGGCACCTTGTAATACACCCGGAAGGACCGTTCGAAGTGATGGGACGCTTCCTCGACGGGGCGCACCGCGGCATTATACGTGAAGGAAACCTCACCGCCGGGCATGATGGTGCCCCGGGCGTTGTTGAAATCCGCGCCGCTGTCGCCCTCGCCTTCGTGAATCACGTAGTAATTGGAGGCGTAAACCGGAATGGGCCCGTCGTTATGGAAGGTCAGCACGATGGGCACGATCTGGCCCGTCACCAGCGTTTCCGGCTTTTCGGCGGCGCCGGTGAGGGTCATGAGGGGCTGGGGCTTTTCTTCCGCCTGGATGGACATCTGCACCCGCTTGGCGGTTACGTAATCGTACGTCACGCCCTCCGGCGCATGCTCCTCGGGGCTCGGCTTGGCCAGCACGCCCTCAGGCAGCTGGCCGCTGGCGTCCCAGGCCAGAACGAATTCTCCTTTTTCCGCGTCTTCCTCCGTCACGGTGTACTGATAAGCGCAGGGACTGGATTTCTGATCCTTCTTGAAATCACCCAAGGCTTTTGCCATCTCGGCCAGTTCGCCGTTCCTGGTGAAAACAAGACGAACGTCCTCCACATCCACGCCGGATTGGTTTTCCACCACTGCCGAAAACTCCAGCGTGTCGCCGGGGAAATAAACGTCTTTCTTTTCGCTGGTCTGCGTAACGGTCAGCAGCAGGCTGTCAGCCTCCACCGCCTGTGCCGGCTCCGCTTTTGTCTGGACAATGGGGAAATACAGCACGATCTCCTCCGAATTGACCCAGGGCGCGTCGCCGGGAATATTCTGGATACTGGAAAAGGTATAGTCGGGCGTCATCAGGGCATGCGCCACGTATTTGATCCGGCAGACGCCGCCATAGTTATCCTTCACCTGGATGGGCAGCACGCTTTTCCACTCGATCATGCTGCCCGGCTGGATGCTTTCTGTGAGGCTGGGGGTTCCGCCGGTGTTGCCGCCGTAAACGCCCAGGCGGTAAAGTATGGCGCTGCCGCTGTTCTTCACAAAGACTTTGACGTGGACGGTTTCGCCCTCCTGATAGAAGGGCTTGGCATCCTCCGGCGTCACCTGAACGAACAGCTCCAGCCCGGCTTTGGACAGATCGTAGCTGAAAGAAGGCACGCCGTTCTTAAGCGAAATATCGGTGGTATCGCCCCACGGGGCCTGAAGGGGCTCTGCCGCCGCCTCGGCGGGCAGAAGCTCCGCCACCGCAAAGTAATCGTCCGCGGCTACGCTGTCGCCTTCGGGCCGGGAAGGATCATAATAGGTAATGATATTCGCGTCCACCACGTTGAAGGAGCGGCCCTCGAAGCTGCCGTCCTCATCAGGGTTTCCGTCCTCGCCGTTGCTGAGGCCCTCTTCATACAGCTCCTGCGTCACTGCCACGGTTTCCGTCCAGGCGTAGCTTTCGCCGGGAGCAAGCACCTCCGGAAGACCCGGCACCGCTTCGTTGCCCTCGTCGTTTGGAAGCTTATGAAGCGTTTCCGGGCCCACGTTGGTAACGGACCAATTCAGCGTGATCTCTTCGCCCACCGTATACGCCCGGTCGTCATACTGGCAATCCAGCGCAATATCGTCCAGCATGCTGCGCACGTCGGTGAGGTGCACGATGAGGGACGCGCTGCCCCCGACGCGCCAGACACGAGGATTGCCGCCTTCCGGGGCAAAGTAAACGTAGTTAACCGTGGCGGAGAGCCACAGGGTGCTTTCCTCCTGGCGTTCATCGGTCATGAAGCCGTCTTCCGGATCCGTGTAGTACCCCGCCTCCAGGTCCTCCGCCGTCACTTCGTGCCAGGCCCACAGCGTATCGCTCTGCCCCGCGTCCAGAAACGGCGGGAATTCCAGGTCCGTTTTCGAATCAAAGCCGGAGAATTCCAGGAACGTCACGGGCACTTCGCCTGTGTTTTTCACCGTGATGATCACGGGCACCCAGTCGCCCACGTGCACGTTTTCCAAAAATCCGTCGCCGCCCTCCAGCGACAGGGTGATTTCCGCGTTGGGCGCGCCCGGATCATCCACGGGCTCCGTGGGCGCGTAGGGCCTGAAATGGAACAGCAAATGGCTCACCGTCCTGGTCGCGTCCACGGGCTCCGTGGGCTCGTAGGCCTTGGGCAGGCCCTCCTCCGTCGCTTCGCCTTCGATGACGACGGTATTGCTGGTCACGGTCTGCATTTCCGTGCCGTCGGTGACGGTCACATCGGCGCAGTATTCGCCGGGGCCGGGGAACTCGATGTCCTCCCGGAAGATATAGCCCTCAAAGGGCAGCGTATAAAAACCAATGTCTTCGCCGTCCCGGAAGAGCACCATGGTGATGGTCAGGTTTTCGTTGTAGGAATTATAGCCGCTGTCCACGCCGTTGTAGGTGTAATCCACCGTCACGGTGCCGCTGCCGATGCGGTTTTCAAAATTGTCATACACGCCCTCTGGCACGTAGGAAAGCGTGGCGGCCTTTACTTGCAGCGCGCTTTCGGGCTGCTCAGCGGCAGCCGGGTCGTAATTGAGGCGGCGTCTTTCCTCCGCACCGCAAAGCTTGCACACCCGGGTTTCCAGGCCGTACAGGTCCGCCGTGGCTTCCCGGACCACCACCCAATCGCGCCACTTGTGGCCCAAAGCGGGAAGGGTGCGGCGCTCCACCATGCCGCAGCCGTCGCAGCGGTAAATGCCCAGGCCGGATTCTGTGCAGGTAGCCTGCCTCACCATGCGATCCAGCTTCCAGGAATGGGTATGGATGGGGCTGACGGCCAGCGACACGGGCATCATGGACAGCAGCATCACCGCTGCCAGCGCCAGGGCGGCCAATTTCTTCATCTTCATGGTTTTCCCTCCTTGCCTGTGGTAGGACGGCTTGTCAGTTGATCACGCCGTAGCAGACGATGCTGGTGTTCTTGTTGATGGTGCGGGTGATGGTTTGGGCCGTGCTATAGACGCGCTGGCCGGTCTTCCTATTGATAAAACGGACGACCTTCGAGCCGTTCACCTCCCAGCCGGACACCTCGGAGGAGCCGCTCTTGTTGACCACGGTGATCTTGGTGCCTGCCGGCACGGTGCCGCTGGTGGCGTTGGAATAGCCGCCGCCGGAGAAAACGCAGTTGCGGCAGGTGACGGTATAATACTGCACCCGCTCCGTGGGGGTTTCCGGCGGCGTGGTCACCTTGGCCTTCACCGTGCCGAAAATGGGCTCGTAGGTCATGGAGGTATTCAGGGTGCGCACGATGAAGTGCGTCACCTGGCTGTTGGGATACAATTCCGTTTCGTCAAATTTCCAGCCGCGCACCTTCTGGTTCTTGCCCACGGTGGCCTTCACCCTGGCCGTCACCTGGCCGCCCAATTCCCATTCGCCGGAGGCGCGGTTGGTGTAATCGTTGGTGAAATCAAAGGAAGTGATCCAGCCGCCGGCCCCGGTGCTGATGTTCTTGATGTGGCACAGCTGGGCATGCTTGGTTTTGATTTCCAGCAGTTCGCCGGTGCGGTTTGCCTGGATGGTTTCCGGGGACAGGAGCGTCTGGCTCAGCGCCTTGGTGTACACCACTTCAATATTGAAATCCCGGTCCGCCTTGGTCAGGCGCAGGGTCTTCACCGTTTCATTGAAATCGTACCTGACGCCGTTGATCACCCAATAGTCGATCTTGCGGCCCTTGGGCACGTCGGCGGTGAGGACGATATTATCCTGAGGCGACACAGCCACGGCGGCCCACTTGTCCCCTGCGCCCTTGTTTTTGCTGTCGGCATACTGGATGTAAGCCCCCACGGCGCTGATTTCAAAGCTGCCCTGGTTCACCACCGTGCTGCCCTGATAGGGCACGTTGCCCTGATTGGCGGCAGCAGCGGTCTGCTGCGCCGGCGCAGGCGTGGCTGAGGCCGTATTCTTGGAGGATTTCTTGGGCTTGGGCGGGGTTTTCTGCAAAAATTCCCACTTGGCAAAGCCCGATACGCCCTTGTAGGTCACATAGGCCGCGATCTCGGTGGACTTATCCATGTCCGGGGTCAGGGCCGTGCCGTAGGGAATATGCCCGATCACCTTGTTGGTATATTCATCCCTTAGGTTCAGGGTCTTTCCGTTGGCGGTGTACACGTACCAGGTTTCGCCCATCGCCGCGATGGGCAAAAGCGAAGCCGCCAGAACGAGTGCCAGGAAAAGAGCGATGCAGCGTTTCATGGAAAGCACTTCCTTTCATTGGTTGGGCTGTATGCAAGCATTGACGATTGATCAGAAGATTTATGACGCTAAGGACGTACTGAAACAAACGATTCCCTATGAATTCATTGTTATTTTACCAGATCCTTCCCATTTTGTCCAGCAATCCGGGGCGGATGCCGCTCAAAAAGCAACAAATAAGATAGAAAAGCAGAAATCGAACAACGGAGCTTTTGCCCGGCAGATGGTTCTTCATTCAAAGCAAAAGGTTCTTCACGGAAAGATAAGGAGAAGGAAACAATGATCGTTTGTCATCTCGAGCGCAGTGGAGCGAGAGCGGAACGGAGATGAAATAACTGTAAGTCGGCATAAAGATTTGCTTATAGATCCCTCGGCTGGGCTTCGTCTGTCGGCTGGGCTTCACTCGGGATGACAGCGTTAAACGCTGTCAGCCGGTAAGATGTTCCCTAAAAAAACCGTGAAGAGCCAAACAAAAAACCGCCTCTTTACGAGACGGTGTCTTATTGATTGCTCCATCCGCGCGTTTTTTCACCTGCGCGCCTGCTTGATGGCGTACATTTTTTCGTCGGCGCTGGCAATGAGGCCCTTGGCCGTCATGCCGGAGGCGTATTCCGTCACGCCGATGCTCAGCGTGATTTCATAGAGCATATCCTTGGGCTTGCCTTCCTTGAGCAGCGTACGGACCTTCGCCACCAGATCGGCTGCCTCCTGGCGGTTGCCCTCCAGCACGATCACGAATTCATCGCCGCCGTAACGGGCGATATAGGGCCGCTTTTTGAAGTTCATGCAGGCTCTTTTCAGCGTAGACGCCACAAATTCCAGCGCCCGGTCGCCCTCCAGGTGGCCGTAGGTATCGTTGATGGTCTTGAAGAAATCCACGTCGATCATCAGCAGAAACACCTTTTCCACGTGGTTGGCGATGCGGTAGTTGAGGAAGCCCATCAGGTTCTGCCGGTTGTTCACCTGGGTCAATTTATCCATGGAAATCTGCATGCTGCCGGCGCCGATGAACATGCCAAGCAGCGCCAGCATCACGCTGACGCAGATCACGGGGATGGATTCGCCGATAAAGCACAGCGCCCATGCCACCAGGATGCAAATGGGAAAGCCCGCCGTCAGGCGGAAATGGCCTTTCTTCACCGGGTCCATCTGCTTTCCCGCCGCGGCCAGCAGTCGCACGCTCACCTCGCCGGACATCACGATCAGGTAAATCATCACGAAATGAAACAGATAATCCCGGTGATAGCCGCCCTCCGGATCAATGGAAAAAAGATGATGGGTAAACAGGTTCACCAGCGCCACCGCTACCGGGACGCCGGCAGGCAGCAGGATCAGCCAATGCCCGATTTTCTTTCTGGAGTTTTCGCTGCGCAGTTCCGCCTCCCCATAGCCGCACCAGCCGGCCACGCCCAGCGCCATGGTGATGAAATACAGCGTCTTGAAGGCGTAGAGCACCGGCACCAGGGCGGCTTGCCCTTTGAGGAATATGCCCGAAAGGGTGAAAAGGAAATTGGCGGTGAAGTTGGCCGAAAAGGCCAGCAGCAGCGCGATCATCCACCTTTCCGAAGTGGACCTGTTGTCGCGCCTGACGGTCCACGTCAACAGCATGGCCACCACCAGCAGGCAGATCAGGTACACCTCGGCGTACAGGATTCTATCCAGCATCACTTTGCTTTCCTTCGTTTTTTCTCCGCGTTTATCAGATGCGCTTGGCCAGGGTTTCGGGGTTGGCGGCGTAGAGGATCGCCATTTCCCTGGTAATCACGCCTTGACGCACCAGGCGCTGCAGTTCGCCGTCCATGGAGATCATGTTCCTGTCGCTGCCGCCGTAGATCACATTGTCGATCTGATGGGTGCGGCCGTCGCGGATCATGTTCTGAATGGCGGGGGTCACGGTCATCACCTCGAACACCGCCACGCGCTTGCCGTCCACCGTGGGCACCAGGCGCTGGGAAATAACGGCCTTGAGCACCATGGAAAGCTGCACCCGGATCTGGGCCTGCTGTTCGGCGGGGAAGGTGTCGATGATGCGGTCCACGGTCTTGGCCGCACCGATGGTATGCAGGGAGGAAAGGAGCAGGTGGCCCGTTTCCGCCGCGGTGATGGCGGTGCGGATGGTGTCCAGGTCGCGCATTTCGCCCAGCATGATCACGTCCGGCGCCTGGCGCAGGGCCGCGCGCAGGGCCCGGGAGAAGGTGGCCGCGTCGTTGGGCACCTCGCGCTGGCTCACCAGGGACTTTTGATGCCGGTGCAGGTACTCGATGGGGTCTTCAATGGTGACGATATGGGCGCTTCGGGACGCGTTGATCCGATCCACCATGCAGGCCAGGGTGGTGCTCTTGCCGCTGCCGGCAGGGCCGGTCACCAGGATCATGCCGCTGCGCTGGGCAGCCAATTCCATCACCAGATCGGGGATGTTCATGCTCCTGGCGTCGGGCAATTCAAAATTCACGATACGGCAGATGGCCGCCATGGTGCCGCGCTGCCGGTAGGCGTTGCAGCGGAAGCGGCTCACGTTCAGGATGGCGAAGGAAAAGTCGTCGTCCCCTTCCTGATCCAGCAGGGCCACGTCCCGGTGGGCCAATTCGTACATTTCCCGCACCAGCCGCTCCGTATCCGGCGGAAGCAGCTTTTCCTCCGTCAGGTTTTGCAAGGTGCTGTTCACCTTTACGGTGGCGCAGGCGCCGGGAATGATGAAAACATCGGAGCCGCCCATGGCCACGGCCTTTTTCAGCAATTCAATCATGTCGCAGTATCCCCTTTGACGGCTTGGTTGGTCCGTTTATCTGTGATCCTCCAGCGCCCGGCTGATCCAGGCGGTGTATTCCTCTCCTTCAGCCAGGGGCAGCAGCTCAACAGCGCAGCGCAGGGTGATTTCCCCGTCCTTTTCCTGCCAGGTGAGCAGGTGCCCATCTCGGCTGACGCCATCGGGCAATTCCGTATGGGCCAGGCAGTCCATGTAGATGGCGTCCACGTCGGCAACCGATACGATCACCTGCTCGGACACCGTTTTGTCAAACACCCGCTGCATGGCCTCGGTCACGGCTTGATCCAGCGCCTCTTCCAGGCTGCTTCGGGTTTCGTCGGCCCGATCCATCAGGGCCAGCACGCTTTCATCGGTCACATCCTTGATGTAACGGCGGCCCCATACGGGCTTCTCCCCGTCGCCGGGCATCAGATAGCCCACCAGGGCCCTGGGCGTTTCGCTTTCGCTGGCGGAGGTGACCTGCACGACTTTTTCCGTATGCGCCCAGCCGCTGGCATTTTGAGTCAGCACTTCCCGGGTCTTTTCCAGCCGGGCGTTGAGGGCGATCACCGCTTCGTCGGTCACGGCCTCCAGGTTATGCCGCGTCCATTCGGCGCGGGGAGCGGTCCCCAGGGGCGCAATCTCCACGGCGCAGGCCAGCTGGCGCAGGCCGTTGGTCTCCGCCCAGGCGGTCAATTCGGTCCAGCTGACGGTACGGTCCCGGATGGTCATATCCTCCGGCAGAGCGTCCGCTACCGCGCTCAGATACGCGCCGTCGTCGGCGTTTTCTTCCCCGGCTTTCTTGAGCAGCGCGTCCAATTCCGCCCGTCTTTCTTCCATCAGGGCGTTCAATTCATACGCGCCCTGGGTTACCTGGGCGCTGCGGCTGCTCATCTTCGCGTCGTTGCGGCTGTTCATGAGGGCCAGCATGCCCAGCACGCTCATGGCCAGCACCACGAAAATCAGGATCAGGGACGACGCGCCGGGGCCGAAGCTGATGCTGCTCTTCCTTCTTTGGCTCATTTTGAAGCCTCCCGATACCGGGCCACCGGCAGGGTGAAGAGCAATTCATCGCCCTGATAAGCCTGCACCTGATACAAATCCATCAGGCCGGCCTCCCGGTCCTCCGTATTGCGATACACCTGCAGCCTGTATTCCTCCCTTTCCAGGAAGCTGCCGCCCGCCGCGTCAAAATCAAAGCCCATGCTTTTCAGGGCTTCCTCGCTGTCGCCGCCGGAGACGGTATACAGCCGGTCCGCCACGTTCTGCGCCTCGTTGAGCGCGTCGTCTATGGCGCCCGCCTGGATGCTCTGGCTGCGGGCCTTCATGAACACCTGCAAAAGCACCGTGGCGGACAGCATGAAAAACATGACCACGATCAAAAGCTCCACCAGCAGCGCGTTGCTGCGATTGTTCGTTTTCATTGTTTCACCTCACCGCGCCGTGCGCAGGGCGATGTCCGCCTGCGTCCAGGTTTCGCCGCTGCGGATGCGCACCGACAGCACGCCGTCCTCCATCCGGGCGGTCATTTCATCCGCCGCGCAGACGGCTTCGCCGTTGGCCGCGTCAAAATCCACTTCCTCGCTGGCGTTCCACTCCCGCAGCATGCCGCCGTACACGTAGATGCGGGTGACGTATTTTTCTCCGGCATAGTCGCTTTCCATGGTGATGGCGGGAATGGTAACGGTTTCCCCGTCATACGGGGCCGTCTCTTCAAGCTCAAATCCCTCCGCGTCCGCGTCTTCGTCCGTTTCTTCCTCTTCCGCGGAAGCCGTGTAAACGGGCACGCTTACTTCCTCCACCCTGACGCCGCCTTTTTCATCGTCGGAACGCACCATGGACCGGACGTACGCCTGGGCCAAGCGCTTTTCGTTGTGTTCCGCAGCCCGCTCCGCCGTGCCCTTGTACGCCTTTGCGCCCATAAGCACCATCACCGTGGAAAACACGGCGAAAATGCCCAGCAGCAGGAACACGAACACGCCGGATATGGCGTGGGAGGGCTGCTTAATCCGCTTCATACTGCGCAGCCCCCTTTTCTGTCACCCTGATCTCCGGGATCATGTTGGAGGCCACCGCCTCGTACATGATCACATACCTTTCTTCGTCGTAGGCCAGATGGTAATGCTCCCGCAGGTATTCCACGCTGTCGGGATAGGCTCCTTCCACGGCGTAGCAGGTCAGCGCGGCGTTTTTCACCGCGTCCCTGACAATCTCCGTTTCCGCCGAGCCCTGCCTGGTGCCGATCCTGTTGACCAGCACCACCGCCAGCGCCAGCACCGCGACGATCAAAAGGACCTTCACAACGTCCCTTTTGTTCATGCCAAACGCTCCTTACAGGCTGGAAAGGATGCCCGCCATGGGCAGCATCACGGACAAAAGCACCGCGCCGATCACGATGGAAAGCAGCGCCACCAGGGTGGGCTCGATGATGGCCACCAGGCGGGTGATGTCGTCCTCCACCTGTTCCTCGTAAATGTTGGCCAGCGTGCCCAGCACCTGGTCCTCCCGGCCGGTGGCGCTGCCCATGCGGATCATGCGGTTGTGCAGGTCTTCAAAAATGCGGGTTTCGGTTACGGAGTCGGCAAAGGTCTGGCCGCCCTCCAGGCGGTCCCGGATGCCCTTCACCTGCTCGGCGGCATGCCGGTCGGTGAGCACGTTGGCGGTCATATCCAGCGCTTCGCCGGTGGGGAAGCCGCCCTTGAGCATCATGGAAAGCACGCTGGCCACCCGGGAGGCGGACAGCTTTTTATTCAGCCGCTGCAAAGAGGGGATCAGATGCTGCGCGGCTTTGACCACCTTGTCTTTGTGCTTGGTGCGCATCAGCACCAGGCCCGCCAGCGCCACGATCACCACCACGGCCACCAGCGCCAGCACGATCCAGCCCACCGCAACGCCCAGGCGCATCATCAGGCTGCCGCTTTCCGTCATGCCCACGCCCATGCTGCTGAGCACCCTGCGGAACACCGGCAGCACCTTCCACAAAAGGATCAGCACGATCACCACCAGCATCACGCCCAGCACCATGGGATAGGTCACTGCGCCAACCACGGAGGAGCGGATGCGGTCCTCCCGGGCGTAGTATTCTTCCAGCCCGCGCATCACCTGGTCCAGCTGGCCGCTGCGCTCGCCGATGCCCACCATTTCCACCAGATACTTGGGCCAGCGGTCGTCGTCCTTCAAGGCGTCGTACAGGGTGCCCTTTTCGGTGACGCCGCGGCTTGCCGCCTCGTACATATCGGCGTTTTCGCTGCCGCTGCCGCTGCCGGCCAGGGTTTCCATGCCGTCGTACAGGGGCAGCCCGGCCTCCAGGATCAGCGCCACCTGGCCGCAAAAATTGCTCAGTTCAGCCGCGGAAAGCCCGCGATTATTCTTCTTGCTCATTTTTCCTTTCCCCCGTCAATAGTATCTTTCCACGGTGTAGTTTTTCGGCTTTGATATGGCGTTCAGCGCCGCGGTCGGGTCGAAAAACTCTTCTTTCTTGTTCACGATGCTGATGGTCCACGCGTGGTACTGGGAATCGGCGTAGCCGATCATCAGCCGGCACGGGATGCCCTGGGTGCGCAGCATGCAGGCCGTGATGGCGGCCAGGTCCTGGCAGACGCCCATTTTCTTTTTGAAGCTCCCGTCCACGTCCGGCAGCATGCCCGATTTGATGGTGACCGCCTTCACAAAGTCGTATACAAAGGACGTGGCCATGTATTTTTTCACCGCGTCAAAGGATTTGGCCGCGTCCTTGTCCTTGCACAGCGCGGCCGCCTGCTTGACGGCTTCGGAATCCTTCGTGTAATGCACGTATTGATTGGGGTAGAGATACGGGGCGTTTTCATCCTTCAATTTAACGGTGATGGTCAATTTGCCCGCGGAAGAATACTTTTTCCCCGATACGTTTTCCCACAGGGAAATTTCATATTTTCCGTTGCCCAGCTGCAGAGGGAACACCTCGTAATTGCCCGAGCCGTTCAGGTCGTAGGTCAGGCTTTCCTTGCCCTTGACCACCCGCAGCTTCAGCTTGTGCGTATTCTTTTTCTGGACTTTGGCCATAAAATATCCTTCGGATATATTGGTCACATCCAGCTGCATTTTGCCGTTCTTCTTTTCACCCTTGCCGGACGAAGCGGGCCATTTGGCCGAGTCCGCCATCGCGCCGGAAAACGCCACGGCGGAAAACGCCGTCGCCAGCAGGATGAACAGGAAGCACAGCAGCGCCTTGCGTTTCATTCGTCTCTCCTTTCTTGCTTCCGCTTTTATTGGGATCCCTGTTTTTTGTTTTTTCCCCTGCGCAGCGCTCCAAAAACAGGCAAGCGCGCATGCACCCTATTATTCTTACTCAGTATACACGATTTTCCCTGCTTTTGCAAACGATCCGGCGCTTTTTTTACCGTTTTTTCAAAATTTTTCTTTGATGGGCGTCCGCCATTCTCCACGCAAAACCCGGCATCGGAAGATGCCGGGTTGAGTGGGTCAAGAATTTTATTCCGCCAGGGCTTTGAGGTCAGCCAGGGCTTTTTGGATCCTCGGCAGCAAATCGCCGGTATCCACGTCGCCCGAGGCGCCCCGCAGCTTTTCGGTGATTTCACAGATAGGATCATACAGCGGCGTCAGCGACAGGTTGCCCACGGCGCCCTTGAGCGCATGGGCCGCCTCGAAGGCGCTCTGCCAGTTTTTATTTGCCACAGCCTCCGCCAGGGCGGCGAAGTTTTTATCGTCCAATTCCATTTTTACCAGGCGAAGGTAAAAATCCTGCATGCCCATGCACCGGGCCAGGCCGGCCTCGGTATCCGCGCCAAAGGCTTTGAGGGCGTCCACTGTCAGCATTGCTGTTACCTTCTTTCTCTGGCTCAGGCCGTGGGCGGCAGCTGGATGCCCGCTTCCTTGGCGCACTCCTGCAGTTTATCCAGGGCCTCGATGATCTGCTCGGGCTTATGCTCGCTGATCACGCAGAAGCGCAGCCTGGCTTTGTTCTTGGGCACGGCGGGATACACCGCGGGGGGCACGATCACTCCCTTTTTGCGCAGGCGGTTGGAAAGCTCCCAGGCGTCCTCGTCGCTGCCCACCAGGATGGGCACGATGGCCGTTTCGCCGGCCAGGCAGGTGTTCATATTGCGCTTATGGGCTTCCTCCACAAAGCATTTGATGTTGCGCCGCATGCGCTCCATGATGCTGGGATCGCGCTGCAAAAGCCGCAGCGCCTCCAGGGAAGCCGCCGCCAGGGGCGGGGAAATGCCCACGGAGAATACGAACCCGGGCAGGTTATAGCGCATGTAGTCGATGATGGCGTGGCTGCCGGCCAGGTAGCCGCCGCAGGTGCCAAGGCCCTTGGACAATGTGCCGTACTTAATGTCGATATCGTCCGGGGCCAGGCCGAAATACTCGTCCACGCCGCCGCCGTTTTTGCCGATCACGCAGGCAGAGTGCGCTTCGTCCACCATCAGGAAGCAGCCGTATTTCTTCTTGAGCGCCACAAATTCCGGCACCGGCGCGATATCGCCGTCCATGGAATACGCGCCCTCGATCACGATCAGCACCTTGGCGAACTTATGCCGCTGATTGCGCAGGATGCTCTCCAGCGCCTTCACGTCGCTGTGGGGGAAGGGCTTGGCGGTGGCCTGGCTCAGGCGGCAGCCCTGCTCGATGGAATTGTGGGCGATGGCGTCGTATACGATCAGATCGCCCTTGCCGCAGAAGTTGCCCACGCACGTGACGTTGGTGGAGTGGCCGCCCACCAGCACCAGGGCGGTTTCGGTGTGCTTCCACTTGGCGATTTCGGCTTCCAATTCCTTGTGGATGGATTTTTCGCCGGCCAGCAGGCGGCTGCCGGAGGCGGAGGTGCCGTATTTGTCGATGGCAGCCTTGGCGGCCGCCTTGGTTTCCTCCCGGCCGGACATGCCGATATAGTTGTAGCTGCCAAAGTCCAGCATCCACTGCTCGTCCACATAGCTGCGGTCCAGCAGGGGCGAATCGTGGGCCACGAAATAGGGGTTTTCCTGGCCGTCGCCCATCAGGCTGTTGTAGCGCTTTTCAAAGGCCTTGTATTCCGGGGAATCCTCAAAGCGGGTGATGGGGGTCACCGGCTCCTGATTCTCCGGCGCGGCGCTTTCGTAGGCCACGTTGCCCCGCACCTTGGCGTAAAGCAGGGAGGACAGATCGTTCACCGTGGTGCACTTGCCGTATTCCTCGGTGGGGATCAATACGTTGAACTGCTCCTCGATCTTCAGGCTCATGCCCAGCACCTGCAGGCTGTCGCCGCCCAGATCGTCGATGAAATGAGCGTCGTCCCGGATATGATCGGGGCTCACGTCCAGGGTATCGGCGTACACCCGGCGCACCTTCTGCTTGATTTCCTCCATTTGCAGATCGGAGGGCGTTTTTTCCTCCTGCACCAGGGGCTTTTCCTCGGCGGCGTTTTCATCCCGCCGGTTGAAGTCGATGTCCCGGTAAGCCAGCTTGCTTTCCTCGATCTCCTTTTTCAGGGCCAGGCGCTTGACCTTGATGCCGCCGGCGGTCTGGAATTTTTCCGGCGTGGCCAGCACCCGGGTGACCCGCTTGAGGGAAGGCAGGGTGCTGTTGATCCTGCGCACCTGGCTCATGAGAGAAGCGATATAATCGTCGTCCTTGTAATGCTGGCCCACGTTGATGACCAGGGTAATATCCTCGTAATCCACGGCGCCCTTTTTCTTGGAGGGCAGATGCGGGATATGGGAGAGCAGCCCGGATTTTTCTTCCTTGCGGCCCCGGGCCTTCACGCCCAGCACGCAGAACTGCTCCACGCCCTCCAGCGCGCCGAAAGCGTCCTCGATCTCGTCGGGGTACACGTTCTCGCCGGATTCGTTGATGATTACGTCCTTGGCCCGGCCCTCCACGTACATGCGGCTGCCCTTTTCCAGGCGCACCACGTCGCCGGTGCGGTACCAGCCCTCCTCATCCAGAGCGGGCGGCAAAAGCTTTCCGTCCACCAGACGGCCGGTGTGGATGGTGTCGCCTCTTATATACATTTCGCCCCGGTTGCTCTTTTCCCCGTCGCTCTGCACCCGGTATTCCGCCGAAGCCAGGGGTCGGCCCACGGAGCCGGAGGTGCGGGTGATCACGTTCATGTTGGTTTCCACGGAGGTGATGCCCGTTTCGGTCATGCCAAAGCCCGACACCGTGAAATAGCCCAGGGCCGACAGGGTGCGCATATGCTCCTTGGGGGTATGGCTGCCGCCCAGGATGATGCAGCGCACTTCGCCGCCAAGCAGCTGGCTCACCACCGACTTGAACAGCACGTTCCTGGCAAAATCCAGCCCGAAGCCGGGAGCCACGGACTGGAGCCCCAGGCTCAGGGCCCGCAGCGTTTTGAAGGCGGCCCGCTTCATGCGGCTTTCCTTGGCCACCTTCTTATTCAGCGCCACGCACAGATTGTTGGCAAGCAAAGGCACCGCCATCAGATGGGTGATCTGGAAGCGCCGGGCCGTCTCCTGGATGCACTTGGGGCTGCGGTCGTGCAGATAAATGGTTTCATAGCCCAAAAAGTGGATCCACTGCAGGCACACCATGAAGCCGAACACGTGGTGATACGGCAGGAAAGCCAGCGCCCGCCGGTTTTCGTCGCAGATGATGCGCTGGTTGGCGTTGTAGAGCATTTCGGCGTTGAGCACCTGGCTGCACACCGCGTGGGCGTTGTAAACGAACACCCGGCTGGTGTCGGTGGTGCCGGAGGTGCACAGGGCCACCATTTCGCCGAATTCCGGCTTGAAGGAAGGCACGAAGCGCGCTTCCGCCGCTTCCTTGATGGTGAATTGCCTTACGTCCCGGCTCAGATTCCTGGGCGCTTTGGTGATGAGCGCGATGGCGCCGGACTGGCCCAGGATATAGTCGGTCATTTCGTCGTTCAGGCTGAAATCCATCAGCACGGCGTTGTAGCCCGCGCTGATCACGCCCCAGAACAGGGTGAAATATTCCGGGCAGGTATCCGACTGGATGCCCACGAAAGCGCCCTTGTTCTTTTCGCCCAGCGCCGTGCGCAGCATCGCGCCGCAGGCGAATGCGCGCTCCCGGTACTGGCCGAAGGTGACGGTCACTTCCTCGTCCTTGTCCAGATACCGGGCGGCGATCTTGTCCTTGTCCTCGCTGATCAGTTCAAAAAGGTTTTCCAGCGTCATATCGTCCCGCAGCCTTTTGCTGCGGTCCAGCACTGCGCTCATTCGAAGCATCCTTCTTTCTTTTGGTCGGTTACTTCTTGGGCTTTTTGTAGTAATTGCCGATGATCCTGTCAAAGGCCCAGGCCGGCAGCGTATCGTGCAGCGCCACTGCCAGGCGCTGATCGAATTTGGCAATCCTCAGCCGCCTTGGCAGGCGCTTTTTTTGCAGCGCTCTGGCGATCCTGTCGCCCAGCCTGTCCGGGTCGCTGCCATGCTCCTCGTCCCAGGCGATCACGCCCGTGCCCGCTTCAAAGGCCTTCAGATAAGGGTTGCCATCGGTCATGCCCCGGGAATGGCCCCGGTAAGCCCGGGAGCCGCTTTGATGGTCCCCCGGCTCCACCAGCATCACTTGGATGCCGAAAGGCTTTGTTTCCAGCGCCAGGCATTCGGAAAAGCCCTCCACGGCGTGCTTGCTGGCGGTGTAGGCCCCTTCAAAGGGAATGCCCAGCAGCCCGTTGATCGAAGAAAAATTCACGATCCGGCCTTTTCCCTTTTCCCGCATCAGCGGCAGCGTCCGCTGGATCATGCGCGCCTGGCCCAGGAAGTTGGTTTCCATCACCCGGCGGATCTCCTCGATCCCGTAGGTCTCGCAGGCCCCCAGGATCAGCACCCCGGCGCAGTTCACCAGCACGTCCGGCGCGCCAAACTGCCTGACCGCTTCCTTTGCGAACGCGTCGGCGCTTTCGTCGCTGGTCACGTCCAGCGGAAGGCAATGGCAGCCCGCCGCCGATTTTTCCCCGCCGAAGGACCGGGCCCCGGCCACCACCAGGAAGCCGTGAGCCGCCAGACGCTGCGCCGTGTGCAGCCCCAGCCCGCTGGACGCGCCGGTGACCCATACCACCTGCGGCATGCTTCTCCCTCCTTTGCGGGAAAATATCATTTCTATTATACGCTAATTTGTGCTATAATGCAAATGTTCCGGGAAATTTGCTTCCTTTCGGCTGCAATTCTTCCGGCAAAGCGCAAAAAATGCACGAAAATGAAAGGAAATACAGCAAACCATGAGCGATGTGATCCTGCTGCCGGGAAAAGAAAAACGCGTTTTCAGCGGCCATCCCTGGATATTCCGCAGCGATATCGCCCGGGAAAAGGGCGATTCCCGGCCCGGCGGCACCGTCCGCGTCACCGCGTCCAACGGCCGCTTCCTGGCCATGGCAGTGTACAACCCCAAATCCCAGATCGCCCTGCGCATCCTGAGCCGCAGGGACGAGCCCATCGGTGAAAATTTCATCCGCGCCCGGGTAAAACGGGCGGTGGATTACCGCCGCCGCTTCGCGGACCTTTCTTCCTGCCGGCTGATCTTTGCCGAAAGCGACGGGCTGCCCGCCGTGATCGTGGACGCCTTTGGCGACGTGCTGGTGATGCAGTGCCTGTGCCTGGGCATGGAACAATATAAGGAAACGATCTGCGACGCGCTGATGGACGAGCTCCATCCCCGGGGCATTTACGAACGCGGCGACGTGCCGGTCAGGGAATTGGAAGGCTTGCCCCAGGTGACCGGCGTGCTGCGGGGCGAGGTGCCCGATCGGGTCATGATGGAGGAAAACGGGGTCAAATTCTGGGTGGACGTAAAGAACGGCCAAAAGACCGGCTTTTTCCTGGATCAGAAGGAAAACCGCGCCGCCATCGCGCCCTTTGTGCGGGGCGCCCGGGTGCTGGACTGCTTCACCCACACCGGCTCCTTCGCCCTGCATGCAGCCCGCTACGGCGCAAAAGAAGTCACCGGCGTGGATATTTCCGAATTCGCCTGCGATTTCGCCCGGGAAAACGCCGCGCTCAACGGTTTTTCCAACGTGGATTTCGTGGCGGCCAACGCCTTCGATTTCCTCAAGGAGCGCTCCGCCGCCGGCGATCAGTACGACGTGGTCATCCTGGACCCGCCGGCCTTCACCAAGTCCCGCGCCGCCGTGGAGGCCGCCGAAAGGGGCTATAAGGAAATCAACCTGCGGGGCATCAAGCTGGTGCGGGACGGGGGCTACCTGGTCACCTGCTCCTGCAGCCAGCATATGCTGCCCGGCCAGTTCAAGGAAGTGGTGCTTTCCGCCGCCCGGGACGCCCACGCCTCCCTCTTCCAGGTGGAATACCGCACCCAGGGCCGCGACCACCCCATCCTCCCCGCCGCCCCGGAAACGCAGTACCTTAAGTGCGGCATCTTCCGGGTGGACAAGTGAGCCGGGAATGAACACGCCGGGGACTTGCCCCCTGGCGCAGGAACGAACCGCCTTATGACCGCCCGTGAACGAAGCACAAAGGACCGCCTGTGGCGGGCGTAAGGGGCGAAGAGCCCTCACGGAGGTTCGGAGGCCGCAGAAGTCTCAAAAGCTAAGCGTCCCCGCGAGCCGGCCAGAAATGATGAAATATCGCCAGCAGCATCAATCCTGCCAGCACGCCGAAAAGGACGCCGCCGGTGTCGATCCCCACGTCGCTCAGGGCAGGGCCGCGGCCATCCACCAGCATTTGATGCGCTTCATCCATACAAGCATAAAGCGCGCCGCCCAGCAGCGCCCACACAGGCGCACGGCGGACGCGGAAACCGTGGAGGGCCAGAAAAAGGCACGCGCCCAGGGCGGCAAATTCCAGGCCGTGGGCCGCCTTGCGCACCGGCTCTTCATATTTTTTCAGCAATTCCATCTGCTCCCGCGAAGACAGATCGGCATACCCCGGCGAAAAGAGGCGCAGCATCCATTCGGTCACGCCCCCGCTGGTTTTCGCCGAGGATTCGGCCGGCTGGGAGGATAGATAAAAAATCACCGCCGCCACCAGCACAGCCAAGGCCGTCATCACTCCCGTCAGCACCCGCTTGTTCATTCCGCGTCTCCTCCCATCGGCCAAGGGCCGCTTCAAAGCCTTATTCGCCGCGGCGCCGGCCAATCCTTTTTTCTTTCCCGGCATAGCATGCCCTGCGCATCGGAAGCACACGCAGAAATACGAACATTTTTTATTTTTCCTCTTTTAATATTCACATTTCTGTGGTATAATGGGCCGTCCCGGCCATGAAATGCCCAAGGAGGATGATTTTTCCATGGAAAAGATCAAGCGGAACGAGCGTCTGGCGGCCATGACGGCCATTCTCACCGCTTCGCCCAACCAGATTTTCACCCTGTCCTACTTCTGCGATCTGTTTTTAACGGCCAAGTCCACCGTCAGCGAGGACGTGGCCATTTTGCAGGACACGATGAAGCAGTTCCGCCTGGGCAGGCTGGAAACGGTCACCGGCGCGGCAGGCGGCGTAAGGTACCGCCCCATCGGCCTGGGCTCGTCCTCCCGATCCTTCATCGAGGGCATCTGCGAAAGGCTGCGGGAAAAGGAGAGGCAGCTGCCCGGCGGCTACCTGTATTTTTCCGATTTATTGTCCGAGCCGCAATTGGTGCAGGGCATGGGCACCCTGATCGCCAGCCAATACTATGACTGCGGGGCGGATTTTGTGCTCACCATGGAAACCAAGGGCATCCCGGTGGCGCTGATGACGGCAAACGCGTTGCGGGTGCCCTTGATCATCGCCCGGCGCGCCACCAAGGTATACGAGGGCAGCGCGGTGAATATTTCCTACGTGACGGGCAACGGCAGCATTGAAAGCATGGCCCTGAGCCGCCGGGCGGTGCGCGAAGGACAAAAGGCGCTGATCGTGGACGATTTCATGCGGGGCGGCGGCACGGCCCGGGGCATGATCGAGCTGATGAAGGAATTCAACGTGTCGGTGGCGGGCATCTGCTTCGTGCTGGCGCTGGAGAATCCCAAGAACCGCCAGATCGAGGGCGAAAAGGCGCTGATGCTGCTTTCCGACATGCGGAACGGCCAGCCCTTTACCGTGCGGCCCGCGGATTGGATCGAATAAACGCAAACGGAGCAAGCATGAAAGCAATCGTCGGCCTGGGCAATCCGGGCGAAAAATACCGCCATTCCCGGCACAACGCCGGGTTTGACGTGATGGACATTCTCTCGCAAAAGCTGGATACCCCCATCAAGAAGCTGAAATTCCAGGCCGTATACGGCGAAACGCTGCTCAACGGGGAAAAAACGCTGCTGGTGAAGCCCCAAACGTTCATGAATTTAAGCGGCCTCACCGTGTCGGACGTGATGGCGTTTTACAAATTGCAGCCCAAGGACGTGCTGCTCATCGTGGACGACATCGACCTGCCCTTTGGCACGGTGCGCATCCGGCCCAAGGGCGGCCCCGGCACCCACAACGGGCTGCGCCACATCGTGCAGTGCACGTCCAGCGAGGATTTCCCCCGGGTGCGCGTCGGTATGGGCGCGCCGCCCCGGGAATGGAACCTGGCGGACTGGGTGCTGGGCACATTTCAAACGGAGGAGGAGCGGAAGATCATCTTCGACGCGTACCTGCTGGCCGCCGACGCAGCCGTGTGCTGGGCGGAAAAGGGCATCGACGCGGCCATGAACCGCTTCAATCAACGCCATGCTGAATAAACTGTTGGCATTTTTACAGGCCTCCCCTGCCTTTCGGGAGGCTTTTGACGCGCAGGCAAAAGGCGTCAGCGCCCTGTACGAAATGGCGGAGGGCCAGCGGCCCTTCTACGCCGCGCTGCTGGCGCTGGCGAGCAATCGGCCCATCCTCTACGCCGCGCCCACCGACGACCAGGCCATGCGGGCCGCGGAGGACTGCTCCCAGTGGCTGCAAGGCGGCGCGGCCATGCTGCCTGCCCCGGAAATCAATTTCACCCGGGGCACCGCCAGCAGGGAAAACGCCTTCCAGCGTCTGTCGGTGCTGCAAAGGGCGCAAAAGGGCGAGATCCGGGTGCTGTGCGTGTCGGCGGAAGGGCTGATGGCCCGGATGCTGCCGCCCAGGGAATACGCGCTCCGCGCCGTTACCCTGGACGGGGACAGCCGCCTGGAGCCGGAGGAATTGATCCGCCATCTGGTGAGCATGGGCTACGAGCGGGTGGACATGGTGGAGGGCAAGGGCCAGTGCGCCCTGCGCGGCGCCATTGTGGACGTGTTTTCCCCCGCCGACACCGAGGCCGTGCGCGTGGAGTTTTTCGACAACGAGATCGACTCCATCCGCTATTTCGACCCCATCAGCCAGCGCAGCAGGGAAAGGGTGCAAAGCGCGTCGTTTTACCCGGCGGTGGAATGGCTGCTGCCCCAGGAGGCCGCGCCCCGCATCCGCGCCATGATCCGGGAGCAGACGCAGCGTTTGCCGGACCATCCCCTGTCCCCCGATCTGCCGCCGCTGCCGGAGGACGAGGAAGCAAGCCCGGAAGCCGACGCAGAAAAGACCACCTTCCACGTGTACGATACCGGCGTGGCCCGGCTGTACCGGGACGCGGATCAGCTGGAAGCGGGCTTTCAGCCGCCCACGCTCTCCCTGTGGGCCGGGGCCCTGGACGCGCCCTGCGCCTGGGCGTGGGAATACCTGAACGACCCCATCATCGTGCTGGAAGAGCCGGAGAGGCTGCAAAACCGCTTTGACGAAAGGGCCAAGGGCTTTTCGGAGGATTTCAAGCTGGCGCTGGAGAGGCAGGAGGCAGTGCCCCAGCAGGAAAGCATGCTCCGCAGCTGGGAGGAGGCCGCGCAGGCGCTGGCGGAAAAGGACGTGCACCTTTTGCAGGAGCTTCTGCGGGGCATGGGCGGCCTGAAGCCTTCCCGCATCGCCCGGTTTGCCGGGGTGAACGCCTCCAAATACACCGCCCGCTTCAAGGATCTTTCCGCCGATCTGTCCGCCTGGAGGCAGCAGAAATACCTGACCCTGATCTTATCCGGCGGCGAAGCCCGGGGCAACCGGGTGCGCGCCGCCATCACGGAAATGAACGCCGACGTCTCCCTGAAAGAGGAAATCCGGGACGATCCCGCGGGGGACGCGGTGATCCTGCCGCTGCCCCTGAGCCGGGGGTTCGTGCTGCCCGAATGCCGCCTGGCGGTGATCGCCGACGGCGACCTGTTCGGCGCGGGCTACCGCAAAACCCGCCGCAGGAAAACCGCCGGGGAAAAGATCGAAGCCTTCACCGACCTAAAGGAAGGCGACTACGTGGTGCACGAGGCCCACGGCATCGGCATTTTCAAGGGCACCGTGCGGCTGCAGAGCGAGGGCACCTACCGGGATTATCTTTTGATCCAGTATCAGGGCAGCGATAAACTATACGTGCCCACGGATCAATTCGACCGGGTGCAGAAGTTTATCGGCGGCCAGGACAATCCGCCTCCCCTGAATTCCCTGAGCGGCAACACCTGGGAAAAGCAAAAGAGCAAGGTAAAGGCCGGGCTGCAGAAGCTGGCCTTCGACCTGGTGCGCCTTTACGCCGACCGGCAGGCCATTCCCGGCCATGCCTTCGGCCCGGATACCCCCTGGCAGCGCCAGTTTGAGGATGCGTTTCCCTACGAATTGACCCCGGACCAGGAAAGGGCCGTGGGCGACATCAAGCGGGACATGGAAGCCCCCGGCAACATGGATCGCCTTATTTGCGGCGACGTGGGCTATGGAAAAACCGAGGTGGCGCTGCGGGCCGCCATGAAGGCCGTGATGGACGGAAAGCAGGTGATGCTGCTCTCGCCCACCACCATCCTGGCCCAGCAGCATTACTACACCATGCTTCGGCGCTTTGCCGATTTCCCGGTGGAGATCGACGTGCTCTCCCGCTTCCGCACCGCCAAGCAGCAGAAGGAAACGCTGCAAAAGGCAAGGGACGGCAAGGTGGATATTCTGGTGGGCACCCACCGGCTGCTTTCCAAGGACGTTCAGATGAAGGACCTGGGCCTGCTCATCGTGGACGAGGAGCAGCGCTTCGGCGTGGCCCACAAGGAAACCATCAAAAACCTGAAGCGCACCGTGGACGTGCTCACCCTGTCGGCCACGCCCATTCCCCGCACGCTGCATATGTCCATGGTGGGCGTGCGCGACATGAGCCTGCTGGAGACCCCGCCGGAGGAAAGATACCCGGTGCAGACCTACGTGCTGGATTACAACGACGCCGTGATCCGGGACGCCATTCTGCGGGAAAAGGCCCGGGGCGGCCAGGTGTATTTCCTCTACAACCAGGTGCGCTCCATCGACCAGTTCGCCGCCCGATTGCGCTCCCTGGTACCGGAGGCGCGCATCGCGGTGGCCCACGGGCAGATGAAGGAAAGCCTGCTGGAAGACGTGATGCTGGATTTCTACGAGGGGCGCT
>Ga0310694_10001419_pt1 | contig 27288 bp, 38 predicted proteins | sample 174DNAGHGhighgp2_FD_203884 | JGI IMG/M metagenome (GOLD analysis project Ga0310694, IMG submission 203884) | Sheep rumen microbial communities from Palmerston North, Manawatu-Wanganui, New Zealand - 1742 DNA GHGhigh gp2 (v2) (version 2) | ecosystem: Host-associated > Mammals > Digestive system...
AATCAATTTACAGGGGAGTGATCCACTCGCATGAACGCCGTGCATGCCGGAGGTTCTATCGACTCATACAGTAGTGAGTTGTCATCCGAATTGAAGGCAACGGCGTGCCTGGAGTTATAGGATGGCAGCTCACTCTTCATCGGAAACGGGTCCTTACAGGCTGACCGGGGACGCAACTCGAAACGCCAAATGAAAAAGTATTTTTTGAGTTTTGCATTGTTGTTTACAGGTGTAAGCACATTCGCACAGGTAACAGTCAGTGAGCCGGAGTTCGTCAACTCCTACTGCATCCTGACAAGTGAATCAACGTATGACATCCTGCCCAAGGAGAACGGGGAGATCCAGAAGCACCAGAATAAGGTGTCGAAGTGGGCGAAGATCGCTGGAGCGGCCTCCCGTATGGCCGGGGCGGCAGGAGTACTCGGAGCAGCGACGGCAGGATCCATGAGCGGCGTGATGACCGGTGCAAAGGTCGTGGGAGCGGCATCGAGCGTGAGCAGCGCGGCAAGTGCAGCGGACATCCTCGCGGGAGCTGAAGGGATGGATATCGTGTTTAACGGTGGCAGCTCTGCCTACGTGGTGAAGGGTGCCGGTAAGGAGGTACAGCTTCTTATCAAAGGTGAGAACAACGAGACGGATCCGATGGAGGTGTACCGCATTGTCCGCTTCGTGAAGAACAAGAAGGACAGGCGCATACAGTGGATGCAGTTCGAACCGGCCCTGATAGGGTCTGAGAAGGCTGAGGAAGCGGGATATGTGAACTTCACCGGTCATAAGTACGGTAATCAGTCCTATCTGCTGACGATCCCTGCAGAGGAGATGAAGAAGGGGGAATACGGTATCTTCTATCTCAGTCTCATCACGGCATCGGCAGTACCGGTGGGAACATTCAGCGTGAAGTGAAATGTCCGATGAGTTAACGACTTATTTACTAACCAATTAACAAGTGGAATTATGAAAAAGTATATCAATATCCTGATGGTGGCCATGCTGGCCATGGTGACAATGTGTGTATTCTCGGCCTGTGGCGGCGACGACGGTGATGACCTGCCAGGAGAGAACGAGGTGACGATACAGTATGTGGAGCCGTGCTTCAACTGGGGGGCAACCGCCGAAGAGGTGAAGGACTGGATGACATCGAAGCCGTATAAGTACATGGCCGGGGAGAAGATCATGTACTATGAGTCCAATGACGGAAAAAGTGTCATAACCTATATGTTCGACGGAACAGCCAAGGGCCTGTATTTCTCCCTGGTGTCCTATGCCACTTCAAACAGCAGGGATTATTCTTCGCTGATATCGCAGACGGAGAAGCGGTATGACACGAAGATGACGAAGATGGATGACCAGTATGAGGCATACACTGGCTATGCTACTATCAACGGCAGAACCGTTGGCATCATGATACAGAGGAATCCGACTTCCGTCGATGTCCTCTTCCAGATACCGGAGTGACCAGCGAAGAAGGAGGAAACTATGGCACAGATTGAGTTTTCCGGTTTCGCGATGGATCTTAAGAAGTTCCTCGTCGACAACAATGATGAACGTCAGCATGACGTGGAGTTTATCAACGGGCGCAGTGATGCAGCGTCAGCGGCCTTTGAGGATGCCCGCCACCAGGGTCACACCGTTGACCAGGCGATGGAGATAGCGCATAGCGTTCTGATGGAGGGTTTTACAGAATAAGAATCTTAAAAACAGATAAGTAGTATGACAAATATATATACCGACGCAGACCTGCAACTGGATATGCATTTGTACGAGGGTGACATTACCTTGCAGGAGTACGCTGAGCGTTCGCCTGAGTACCGCGAGGTCTTCCGGCAGTTTTGTCAGGAGTACGGCCTGACAGCCGATGAAAAGGCCGCTGGGCGGTTCTTTGACTGGCTTCTGGAGCAGGAGGAACAGGCCCACACCGATGGGCTGGATTGAGCGAACTTAAAACGATGAATGAAAACAAAGAAAAGTATGGAAACGTCAGAAAAAGAAAAACTGTTTGAGGAGTTGCTTCAGAAAATAACGGTTGTCACAGATTATGTCGACAGCCTCGCTGAAGCCTCGATGCATGTTGCCATGGTCGGACATGCGGATGAAGGAAATGCCGGCAAATGGATTGATCCTGACTGGAAGGCAAATGTCCTGATGGACTTGGCATGTCTTCGTTCTGATCTTCTTGGTCTCGCTGACCTTAAGTCACGGGTACAGTCTGGGCATGGCAGTTGAACATTGGGGGGCTGAATAGGTATTCACGGGTGCATTTGCACGTCTGCGAGGGTCTGAGGAAATTTCTTCCGATAACGACTTGAAAACAGCTCTCCATTCTTCCGAGCTGCTGCCGTCAATTGGTGGTGGCAGCTCTTTTAAAAGGATATACAAACAAAGAATAGCAATATGACACAAAACGGATGGGAGAGGCCAGTACTCCAGGAACTGCTATCCTTCATCAGACAGGGCGATACGCTGGTGGTGTATAAGCTGGACCGGCTGGGGCGATCCGTAAGGGAGTTGTTGGCTATGGTCGATGACCTGAGAGAGAAGGGCATCAGCCTGATAGCCCTTCAAGATAACATCGACGCGACAACACCCGCAGGGAAAATGATGATGCAGATGATGGCCATCCTCGCGGAATATGAGCGGAACCTTATCATCGAGAGGTGCCAGACAGGCCGGAAGGTGGCTATGGCAGCAGGAAAGAAGATGGGACGGCCGCAAGAGCCGCATAACAGCAAGGCCGATGCCGCTGCAGCCATGTATAAAGCACACATGCCGATAGCCCAGATCATGGAGTCCCTGGGAGTGAAGTCGAACAGGACGATATACAAGTACCTTCAGCAGAAAGGAATCAAGGCAAACAGAAAATGAATTTGTAACGGAATCAAAAGCGAATGAATGTCGATAATAATATTTACGAGTTCCCAGATGTCAAGAAAATAGTGGCCTGTGGTGATATACACGGTGACTTCAAGGCACTGGTATATAAGTGCTGCGTCCAGTACCAGATGACCGACACCTTGATAGTAGTCGCCGGTGACTGTGGCTTTGGCTTCAACCTCCCAGGTTATTATGATAACATCTATCAGAAGTGCAGCAAGCGTCTGGCAAAGGCCAATAACTGGATAGTGTTCATTCGTGGAAACCACGATAACCCTGCGTACTTTGACGGCCAGCAGGTGAACTACGAGCGGTGGAAGGCCGTGCCGGACTACTCCGTTATCAAAGCCTGTGGTCATACCATCCTCTGCGTTGGTGGTGCAATCTCCATCGATAGGACGTGGCGAATGTATGAGCAGTATATTGTCAAGGACAAAGAGATATACGGAAACCTGATGCCGTATGTCTATTGGCCAGACGAAGCACCTATGTATGACCAGACGAAGTTAGAGACCATCAGCAAGGATCATTCCGTCGATGTTGTCATTACACACACAGCACCGTCATTCTGTCAGGAGGTACAGCCCTCCCTTATCCAAAATTGGCTGGTAAAGGATAAAGATCTTCTTGACGACATCAAGCATGAGAGGAAGGTGATGGATGATATTCATTCCTTCCTGAAGGAGAATAACCATCCCCTGCAGCACTGGTTCATTGGACACTTCCATTACTCCTGGAATAGCGAAATAGATGGAGTGAGGTACAATATATTAGAAATCATGGAACTGAAACAATTGATATAATATACAAACAAAAGATATGGCACAGACGATAACAGAAGATCAGAAGAAGCTGTTGATGAGCACGCTGATGGAAGACGGCACAACCGCTTGGGATTACGTTCTTACGAAGAGAACGGAAAGCCAGCCCTGGATAATCGCCGGTATACTTTCTTGCATGAAGAAAGGCTACAACCTCAATCCGATGGTAATCAACTGGGAGGCTCGCGACCTGCGGTATCAGCATCGGTAAATATAGACGATTCTCTATATTTTATAGGCCAGCGTCTATAATTCGCGATTTTTTTGGGGTATTCCAGACTGTTGCCCAGGTTGGCCGCAAATACGCGAGTTATGAGCCGTTACGGGCATGAAAAGCCGCCTTTTAGAGCCAGTTTTTGGCGTCTGAGGGGCGGTTTTCCCGTTTTGCCATCAATCCCATCGCAACCAGTGCGACACGATTTGCGGGGATTCTCGATTTTTTTGGGGGGTAATAAGATTGTCTTTATGAATGTCTTTAAGAGTGTCTTTATGAATGTCTTTAATTTTCGGTCCCACCATCAAAAGAATTAAATGCAAATGTGTGATAATTCGTTTGAAAAATCAAAGTATTCATTGATTTAATCAAGGTATTCTATGATTTAATAAAAGTATTCCTTTATCCGTGGATAGCGGACTGCGCCCGGAATTGCGGGATCCAGGCATTGCACAATAAAACCATCAATAGAATTAAATGCTGGATGTTACCAAAACGTTTGCTGTGCCGTAAGGCACTCTAACAAAATGGAATAGAATACCCCTCGATCTGTTGGATATCGCATTTTGACGGGAGCCATGAAAATGTAATCTGCAAGCCATTCACAACAACAATACGCATTTTTTGCGTGTTGATGGTGTTGTTAAATCTGCAAGCCATTCACACTAAAATAGCACATGTTCCATTTTGGAACACAGGGTGTTGAACTGATAGTAATATGCAATTTTTGCATAGTGGTGTATAGAAAAATGTAAAGAAATCTCCAAAAACGGCTCTTTTTCAGGCGGTTGGCCGAAAAACGACCTCATAGGAAGCCCACTGTGGCCATATCGACGTGACGGTGGATATGTTATACCCCCTAAAATGGGGCAAAAAGAAAAATCCTGACACATAGAAAGTGGTAACGCTGCACCCCGATAATATAATAGTTTTTGTAGTATTATGGCCAATTCTTATTGAATACATAAAGTTTAATTGCTGTCTTGGCTGAAAAATATCATTATACCTTTGATGATATACCAAAGCCAAAGAACGGCACACAGGAGGAGTCCAACCTGTCCTTCAGTAACGGTAGGGTACTGCTTTCCCATCAGATATGAAACAAAGCATATACCAATAGGAGCTATGACTGAAACGAGAAACATGTTTTTTGTAATCCAAGCACCTCCATTCGGTTTGATTCTCTCAACTGATTTGTCGGCCAATGTTCGCATAATGGTTCCTGCTTCTTTTTTGATTACGACCATTGCGTCATGAGCTCCGGCAATTTTGGCCTTCTCAATCTCAGACAATACCCACCTTTCGCGGTCAGACTTCTTCAGTTCTGCAATATACCGCTTCATAAATTCTGAATCCAAGAGTCTTGAAGCTGCTGTATTCAGGGTTTTGTGAAGACTCTCATTGATAGCCCTCAAAGCTTCAATATCAACATTACCAGCAAGCGCACTTCTGTATGCGCTATCTGATGCTTTGACTGGATCAAGTTCCTGGTCGAATGCTTTGACAAGTTCGTCAAGCAGGTCGGCAGCGGGTTCTGCGATGTCCACCAGCTGCTGTGCCTGGTCAAACACAGCTATCTTCTCTTTTGCCTTGACAGTATCTGTAAGATTATAGTCTTTTGCAGTCATGATTGTTGTTATTCCTCAAATGATATACTTAGTTGTATCCACCTTTTTATTCTATCTTTTCTATATATTCTGTAAATGGTCTTTTTCTGTGGAAACCAAGTATCGTAGCAAATGCCATCCTTTATACAGGTCAGATGATGTGCCAGTTTCAGAATATAAATACCTTCCTTGTGACTTTCGCAGAAATCCCTTACTGTAAGAGCTTTTTCCCCTTTCTTACGCTTTACTCCAGACGATTCAAAGCCCAGCTCTTCAAGTACCAAGGGGTAAACCTTCCTACTGTTGCCAAAATCCCCTATTTGCCTGCCTTTCTTGCAGAGCATATCGTAGACCTCAAACCACCCTTTACCAGTCGCAGCACATATTGCCCTGACTACGCAATCCCCAAATATATGTTGCTTACCTGTAGGGATATATGGGTTCGGATTGTAGTTTTGATACATGTTGTTCTATAACTTCACTCCCCGCGTTTGGGGATGTTCCTTGATATACTGAAGGGTGTCCGTCAGCTTGTCAAACTGCTCGTCAGTTAATCGAGGGCCTTCGTAGCCGTTTTCATTGTACCGCAATGAGCGGGCTATCTGTGCAGCGAATACCGTGCGGTTGTGGTCGCTGAACGATGCACCACCGAAAGACCACATGGTGCCTTTCTCTACTCGCTCTTCATGGTCGTTAAAATACTCTTCGAAGGCATCCTGAAGCCATCGATAGCCTTTGTGGTTCCCTTTACCTGTTGCGTGTTCCCGGGCGTACTGAAGAATCTCAGCCCACTTTTTATCAGTCCTTGCGTCCATATTTAATTTTACTTTTATATAGAAACCCTCCCAACCCGTGAGAGGGTCTGAACTTCAATTCCAGCAACTGGAACGGGAACCCATTTCCCGTGTCTGTTACCGTAACAACGTCCAAAGATACTTATTCTAATGTACACTCCCTAATTTCGTGATAACAAAGTCTTGATTTAACAAATTCAAGAGGGGTAGCAGTAGAAAAATAATAAATGGACATGGAATTATGAATTGTTTTTCGTAATTTTGCAACCAAAATAGTTTGATATGAAGAAGGTTATTCTATTGTGGGTTATGCTTGTCATGTGCACTCAGATCAAGGCCCAGGCCTCCTACGGTGATATAACGTGGGGGAGCTATAACATGAAGATTAATGTCATTACTGATAATGACTCCATTTTCCTGAGCATTATCTACATGGACGGAAAACGGAAACTTGTTGATGACCCGAAGTTACTGATAAAGCTGATGGACGGTGAGGTCGTTTCCCTCGATGGCCAACTGTTGGGTAATATGAGTAAGTCGGACGGTGGCGTTGTCATCTCTGGTGTCTACATTGCCTCCAACCATTTCATTAGCGAGGCGAAGTTTCCCATCACCAGGGAACAAATAGAAGGGTTCTCAAAGGGAATCAAGAAGATTCGCTTGAACACATCCCCTAAGTACCATGAAAAGGAATGGAAGAAAGACAAAATAGGAAGAATCCTCTACGAAGGCTATAGGAAAAGTAGTGGCAATTCCTTTGAAGATGGCTTCTGATGGGACAGATAAAGTATAGTTATTGCCTGAATGAGAACAACGAACTTGTTCACATCAGCAGCGTATCTGCAGAGACCAGGCATAGCCATACTTTTTATTGTTTGGAGTGTGGGCAACCGCTGATTGCCAAAATCGGCAAAATCAAGGTTCAACACTTCGCCCATGGAGCGGACACCGCCTGTGATGGGGAGTCATACCTTCACAAACTGGCAAAGCGCAGGATTCGTGAAAAGTTCATGTCTGCAGACAGTTTCCCGATTACCTTTGTCCGTGATGTTCCATGTATAGAATCAGGTAAATGTCCCTGCTTTGAAAAAGGCTATTGTTCAGAGCGGGATGTCAACATTCCAAATGATCTGAGAACATGGAAGGGAAATGTCATCTATGACACATGTCAGGAAGAAGTTAGACTGGGAGAGTTCCAGCCGGACTTGCTTCTGACATGCTCGACGAAGCCTGATAGGGAGCCTGTCTTTATTGAGGTCTATAAGACCCATGAGTCAGAGGAACCGAAGGTAACCTCCGACTACAGAATTATAGAAACCACCAAGATAAAGACTGAGGCAGACATCGACGAAATCATAGAAAAGGGATTCATTGAGGGTCAGAACTGTCGGACATTCAATTTCAGTCCCAAACTGCCGTCCATCAGGAAGAAAGACATTCCTATTGATAGGTTTGTCTTATTCAGAAGTGGTGCAGCTACCATACATCGAGCTGTAGATAATGTTGTCATGTGCGACAAACTCAACCAAAGAGTACATCCAAATTCTGTCCGGGAACTGAATATGAGAGGTGGAATTGACATCTGGGGAGATCTTGTTGCCAATAACAAACTCGACTCTTTTCAGCAGGGACTTGTTTACCTCGTGAAAAAAGGACTGTTCATTAAGAACTGCATCCTGTGCAAGTTCTATAAGTACAATGATCGGTATGACAGGTATATTTGTATTTTATACAAGTCCATGGAATGGGGAAAGACTACCCCTCAACCGAGGCAGTCGATGGCCAATACATGCCTCCGGTATGAATTGAACCAGGAACTAATGAACCATCCGCTTTCAGAACTGGAAAAGGAAGTGGCAGAAGTTCCAATGTAAGATTTTTTTTTAATTGACATAAGTGCACCAAAGGAAGAGAAAATGGACGAGCGTCTGGAGGCTACTGGGGTAATTTAAAAGGCTTCTGGAACAGATGATTGATCTCTGCATCGATCTCAGCGTAGAAGTGATGCCGAAATACATGTGCGCCCTTACGCTGATGCTACATGGCAAGTCCTATAAGATCGTAGGTCATGAGCTGAGTATCGAGTCATCGATTGCCAGGCATTATGCCAACTGTGCTGTTAAGTAGTTGCTTGACAACTGTGAAAAGATTCGCGGTGTCAAGGGTGAAACCATGTTACAAAGTCTGACTTAAAGAGACTATAATTTAAATACCGTTCCTGTCAATAATTATTAGCCATGTCCGTATGCGAAGCCACAGAAAACATACATACCCAAATATGAACTATCATATATAAGTTCTTCACTGAATCCTTCCTGAACTACCAATGCTTCCCTGTCCGATGTGTTACAGCTATTTAATTGTGTTCGCATTATCCTCAACTGAAAATATTTCATATTGTGATCTGACCTCATCTGAGGTTACACATAGCACAGTTTTTTCTGGAACTTTTCAACTACATTCATGTCGTTGGCATCCTTGTGTTTTCGTCGTGTCATCTAATACCATTCAGAACTTACAGCAAGGCCAAAACGGCCTAACAAAATTACCCGAACAACCGTTCAGTGCGCTTGCGCAAATCGCAGACCTACGGTCAGCGAAAAGGAGCCTAATACGCACTTTGAAAAAATGTTTTACAAACATACTTTTCAACAAGTGCATGATGTCCTCTGTAAAGAGCAAGCTCAGGACATCAATTAGGCCATTGCATGGAGCTACCCCCTCTTGAATTTGTTAAATCAAGAGATTGCGTTGGTCGAAATTCTGTTGCTGGGCATATTTTCTCTATCTTTGCGGTCAAGAAACAAGTGAAAATATGGCAAAACAGATCTTAGATTTCCGACCACGGAAAGTCCTCGAAGAGAAGGAGAGTAGTGTGATATTGCGGACTGCCGGCACAACTGTGATTCGACAGTATGGGCGCAACAAAGCGTATAGAACGTATTGCCCTCAACGCAGGCATCTCAACTTCGAGGTTGACGGAGAAAAGAATATTACCGGTGTAAAGAATATTTCTTTGGTTTGTCGCGTTTCGGAATTCCTAAAAAGCAAAGGATTGGAGAATCCTAATAACGCTGGTAAAAATCCCATTGCAAGAACGATGGTCGTTTTTAAATTCTCAGGGTCCAAAGAACGGATTCGGGAAATGGCATTTGGTAAACAACAGGTCAGTTGGAATCCTGATGCTCCCTTTCAGTTACTAAGGAGGAATCCAGAATTTGAATCCTGGGCGAAGCAACTTCGGACATTCCTTGAACTCAGGTACGGCAAAGAAAACGTAGTGGCCGTGATTGCACATCTGGACGTTGCTCTTCCTGATGTGATGGCCGTAGTGCTTGCAGTTTCATCAAGTAATAAATTTTCATACATCGAGAAATTCGCGGGCGATGATAAATTCTCCTATCGTCAACGTAATATCGACACTCACGATCAACTCTATGAACAGGTTAATAAGCACTTCGGACTTGAACGTGGAGAAAGACGCTCTTCCAGTGACGGTCATTTCTTTACGCTAACATCATACGAATTTGAGATGCTCCAATATATTTCATTAAACCTTCAAGAAAAATTGGACAAGCTGCAACAGGAAAAGGAGTCAATCGATGTAGAGGAGGAAAGACTCTTAGAGAGTGTGAAGAGTAAGACAACAGAATTGGCTAATAAGAAAAAGAGAAAAGCTGAAATCGAAAGTAAGATTACATCTCAGAAATCCCAGGCGGAGCGCGAGAAAGTAATAAATGACGAGATGGAACATCGTCCTCAAATATTATATGAGGAACTCGACAAAATCATAAGTAGGATCATAGAAACGCAGCAGCAACTTAAGTCAGCAAGAGAGCAGCTGCAGGACGTGGCAGACAGAAGGGCTGAACTGGATGAGCAGGCCAAGGATATCGAGAAGAAAATCAAGCAGGATCTCCCGACGCTGCATGAGAAGACAATGCGTGATGTAAGAAGCACGGGCTGGAAAATCTTCGGGGAAGATTCAGTGGAGCAGATAAATGCAATTGAGAAATATATTGCCGACCTTCCTGAACATAAAAGAAATACTTTCACGAAAGTACTTAATCATGTTTTTGGCGATTCGATGATTTCAACAATTTTATCTCGTCCTAATGAGATTGCTGCTGTCTCAGCAGCTCTTTTTCTCGGGTATATAGAACAAGCGAAGTTTTTCGTTGACTCCCATGGTGGCAACAGTAGAAAACTCGATGGTGAATGGATGCGTGACAGTGCTGATGATGACGAGGCATGGCGACGCAAGTGTTTCTACATGGGAATAAAGATGATGCATAAATAGTATGAACAATTTAGAGTTTGGAAGATATGGCAAAACAGGTATGTGATTTGGTGGCCGGGAAGGGTATGACCACATCCCAGAGTAATGAACATCTGAGAAAAGCAAATAATGCGGCTGCAAAGAAAAGGTGGAGCGGGAACTATGACCCGACTCGAGAAAGACTGAACTTCGAAGTAACCAAAGGAGGTGTTATCACTGAAGTGAATAAGAATAAATCCATACCTCGCCGCATCAAAGAAAGTCTGGATGCAAGAGGTATATGGGACCCAAACAATGGCCAGGATCCTCCTACAAGAAGAACCGTTGCAAATTTCATCCTCGGAGGATCACGTGAGCAGATGCACCGACTGGCTTTCGGTGAGCAGCTGGTGAACCTCAGACCTGGTGCCGACAACAGTGGCATCACCCGGAACGGGGATATCGAGAAATGGGCCGTCGATACGTACAATTTTATGGCAGCCAAATACGGCGAGGACAACATTGTCGCCTTTGTCGTACACCTCGACGAGATGAACCCGCACGTACATGCCACCGTCCTGCCCGTGACTGAACAGAACAAGATCTCATTCAATAAGTTTTTTGGCGGCTCAAAAAAAGACAACAAACTAAAGCAACTTCATGACGAACTTGCAGAAGTAAACAAGAAGTATGACTTGGAACGCGGCGATGATGTCAATATTACTGGTGCCAGGCACCGAAGTACAGAGGAATATCATATCTGGAAGGAACAGGAGGAAAAGAGACTGGAAGAAGAAATCTCAATTAAGCAAAAGCAATTAGATGACAATAATACAGAACTCAGCCAGGCCCAAAGAAGAGTGAAAGGCCTGACAACAATGTTGCTAAACCTCGAAAATCAAAAAGTTGCTCTCGAAGAGGAAATCGCAAAACTTGAAATGCGTGCCCAACAAGGCGAAATGACTTTGGAGGAATTGGAAAAACAAAAAACTCAGCTTCTCAGCAACATTGATACTGTTGTCCAAAAGATCAAGGAGCGTCAGAAGCAGATTCAGATGGCACGTCAGCAACTGCAAGACGTGGCCGACAGAAGGGCCGAGCTTGATGATCAGGCAAAGGAGATTGAGAAGAAAATCAAGCAGGATCTCCCGACGCTGCATGAGAAGACAATGCGTGATGTAAGAAGCACGGGATGGCAGGTCATACGAAACGAAGTAAAAGACTGCAAGGAAAGGATGGATAGTTATGTTTCGACACTTCCTGAAGAGGAAAGGCAGATATTCAAGGAAGCGTACGATGAAACCATCAAGGGGTCGCTCTTTGAAGAGATTGCGGAACGTGCCGACGAGATCGCCGCCGTATCAGCGGCCTTGTTCTTGGGCTACGTCGACCAGGCTACACAGTTCGCACAGTCTCATGGTGGTGGCGGCGGTCCCGATGGTGGATGGGGACGAGGCAAGGATGATGATGACGAGGCATGGCGACGCAAATGCTTCTTCATGGGCATGAAAATGATGCGGCCTGCACCCAAACTCCGGCAAAGTAATAAGCCAAAGGGCGGGTTTAAGAGATAAATCGCATAGCCCTTTCTGGTCTTATCGCCAGAAGGGGCTTTTCATAAAGCCTGTAAAAGCGTCCTCACTACCTTCTAAAACGACTTTCAACGAATATTTACTTTCAGGGAAAACAGAAATAATGACTCTCCCATCAAAGAGATTGCGGATTAAATTGATATTAGCATGGGTTATATGGGGAAGGAGGAAGGACATTCTTAGTCTCCCACCGTCAGTGGGACTTATCTGGGGATAATTGGCATCCATAATGCCTAATTTCTCAAAAGACTCTATTATCTTTGTTAACAGAGCCAAAACCTCGTGACCTTTCAACCCAGGAATCTCAATACTACCCATGTTGCATACTTATGTTACTCAGCAGATACCCAGACATGACGACCTTTGCTGTTAATCTTGATGGTACAAATGAATTTCTGTCCCTCCATCGAGGCATCGGCAAAGTTATAGATGCAATCTTTGGGGCCATAGACATTCCCATTTGTTCCCCTTCTGCCGTATGCTATAAGTTTATACTTTCTTCCATCATCTGCAGTAAAATTACAAACCAAGCAGAATTTCTTGCCCCAACTACGGGAATCAAGACTGCCTATGAAGGTTACATCTTTTGTTGGAAATTGGTAATCAAAACCATTAAAAGACTTTACTTCTTTTTTTGTTGTCAATACACCTTTGTTGTTCATATGCTTTTTTTACTAATTATTATTTGCTTTTTCCGTTTGACTCCATACTCCTAAAGCTATCTCCGACACCTCTTGATAGGATTCGCCCAGTTCATCTGGCACTTTCTTCCCGCTTAGGGCCATCAGACACCAACAGCCTTGGCAAAGCTGCTGTGCACGGGTCTGCCGAACTTCAACCCCGGTAAACCTGTCAAGGGCAACCTTGATGACTTTATGCTCTTCCGGCGTGAATCGCCGTCTGGCCTTAGTCCGGCGGATAATGACTTTCATTGCCTCCTCACATTCCGGCCAGTTCCGATAAAGCTCATCAAGGAGCGGCTTAATATAGTTGTCAAATGTGATATCTCCGTCCTTCATAGCTATCCCATTGTGAGGCCGCGCTGCTGCTGTTTCTGCTGGTCAAGCTCGGCAAGCTGAGCTTCGGCATTCATCTGAGCCATATTCTTCATCTCTTTTGGGTCGACACCTTCAGCACGAAGGCGGTCAACGATAGTCGGGTTGATCGTCGCATCATACTTCTTGTCTTCTTCAGTATTTCCCTTCTGGTTCATCTCATCCTGGATCTGCTTCTCGGGAAGGCCATTAACCAAAGCACACATAGAGACCGCTCCGGCCACAATCACGGAAAAGAGATCGGCAAAGAGGTCGCCGCTGCTCTCCAGTCCGCCAAGCATCTTCAGCTCTTTGGCCGCTCGTTCACCAAACAAGAAGGTCGCCAGTCCGTTGGCTTGTTGCTGCTGGTTCTGATCAGCCTGGCTCTGTTGCTGGGCATTGACCTGTTGCTGGTTCTGGGCAAGGTCGTTGCCGGGAACCGTCTGGCGGTCAAGGTCTGCCTTATGGGCAAGCAGCTCTTCACTGTTGACCTTGCCTTTCTCCATGGCCAGCACATCACGCCTGCCATTCTTCAAATCCTGAATCTTAGCATTGCTCTCTGACAGTACGGCGATGTCCGCAAGATAGCTGACAGGATTTATATACTCGCCGTTCTTCATCACACCATAGTGAAGGTGGGCACCGGTGCCACGGCCTGTAGCCCCCGATAAGCCAAGAAGGGTGTTGTGGTCGATTTCCTGGCCTTCCTTGACATCGACACGGCTCATATGTAGGTACTGGACTGTGTAGGTGTCATTGCCGTGCTTGTATTCTACCTCCACGCACTTGCCGTTGATGATGGGATTGCCGTTCTTGTCGAGGTCGGCCTTTCCGTCGCCGTTCCCATCGACACCCCAGTTGACACGCTTCACTACTCCCCTGTCCTCGGTACTGAAGAGCTTTGTACCAGTTGGAACGGCGATATCAATGCCGTTATGCTGGGTCCACTTACCAGTGGTAGGATGCTTGCGCATCCCGAAAGGAGAGGTCATTTCCATATTTGAGTAACCTTCAATAGGCATCCGGAAATGCTCTTGCTCTACTTTTCCGCTGGACTGCGCAGACTGTGCGACTTCAGGCCGCTGAACGGGGATTTCGAGTCCCGGCATATTCCCTCGCATATAGCCGACGGTTATGCCGTATTTGTTGGCCTGCTCGATGGCCATGCGGTCATACTTGTCAAGCCCGTAATCTTTGATCTCCCTTTCAAGGTTCGCTACATAGTTGCCATTGGTCGAATAGCCTCCCTTCTGGAGGGCTGACAGCCATCCGTGATAGTCATCGCTGCTGCAACCGTATGCAGAGGAATAGCGTTTGTTTTCAAGAAGAAAACGGGAATGATCCTCAAAACTATGCTCAATCCTTTCGTAGCTCCTGAACTTGCTCAGTCCCTTTTCGTCATCCTTATACTCGCCGAATTTTCCTCCGGCCTTTATCCAGGCAGGATCAGCCTTGATGCCGAACATATTTTTTTCGTTCTCAGCTGCCTGGCCGCGCTCCCACCATGCCTGAGCCAATGTGACAGAAGCAGGAATACCGTACTTCTGCTGCTGCTCGATGGCCATGCCGGCATATTTCTCGAAAAACTCTATTTTTTCCTTCGTCATATCTTGTATCTTTTTAATAATCGACTGCATGACTCACGCTATCATCTGTTTCCACTCCAGGCGAATGATACATGTACCACTCAAGTTTGAAAACAGAATCAACAGATAACCCTTCTTCTGCTCCCACGACTATATGCTGGAGACGTGGGTCGCTTTTCACCCTCTGGTAATACCATCGGCAGGTTACGAGAAACAACGCAAGAAGACCCACTATTCCTAAATACGGGGCCCCTTTACAAAAGTCAACAAAACTCTTTACTAATTTCCTAATCATAGATTTTTGTCTTTGACAACTTCGGTCTTATGTTTCATCACATCAAGCTTGTATTGGGATGATAGAATGAGGCGATACACATTGGCAGCAGCGAAGAAGGTCATGCTGCCAAGCATCAAAGCAAAGAATAGCTTCTTGTGATTCTCCGCCCAGCGGCAATAATGACGTCCCAGCCATGCAAGTCCTGATGCTCTTGCAAATCGCTGTCCTGCGGCCACATCACGCTCATAGCGCTCCTTATACTTCGGGTCATTCTTGTCGGGCATCGGTTCGCCGACAAAGAACTTTTTGAAATTATGCGAAAAAATTCCCATATACCTATTTTTTAGATTAATTTTGTTGCTGTGGAAGATACCGACTGCTTCACGCCCGAAGCGACACCCTCACCGAAGTTGCGGGTACTAAAGGCCGTATCGCCTTCAGGAATCATCCATGCTGCAAGATCGGGCACGAGGTTCAGACACTTCATCGACACAATGCTGGCAACCAGCAGATAACCCGACGACATCATGGCATGGGTCAAATACTGGGTCAGGGAGGTGTTGTCTGCTGTGATATTGTTCAAGGTGTCAAGCTGTATGTTGATCACGATATCAAACAACAGCAGGACATAGAAACCAACGAAGTAAAGCATGGCTCCATAGAAATGGACTGTGAGATAGCGGGTGAGCCACTTGGCCCACGCTCCTTCCCACTTAGGCAGAATACTGAACGCCCAGGTGATAGGCCCGAAGATGGTCAGCATACCCAACAAGACCTGTTGACAATAGATGGTTCCCCACCAGCCGATCCTGAAGATGGCAAGGGCAAGGAACATCACTACCTTGTCGAATGTTACAACTCCCTGCGCGTAGGCCGCGCTTATGTCCATGAGATTCACTGTTTTGTCGGCTTCCACTACCTTGGCGGGGCTTTCTACACTGCCGATAACCGTCTGCGCGTGCTGAGAAGTCTGCGCCTTGCTTGATTCGTACTCGGCATATTTACGGATTATGGAGTCGTTCAGTTCATCCATTGGCTTCTTCAGCTGGTTGTAGGATTCCATGACCTGCATGGCCTCTATCTCGTACATGTCATGAGTCCACGAGCCGACGGCATTAGGCACGTATGCCAGCATGTCGAGGACTCCGGCGCCGGAGGTGCCGCCAGGGGTGCTTCCATACCAGAAGAACATCACGGCAGCAATACCGAAGACCTTGAAGATCTTCAGCGGGTCAAAGGCTTCGCCCTTGACCATCATCTTATAGGCCATACCTGCGGCCATGATTACACCAAACAACGCACCAAGGGTCATGCAGAACTGCATGATGTACCAGAAAGGACCGCCGGTGTCCGCGCCGCCAGAAATTAAAAACTCGTTTGTCCGGAAGATGACCTGGTCGATCTCTTCCTCAAAAAGGCTCATGCCAAAGACCTGATCAAGGGAGTCAACGACATTTTTCAGACTTTCCCCTTCGGCCGCTAAAAATAAATTCTGTGTCATAATCAAAACATTTTGCTCCGCAAAAATACACATTATAACACACACAGCCGAATTTGTCGAATACAAAGTCTTGATTTAACAAATTCAAGAGGGGTGAAGCCTAAAAAACCGCCATCAACCTTCACAGGCAGGTGGCGGCATGATCATTTCAGATCATCACAAGAATTGAATCGGGATGTTGATTGATTCCTTTAATTCGTCTTATTGTTTATTTTCATATGTCTGTTGTTTTTATACTCTGCTATACCAAAATCTGGAGAGTTCACGGCCTTCATAGAGCTTTCTGCCTGTTACCATATCTCCTTTTGGGTGGATAAAACCTGACTTAACATACTTCCATAGGGTGGCTCGACTGATACCACCAAGGATCTTACAGGCCTGGGTGGCATTGTACAATGCACCGGCTACTACTTTCGGGGGTTCAGCTGTAATCATAATGTTTTCTTTTTTTGGCTCTATATTTGATCTATTGCTCGCTGATGGCTTGCACCATGGCATCGACCATCGGGTTATTCTCCTTGCCGGTTATATTCAGGGCCTCGCCCTCTGCAGCCTCGAAGGTAACGCTGGGTGCTGCACCGGCGGCATCAGCTTCTTCCAGAAAGGCTAACGTCTCTTCCTGGCTCTTGCCGTGACCGATAAACGATGATATAATACATGACATAACATCGGTCTTGAAGCCTTTTTCACGGAGTTGCTGTAGGCCACCTTTGTCCGGCTTGATGGTCGCTCTGTGGTACTTGATAACCATCTGACCGCCCACCTCATTCCAGAGGTCGAGCATTTCCATTTCGTAGGGATTTGCTGTCTGTTTCTTTGTCATATCTTTGATTTTGTTACAAATTCATTTCCTATTCGCTTTTATTCCCTTCTGGTGAAGGTATTTGCATATTTTTATGCCTTTCGGCACAGAACTTGCAGTTGCCCTTATGGGCAAGTCTGTTAAAGGCTTCTATGTATTCACACGAATCGATCACAATCGTGGAATAGCCGTCAGTAATACCATGACTCATAGATGGGCTTTTAGTCCCGCTCTTAATTATTTCGCCAGCAAATCCAACGTCAATGATTATTAAGATTACAGCAGACAGGAAGATAAGAAGTATATTTATTGTAGATTCATTCCTCATATTATATATCATTTATTTTATAATTTAATTACACATCCATTTCGGGTGAATACGCTTTGCATATTCGTATGCTTCAGCAAAGTTTCTTTTCACATTATTTGAAAACCAGCTTTTGGACTCGAAATGATTTATCCAATCGTCACTGTACAGTTCGTCGCTATAGATACTGTACTCCGTAGGCTCATATATCATATGACCTGTTTCCGTTACTGTCCATCCGCCGTATCTTTTAAAATGCTTATCTCTTATATCGCATGACTTTAACAGCTGTAGGGTTCTCTCTTGTGGAGAAATGTATTTCCATTCTAATCGGATACCAAAGTCATCATCGTTACTGATGCCATATAAGTCATCTTCCAGAAAAGCATAGAAGTAAGCTTTGAGCATAAATGCTATAGCACCTATTTCTATTTCAGGAGTGATATCCTTCTTTCTACAGAAGAATTTCCCCTTAAAGGCTCCAGATTTACACTGCCGGAAGGGAATCCTGCCACCTTCAGAGGTGTACAGGATGTTATCAGCACCTTCTTTTACCCAGTATTCTTCAATCTCTTCTGGATCCATATTTATCCAATAATCCGAAATTCGATGTCTGTCTCCTGTTTTGTAAGTCATGATTCAATATAAACTTTTAGGGTTTTCTTTCGTTATACACCAACTTTGCATTCTGGTATTGGCCTCCAGGCAATGATGCCATGAACGATTTGCCCCGTCATACCACCACGTTGCTCAGAAAACCATTTGCCGTTTCTCGTAGAATCTATAAGCGGACCATACATGGAATCCCATGCAAGCACCAGCTTACTCTCAGTCCATTCCCGGTGACCCTGCATGGTGTCTGATGTCTGTTTAGTCTCTTCTGGCATTCTCTCACATACATCAACCCATCCCTGTGAGGCCATTTCTATAGCACCGGCGATATATGCCTGCTCATAGAAATATCTGATATCTGGATTGGGACAATTTCTTCTGGCATACTCCGATGCCTTCTTTCGGATATCTTCATCCACGCATTGCTGCTCATTATTCGCCATAATCTTCGATTTTGTTACGTTTTCAATATTCTATTTCAAACTGATCCGTAAAACCGTCTAAAACACATCGGCGATGTTCTTCTGCCTTTTGGGCTTGACCTTGATTTTGCCATGCTTACTTTCGTAGCTGGCAATGGAATTTTTGAAAGAACGTTCCACTATATCACGGATGCTGAAGCCTTCCTTTTGGGCGATGGCCTTCATCTTCTCTACAAGTTCGATACTGCAGATAACCGTAAAGTGAGTCCAGGCACTATCTGGTGCACTGTTTCTATTCTCTGCGTTTGTACTGTCAGCAACTTTGGGTATAGGCTGACCTGTGTTGGCTAACAGACCTTCTATAAGGTTCTGCTCCTTTGCCTCATTCTTAATAATCTTCTTTGCCATAATAACTACTTCTTAAAAATTTGATATACAGGTCTCAGAACCGGCTCAATCGCATCATGAATGATCCTGCGCTTGTCATAATTCAGAAGGTCCATTGTCGAATAGCCGTTCATGTTTGTCGAGAGTTTGATGTCCGGTGTAACCATACCCAATTTCTTGTCAAGCATTTCCATTGCATCCTCACGGGCTTTCCGTACTTCGCCACGCTTCCAGAACAGGCTGGAGACCTTGTTGGGCACAAAGTACATCTTTGCCTTGAAGTTCTGTTTAAACAGCTGGGCAAAGATAACTGTAGCATCCACGCTGTCGGCATTCAACTCGAATGGAACGACGGCGATGTCAGCAGCTCTGAAGATGAGTTGCAATGATGGGTCGTTAATGTTGCCAGGACAATCTATCAGCACGCAGGCCTGAATAGACTTGGCACGTTCCATCACCTTTTCAACCTGACTATAATTCGTCGTATTCAAAAACATGCAATCCCAGGGCGCGGTTTCTGAAGGACGGGCTGCAAGGTCACGCTTACGGTGTCTTGACAACGACTGCTGGATGTCGGCATCGATCACAACAACAGGTATGCCGAGTTGCACCATGTGGGTTGCAGCTGTTGCGCAGGTCTGGGTCTTACCGGTGCCGCCTTTCATCCCAGTCCAGAGAATGATTAGATTTTTCTTCATAACCTCTTGTTTACATTATTATATGATATACTTGTACACATATTCATTAAAAAAAGATATTGAGATGCGGGCTAATAATCTTCGAAGCCAGGGCTATCGTTACGCCAATCAGTACGTAACTCCAACATCTTGACTCTTGTTTTTGCAGACTTGACCGCCAATTTCTTGATTTTTTCAGTATCACTTATGACAGCCTCGTTTTGCAGTTCAGTGTGAATATAATCGAGGGAATTGATAATCTCCAGCATTTCTGATGGCCATAAATTCGCGTTACCATAAATACGCATCCCTGCTTGTTCCGCAATGCTTTCCATTACAGTAATGGCATTATTTAAGTATTCACAAATCCACCCCAAACAATCACTGTCTGTGAGATTTTCTTCGATGACCAGTTCATCAAGAACCATGCCAAGTTTAAAGTAGTGCTCATCCATGACAGAAGCCCACTTCAGCAACATTGAGAAGTTTTCATCCGAAGACAAAAGACTGTTAACTTCTTCACTAAGGACTGCCAGATGCATGAGGACATCGCCAAGACCATCAATCTGTAATTCACAATTAGAGAACTTCTTCAGAAGATTCTCACACTTTCTGCTGATACCATTATTTACTACCATAATTAATCTGTTATTTTGTTTGTAATTATTCGTTTTCTATTATGCTTCCTCAAATGAAATGTTCGTATCTTCTTTTTTATCAGGTGAAGGTTGAGCGTTCCGTAGATTGTAACTCTCAGCATCCACAAAGCGAGTAAAACGCGCTTCGAACTTTAAAATTGCATCTCCAGTAATTCCCTTACGATTCTTTGCAATAATAATCTGAGCCATACCCCGAAGATCATTGCCATTTTCATCCTGGAAGATATGATAATATTCAGGGCGATGAACAAACAAAACCCAGTCTGCATCCTGCTCAATTGCACCAGACTCGCGTAGGTCGCTAAGTCTCGGTCGTTTCCCTTCGAGTCCTTCACGTGCCTCAACACCTCTATTGAGTTGGCTAAGCACTATTATGGTTATGTCTAATTCCTTGGCGATTTTTTTAAGATTGCGAGTAATAAAGCTCAATTCGAGTTCTCGCGTCTGAAAATGCTTACCACCGTCCATTATCTGTAAATAATCAATAAATATTATTCTAACCCCATACTCTCTTACCATTTTCCTGGCCTTGACCCGGAAATCCTGTAGGGTTAAGCCGTGAGGAACATCATCAACGTAGATTGGTGCATTAAGTATTCCGCTAATATTCTTATCAAGTAGATCCCATTCCCTTGCAGTTAGCCTACCCTCGTTAATTTTTCGACTATCAACCCCACAATGTGATGATATTAAGCTGTTTGCCAGTTCTATACCAGTCATCTCAATTGAAAAGATGCCTACAGGAATCTGTTGCTCTGTTGCAATTTTCTTTGCAATATTTAAAGCGAAAGAAGTCTTACCCATAGCAGGACGCCCACCGATAATTCCGAGAGCACCCCGCTTGAAACTCCCGAATATTTCATCGAACTGTCTAAAACCGGTATTTATACCAGCGCCATTTGACTGAACTTCCATGGCCTGTTTAAATGCCTGGTCTATAAGAGAATAGAGCCTTACAGATTCATTATTCGTGCATTTTGCCTCCAGTTCCATAAAAGCATCCTCAGACTCATGGAAAATATCATCAATATCTTTGGTTTCGTCCCACGCTGTTTGTTTATTCTGCTCATGCCATAAGATGAGCCTTCGCTGTTTTGCTTTTTTTCGGAGAATTGACACCCATTCTTCCATATTTGCGGTAGATGCAACGTTATGTGATGCTTCCACTACAGCAAGAGGACCTCCTGCAGCTTCTAAGAGTCCCATTGAGGCTAAACGATCTGTTACGGTTACGATGTCAATCTGTATCCCCTCTAAGCCAAGTTCAAATTCAGCTAAAAACATCAGATGCAGTCTTGGTTGAGTGATGAAATCTTTCTCAACCTTGTTGCCATACTTTTCGAAAGCATATCTATCAGCCATAAATCCGCCAACTACAACTTGCTCAGCAAATTCATGCTTTGGTAGAACTTTTCCGTCCGAAACAACTATCGGATATTCAATCTTACTGTGCTTCATAAAATGTCCTGTGTTCATGTTCTATTTACTTTCTCGATGTATTCTTCGGGCAAAACGCCGTATCTTTTATGGAATGATGACACTGCCATTTTAATTCCTTCACGATCGAATCCAAATTTATTATCTGTTATTGCCATCGCTGATTGCAGCACAGTGTCACATTTCCCTTTAGGATCAGTGGCTCCCTGTGGATTGTTGCCTCCTGAAATCTTGAGGCGCTCTAAAACTGTAAGTCTGGGATCTGTTTTGCCGACCATTCCCAAAGTAGCACAATATTCATCCCATGAAACACCCTCGTGGAGGGAATGAAGGTATTCTTTGACTTGATTGTCATTATCATGTTTATCATGAGCTGGCACTAAAATATCCTCGATGAAAACATTAAGTTGTTCCATTATTATACCAGGATCAACAGTACCATAGAATCGTCCGAACTTCCCGGCCTTGAACAAGTTGAAAAACACTATAACTTCTGATATTTTCAGGTCAGGGAAGTGCATTACTATAATAGTCGCAGTTTCCAGCAATTGCTCTGCTGTTATTTTACCTTTGCATCCTTCATGCTCACTGAGGTTGACAAGGTGTGCCATTATTATTTTTATGGCAATATTGGAATCGTAATAGTCAGAAAGCTCTTTTAGGGTTGGATATTCTCCAAAGAAACAGTCTTTTATATCCTGACAGAGATATAACTGACACGAAGCCCCAAATTTCTTTATGAATTCATCTTCATCCGTAATACTATTTATACTTAACAATTCGAGGCATCTTGTCGACAGCCTCAAAGGCTGCTTCGTATTCGCTAAACCTTTGGCCTCGGCAGCTGGGTTCATAACGTTTGATAATGTTTGTTTCTCCATTTTTATTATCTGTTATTGTTTGTTCGTTGTTCTTATTTACTTTTACTTTCGGAAAACCCTTTTGGCTTTTTAGCCAAGCCTCGAAGTGCTCCATAAGTTTTTCCAAAGAAGGGTGAAATTTATTGCGCGAACTTATGAAGGCTGCAAATTTGTCAACATAGCTTGTGAGTTGCTGCTCATCAAATGTGTATTCGTGTTTTATCTCATCAAGGAATTTTCTATTATTTTTGAGTTCCATCACCTCTTCATCGACAGTTGCTTTCCAAAATCTCGGTGGCCAGACAATCTGGCCTGTACCTTGATAGGTCTTTCCCCGGAATCGCATATAACACTTATGACGGAGATGACTTTGAACCAGACAGGAAAGGTCTTTGGCGTCTTTGTTCTCTCTCTGTACCTCTGTTTCGTCATAGTTTATCCAAGCTTGTATGCAATTAAGGAGATCAGGATTGATGCCAATCCTTTCCTTCATCTGTTCGACCATTTCCTCAATGTATTCATCTGTATGCTTTTCTCCTGAAGCATCCATGATAGTGCGCAACTTTTCAGAAATGGTAGCGATGGCTTTCTCCTGTTCCGGCGTGACAGTCATTGCAAATGATAGTTTCAACTGTTTTGGGTCAGTTTTTGTTGGTTTATGACTTCGGCGGGGCGTTTTTATGAATTCTCCAATATTGTTTTCTGTTAAGTGTATAACCTCTTCAGAAGGCTGTTCCGTCATTCGAATGAATTTTATGGCATGTCCCTTGCGGGGTGCTCCACGAAAACCGCTGTATATTTTAATTTCCAGCACTTCTGTCTTAAGCCAGAAAGGACAGATACCTTTTTTGAATGCACAAAGGATTTCTTCAAGTGCCTTTTCAACTGTCTTCGCGTAGAAATCACTAAATCGCGTGTAACCCTTTTTTACCTCAATGTCGAATTGTGCTATATCAGTTATTCCTTTGCCATGCAGACTATCTGGGTCTTTGACTTCGTCTAAATGTAAGGCAAGACGAATTTCCTCAACTTTTAACTGAAAATAACCGGCTGCATAGCTTTCCGGCTTGCAGGCGAGAAGGTATAGGAATCTGGAAGCATTATGCCGATTTAGATAGTTTAGAACTTTGATATCGAAACATACGCTCTTCCCCGTATATTTATCCGGGAATCCCACTAAAAATTTGAATGCATTTCGGCTCACCGAAAACCTTATCATTCTTTCATTAGGGGCATTTTCATATTTGTCGAGTAGCCGCAAACCAGAAAAAGGAGTGTTTCTGCTTGACATCATCGGCTCATTCCTGAGTACGAGAGAAGAATCATATAAGCTCCTAAATGATTTACAGACACGAGCCACATCCTTGTCAATCTTGCTCAACTCCTCGTAGCTGACTTCCCAGTCAAGGATTTCTTTGTAGAAGTTTTCGTTGTCCCCGACAATATCCCTCGTCCAGCTGCTGCTGCATAAATCTTGAAATCTGTCTTTGAGAAACATGTAAATGACCCACTGACATTTGCTGTCTAATTTCAGAAATTGATGGTAGGCCTCGACAATCTCTTGGGATGTCAGGTATGACCATAGCTGATTTTCCTCCATATTCTGCTCATTAGGAAAATAGTCGTCTATTCTGATGATTCCAGTATTCATGCTAACGGTTTAAAGGATTGCTTATAGTATAACTGTTGGCTTGCGACTTGATCTCATCCATCGGGGCAACTCTGTTTGATTTTAATAGTTCCTCTAACTCTGACCTTTCAAAGTACACGAGTTTGCCGAATGGCTTATAATGTGGTATCTTCCTCTCATAAACCATTTTATACAGATAACTCTTGCGGAATCCCAGAAATTCAGCCGCCTCTTCGAGTGTAAGACTATCTTTTGGTTTTCTGACCAACGGCTCTATTTCATTCAACCGCAGTTCATTCAGCTTGTTTTGGACGTAAAGTTTGGTGACAAGCTCCTTGATGTCAGTGGTCTTGTCAAGTTCCTGTTGAATCTGAGCAAGAGCCTGTTCTCTGATTGCAGCAAGATCTTTTTCTTGTTTATCGTTCTTTTTCATATTGCTAAATATTTATATTTTATCGTTTGTCTCGAATTTATTTCGTACCTTTGCACCCGTACAATAAAAGTATGGTATATGCGGCAATTTTAATGTCGCTGCAAATATAGTAAGAAAAAGTATAAATAAACGTAAATGTATTAGTAAATATACGTATTATTACGTTTTATTAACTGTTTATGTCGGAAAAAGATTCTTTTGTAAGGTCTATTAACATAGGCGAGGCGGTTTCGAATCGTCTTGCCCAGATTGGTATGTCTAAATCCAATTTTGCAAAGAGTCTTGGAATTGATCAATCCAATCTCAATAAGTTCCTAAGAAAAAAAACTATTGATACGGGAAAGCTTGTGCTTGTATCTCGCATCCTAAAGTATAATTTCTTCGAAGTTTTTCTTCCAGATGACAAATATGTTGGTTTATTGGATGAGAAATTTGAAATTAGAGAGGTAAATATTGGTGCGTTGATTGCGCATGAAATGAAGTTGCTTGGTATCACCCAAATAGAATTGGTTGAGAAGCTTAGATCAATGGAAGGTGGTTTTAAGGCGCGGCAAGCTGACATAAGCAGAATAATAAATAATCCGACCATTGACACTGGTAAATTGATAAGCATTTCTTTAGCGATAGGATACAACTTCTTTGAACGATACTGTATCATAGGCACTTTGACTGAGGAATACGAGACATATAGGAGCCGCGAACGTTTATCTGTTCTCTTGGAAAAAGGAAATAAAGGAGAATCAAGAGAGGATAATTATGCAGAACTGAGTGTTTTGGAATTAATAAAAAGAATAGAACAGTTAGCCGCTGAAAATGCTATGTTAAGGAAAAGACTTGAAGAAGCTGGAGTATCACAATAACGGTGCTATACAGTAATAATCAAGATGTAAATTAGTCCATCTTTCCGAAAAGGTCGTAATAATTCCGAAAAGGTCGTAATAATTCGTATCAGTTTGATATTCAGGTGTTTATGTGGGTGCTTTCCGAAAAGGTCGTAATAATTCCGAAAAGGTCGTAATAATTGAAAAAAATATACATTCTGTGTCGTATGTAGCTGATACACAAGTGTTTACGTGAGTGCTTTCCGAAAAGGTCGTAATAATTCCGAAAAGGTCGTAATAATTGAAAAAAATATACATTCTGTGTCGTATGTAACTGATACACAAGCGTTTACGTGAGTGCTTTCCGAAAAGGTCGTAATAATTCCGAAAAGGTCGTAATAATTCTTGCAAATATCTGCGTAAATTATTGATTTATAGTTTGTTGCGAATCTTTTCGCGCGCGCGTACGCGCACATTAATATTTTAATTTTTAATATTAAATAATAAATCCTTCTAAATGCCTCCTTTGTGTTGATTGCACATGCTGTATTGCAGGATTTGATGGGATGTTGCAAAGGAGCAAGGCGAATATTTGTGCCTTGGAATAGTCACAGATACTCGTGTACACAAATTTGTACACACAAAATTTGGAAGTCTCAAATTTTTGTATTATCTTTGCACCCGGAATCAGGCATTTTAAGTTATGACACAGTTGACAGTAAGAGATTTCAGAAGCCAGATGGCAACATCCCTGGATCGGGTGGATGCCGGTGAACACGTGTTCATCCGCAGGAAGAACCAGCTTTATGCAATAGTTCCCGTTGAGGATGATGACCTGACCATCACGCCGGAGCTGGCTGCGAAGATTGAGAAGGCACGTCAGGAATACAAGGAGGGTAAGGCCATCAGCCTGAAGACTCATGAGGATGTTGACCGTTACTTTGAATCCATGTAGTCATGTATGAGGTCAAGGTATCTACGGAGGCCGACAAGGTTATAAGGAAATGGAAGAAGTCAAATCCGCAGCTCTTGAAGAAATACCAGAAGATTTACCATGAGCTGATGGATCACCCACGAACGGGCATCGGTCATCCGGAGCCGTTGAAAGGGGGAAAGGACATAACCTGGTCAAGACACGTATCAGCCCATGATCGTGTCATCTACGACATCTATGATGAAATCATCACCGTGCTTGTTGTAGAGGTTGAAGGGCATTACAATGACAAATAGGAACCAGCAAAGAACCTCTAAGTATCACGAATATTGAAACTACCAGTGCTTACGAAGGAGCTGCATCATGTCGGTGCGGCTCTTTTGTTGACACTAACATTATGCCTTACAATCGCTAAGTTACTTCAAAAGTTCCAAATAATCTCTATTTGGAATATGGAACAACAATAAGTAAGCTACCACGCATAGATATTGGAGTGTTATAATTAACACCTTATTAACACCCCAAGACTTATTTCTGTCAAATTCTTGAAAATAAAAAGTGCCGTAAGTTGTTGTCTTACAGCACTTTGCTTTCGTTTTGAGACCAGCGCATTGTGGTACAATTCGTACCCAGAGCCGGGGTCGAACCGGCACGGGTTGCCCCACTGGTGTTTGAGACCAGCGCGTCTACCGATTCCGCCATCTGGGCATTCTTGCGTCCCTATTGGTTGCAAGCGCTTCGCGAGTCCAACG
>Ga0310694_10001421_pt1 | contig 27287 bp, 19 predicted proteins | sample 174DNAGHGhighgp2_FD_203884 | JGI IMG/M metagenome (GOLD analysis project Ga0310694, IMG submission 203884) | Sheep rumen microbial communities from Palmerston North, Manawatu-Wanganui, New Zealand - 1742 DNA GHGhigh gp2 (v2) (version 2) | ecosystem: Host-associated > Mammals > Digestive system...
ACCCGGTCGATGTAGTGCTCGTCAATCAGGGCTTCGATCTTGTAGTTGTCCTGATTGTTGATCTGTCCGACCTTGCTGCCCATCGCGACAGACTGTCCGAGCACCACATCCACCAGGCCAAGTTCCCCGTCAATCGGAGCCTTGATGGTGAGATTGTCTTTACGCTGCCTAATCATCTGCATGTTGAGTTTCATGTTCTCCAAACTTTCGCGCATCTGCCGGATCTCCACCGAACGGTAGAGGCTGTCTTGCTTGGCGCGGTTCTCCACCAGCGTGAGGCGGTCTTTGGCCAACTGGTAGTCCTCCTCGGCCTGCAGAAAAGCCTCTCGGGCTATGAGGTTGTCGTCGTACAGCGACTTCTGCGCCTCGTAGATGCGTTTCTTGCGGCGCACCTCCATTTGCAGCTGCAACTTTTCCTGCTGCAGGGTCAGCTTCTGCTGCTCCATCTGGATCATCGTGTTGCGGAGGATATTCTCCTTCTCGGCTAGGTCTGCCTCCGCATTAAGGATCTGCATGTCAAGGCTTTCGTTGCTGAGGATCAGGATGACGTCGCCTTCGCGGACGTGCGCACCCTCTTCCGCGACGATTTCCTTCACTACCCCACCCTCCAACGGACTAAGCTGCACGGTGGTCATCGGCACCACGCGCCCGCTCACGCGGATGTAGTCGTTGAACTCGCCCCGCCGCACCTCGCTGACGGTGATTGCCTCGCCGCCCACGCGCAGCTTCCGCGCATCGTCGCGCAGCACTAACCACCCGATGAAGACGAGCAGAAGCGCCCCGCCCCAATAGGGCAACGCCTTGCGGGTGAAGAGTTTCCGGAATCCTTTTTTTTGCTCTATCGCTCTATCCATAGCATTTGTATTTAAACTCAGTATCTATAAATCTGAATTCTGCATTCTTAATTGAAAATAGTATCGCACCACCCACGTCTTCAGAAACAGCTGCAACCGCGCATTGAGGAGGTCGGCAACGGCGGTGAGGTGGTTGTCGGCAACGGTCTGGTAGTCAAGGGCGGAGATGAGGCCCTGTTCGAACTGGCGGACGCTCATGACGTACAGCTGCTGCTGTAAGGCAGCGTGCTGTCGGGCTTGCTGGAGGGCAGCAGCGGCTCCGTCGCGGTCGGCAAGGGCGCGGTGGATTTCGGCTTCCACGGTCTGCCGTGCCTGCGCGTATCGGGCTTCCGCACGGTCGCAGTCATTGCGTCGCCGTGCGATTTCCGTCTGCCGCGACAGACGGTCGTAAATCGGGATGCTCAGCGACAACTGCACGTACTCGCCGCCGTTGTCGGAGAGTTGCCTCCAATAGGGAACGGGCACGTAGTCAGCCCGTCCCGGGTAGGTGAAGTAGGTCGAGGACCAGCCGCCATACAACGACAGCGACGGCAACAGCTGCCACTTCGCGGTTTTGAGGGCGAGGCGGGCGGTCTGCCACTCATTTTCGGCTATGATTACGGCCGGCAGACGCTCCGCCGCTTGACTCACTTTCATCGTACGTACCACATCCGACAGCATCGTGTCCGTCTCCACATTCGTGACGGAAAATGGCTGTTCTGTTGGATATAACATAATGTCTTTCAGTGTGATATAAGCATTCTGAAGCTGGTTCTCGCAGACGATGTACTTGTATTTACGGTCGGAAAGTTCCGCCTCCATCTGCAGTACATCCGCCTGCGACTTCTGCCCCAAATCTTTCTGTCGTTGCGCAAGACGCAGAGCCGTCTCCGCTGTCTCCATCTGCGCCTGCACTGTCCTCGACAACTCCGTGAAATAGAGCACATTGCAGTAGGCTTCTATCGTGGCGAGGCGGATCCGGTCTTCGCTCTGCTGGATTCTCGTCACGCCCGTCGCCTCCGTCAGCTTCGTGATTTTCATATTGTTGATCGCTCTGAATCCGTTGAAGAGGGTAATGCCGGCTGAGACACCGTAACCATTGTGGAAGGAGGTGGTGGTGCTGTAGGTGTTCGTCTCTGGGTCGATGGAGCGGCCGAAGTTGGAGTAGGCGTAAACATCGCCGCTGACCACCGGGGTGAAGGCGTTGAGGATGGCGTTTCGGCGGGCTAACTGCGCGTCCCCAAGATCGGCCTGCAGCACGCGCACCTCCGCTGAATGCGACAGCGCGTAACGCACGCAGTCGCGCAGGGTCATCACTGCCGTGTCCTGCGCGTAAACCGCCCCGAACAAGAGTGTCATCAAAAAGGTTATAGTCGTTCTTTTTGCCATATTATCATTTTTGACGTTGTAGAGACGTGCCATGGCGCGTCTCTACAATTTCGAAAAGAATATGCCAAAAGGATACCAAAACTGTAATATGCTGATTGTGAAACGCTCAGCGGAAAGCAGCGACGAAAAAGTGTAAGAAAATCTTACAGGGTGTAAGGGAATTTTACGATGGGATTATTAAACTTATGCTTTGGATAAAAAATAATTTGAAAACAAGCCGTTATATCAAAAAAAAATGTATTTTTGCCGCCGATTTCAACTGCCGCGTTCTTCTAACGGTTAGGAATCAAGATTCTCAATCTTGCAATACGAGTTCGATTCTCGTACGCGGTACTAAAAGCCACCTTTCTTACGGACGGGTGGTTTTTTTTTATAGTGTATGTGAAATGGTCAAGATGATGAAAAAGCTTCTCTATTGGATCCAAAACGCACGTGCCTTCGCGCTGCCGCAAAGCATGTTGCCCGCGTTGGTCGCGGTGTTCATGGCCTCGGGCAATGAATCGTTTTCCGTTTGGTTGGGTATAGTGGCCGTCATCGGGGTGGCGCTGGCCCACTTGTCTGTCAACCTTTTCGACGATTATTTCGACTACCAGTTCAAGAGCGAAGAGGTTCGCGAGCAGGTGGCTGCCGAAGGCGAGCGTGCGCGTATCGCCAAGAGCCCTTATCTCACCTCCGGCGAAGTCACTCCGAAAAAACTCTTTTTCGTGGCTTCCCTCTTCGGACTCACCGCTCTGCTATTGGGCTGCATCGTTTTCGCAAAACGCGGTTTCATACCGCTCTACATTGCTCTGGGAGCCGGGTTCCTCGGCTTTTTCTACTCCGGGAAACCCATCCGTTTCTGTTATCACGGTCTCGGGGAATTGGTCACAGGTCTCATCTTCGGACCGCTGTTGATGGCCGGTGTGCATTATGCGGCATGCGGTTCGCTCAACACGGGGGTGTGGGTCGTTTCAGTGGCTGTGGGACTCTGGGTGGTCAACATCCTGTACACGCACTCCGTCATGGAGATTTCCACTGACAAAAAAGTGGGGAAAAAAACGTTGGCCGAGGTCCTGAAAACCAAACCGTTGCAACTGACCGCTTCTGCCATTTTCAATTTCACACCTTATATTATCCTTCTCATTTCGCTGATTTTCAAATATTTGCATCCGGCTTTTTCCGCCATCTTCCTGTTGCTGCCACTCTCCGTCACGCTGTTTTATCTCCTCTGCCAGTTCTGCTACCACCCCGACCGTGAATTCAAACGGCAATGGTGGTATGGTCCTATCGAGCACTGGGACGCGATTTCGGAAAACCACCTCGAATGGTTTGCCATCCGCTGGTTTCTCGCCCGCAATATCCTACAATTCGCCAGCATCATCTTCATCGTCTGCTCCATAGTGATCTAACTCCCTCTGCCAAAGCCAAAAACCAAAAGCCAAAGTTATAAAAAAAAATTGTACTTTTGCGCCTCGAATCGGCCCCGTAGTTCAGCTGAATAGAACGTCAGATTCCGGTTCTGAAAGTCGTGGGTTTGAATCCCGCCGGGGTCACTAAATAGAGTCCGTATGAATATCGAAAAATACGACGAAATCCGGGCTTCCCTGCCCGGAGGTGTGCGCCTGGTCGCCGTTTCCAAGTTCAAACCGGCGGAAGACATCGCCGCGCTGTACCAACACGGTCAGCGCGTTTTCGGTGAGAACCACGCCCAAGAGATGAAAGCCAAGCACGAAGTTCTTCCTCAAGACATTGAGTGGCATTTTATCGGTCATCTGCAAACCAACAAAATCAAGTATATCGCTCCGTATGTGGATCTGATTCACAGCATTGACAGTTTCCCCCTGCTGAAAGAGGTTAACAAGTACGCCGTGAAAAACGGGCGCATCATCCCTTGTCTGCTGCAGTTCCATATCGCCGATGAGGAGACCAAGTTCGGTTTCACACTGGAGGAGTGCGAGGATATGTTGCTAAGTGCAGAGTTCCAGGAACTTAAAAATGTGGTAATACACGGTGTGATGGGGATGGCCACCTTCACCGACGACCAAGCACAAGTGCGCCGCGAGTTTCACCACCTCCGCCAGATTTTCGAAGAACTCAAAACCCGCTATTTTTCACAAAATCCTGATTTCAAGGAACTTTCTATGGGAATGACGGATGATTACCCGATTGCCATTTCCGAAGGCAGCACGTTGATCCGTATTGGCAGTGCGATTTTCGGTCCGAGAAACTATTCCGTTTAAGGTTTAGGATTTAAGGTTTAATAAATTAACGTCACGATAACCCATAAACCATAAACTATAAACCATAAACTAAAAACTAAAAACCATCACCTTTAAACCTTAAAACCCTATACTACAAATATGACAAAAAGAATCACTCTCACCCTAACTATTGCCCTTCTGATGGGCACTCTCACCACATACGCCAACGACGGCGACACCACAGCAGTTCAACGGGATAAAAAACCAAAACCCAAAAAAGAGAAAAGCGAGGTCCGTACGGGATGGACGTTTGGCATATTGCCCAGCATTGCATACGATGCCGACAAAGGCTTCCAGTTCGGTGTGTTGTCTAACGTTTACAATTTCGGCGACGGATCCATTTACCCCGACTACTTCCATTCGCTCTATTTTGAGGCGGCTTATACAACCAAGCGTTCCGGACTGTTCCGTTTCGCCTACGACTCCAAATACCTTATTCCAGAGCACCATCTGAAGATAGATCTTTCCTATCTGCCTGATGCATTGTGCGATTTCTACGGCTACAATGGTTATCAGAGCGTTTATAATGGTGGTTGGGCGAAGAAGAAAAGTGAGGAATACATTTCTCGCGCCTTCTACAAATCGCAACGCGACCTTCTTCGTATCGCTGCCGACATTGACGGCAAAATCGGAGGAAACTGGTTCTGGAACGCGGGACTGGGATTGTTGTGGTATAACATAGCACCCGTAAATATCGACATGATTAATAAGGGAAAGAAACCGGAAAACATGCTGCCTTACGTGGATGGAATGTACGACAAATACGTGAAATGGGGGATTATCTCGCCGGCGGAGGCCAATGGCGGATGGCACCCTTACCTGCGTGGTGGCATCACCTTTGACAGCCGCGACCGTCAGCAAAACACCAAAAGGGGCATGAATGCGGATGTTTTTCTGACCTATTACGCCGGTTTTGGCGAAGATAAGAATGCTAACAGTTTGATTTTCAACGCTAATTTTCGCCATTTTGTGCCTGTTTATAAAGACATCATTACTTTTGCTTACCGCTTGGCTGCTCAGATGAATGTGGCTGGTGATGCTCCTTTCTATCTCAACAACTATTACAACAACCTGTTTATCCAAAGGGTTTTATACGAAGGACTTGGCGGCGGTAACACCTGTCGTGGCATTCTGCGCCACCGCATTACCGCTAAAAGTTACGCTTTTGCCAATGTGGAGTTCAGATTCCAAATCTGCAAATTCGACATCGGAAAGGAGCACTTCTTCATCGGTTTGAACCCATTTGTGGATATGGGACTCGTTCTTCAACCCTACCGTTTGGACCAAAATGCCATCATCGCCAATATTCAGCAAAACGACCCCGAATTCAATCTTGACGATCTCTCCGAATACATCGTTTTTGATGACACTAGGAATGTCTATCGTCCACACTTTTCCGGCGGTTTGGGTCTGAAGCTGATGATGAACGACAATTTCGTGCTTTCCGTCGATTGGGCGGTACCATTCGACAAGCGCGACAACGACGGTATGGCCAATATTTATGTCAAAATGGGATACATGTTCTAATTCATGAAATTATCTGAAAATCAAAATCTTAAAACATACAACACCTTTGGGATGGAGGTGTACGCTCGGCAATTTCTCCAAATGGAATCCGCCGATGAGGTTCCCGCTATTATCCAAGATTTTTTGTCAAAACAGCCCTATTATATTCTCGGAGGAGGTAGTAACACGCTGTTTACCAAAGATTTTGATGGTGTCATAGCCCACCCCGTTTTCGAAGGTATTGAGGTGATGGAAATATTCGGTGAAAATGTGCTGCTACGTGTTGCGGCGGGCGAGCCGTGGGACAACCTGATACAATATTGCATCAAGCACGAATACTTTGGTATTGAGAATCTTACGGCCATTCCTGGATTGGTGGGTAGCTCCCCAGTGCAAAACATCGGCGCATACGGCGTGGAAGTGAAGGACACAATCTACAAAGTTGAGGGTTATCGCATCTCCACTGGCAAACCGTTCGAACTGATGAATGTCGATTGCCAGTTTACTTACCGCAATTCCATTTTTAAACAGGCATTGAAAAACGATTGCATCATCACCTACGTATGGTTCCAACTATCTACCAAAGAGCATTTTACGTTATCCTACCAAGGACTGGCCAACGCTCTGGCGGAGCGCGAATTACCGCTGAAATTGCGCTATATCTCCGAATGTGTGCGCAAAATTCGCGACGAAAAACTGCCCGATCCAAAAACCATCGGAAATGGCGGAAGTTTTTTCCAAAATCCAGTCGTTTCCATTGAACAATTCCAAAAACTGAAAGCACATTATCCCGATTTAGTGGCTTACGATGCTCCCGATGGATGTAAGAAACTCTCTGCCGGACAGCTAATTGAAAAAGCTGGATGGAAAGGCAAGCGACTGGGCAAAGCCGGTACGTGGAAAAATCAGGCTTTAGTACTTGTTAACTATGGCGAAGCCACTCCTAAAGAAGTATTAGATACTGCTGAAACCATCGTCAAAGATGTTAACACTCTGTTTGACATAACGTTAGAGATGGAAATCAATTGCATATAATGAAAAAAAAATTTCAAATATTATGTTTCTGCCTGGTTGCATTTTGGATGACTGGTTGTGACCCCATCAATGGTGGCGAGAAGTTCGACAAAACCTTGCTTCCGGGCTCTTGGGTGTCAGGAACATTGCACGAACATTACAACGCAACGGGAACTGGTTATACTTGGGACACCGCTGACGATGTATCCGAAGAGGAAGCACAACCCTTTACCTGGACGTTGGAAGGTTCCACGCTGACCCAAATTCACAGAATGGAAATGGGCGGTAACATCCCGAAAACATATACGGTTACAAAACTAAACGCCACCACCCTTGCCTATCACGACAATTACGGAAAAACCTACACATTTACTAAACAATAAATGAAAAAAGGACTGAAAATAGTATTACTTTCAATAAGCTCGCTAATCTTAGCGATTGCTTTGGCATTTTCTGTTCTCTGTTTTTACATTTTTTCACCCTCCAAACTGGCGCAAATCGTCAATAACCAAGCCGACCGTTTCCTTTCTTGCGAATTCCATATAGATAAAGTTGGACTCACTTTTTTCAAAACTTTTCCAAAAATCGGTCTCGATTTGGAAAATGTAGTGCTAAATAACCCTCAAAATGCTGTCGTATCGGACACCTTGCTCTATGTTAAAGATTGTGTGGCGGCTCTCAACATCCGTGAATTAATCAAGAATCGACACGTTGAAATTAACGATTTTTCACTTTCTGACGGACAAGTGAATCTTTGGGTAGATGAAGAAGGGAACGGGAACTATAATGTTTTTCGTACGAATCCTGAAGACACATCTTCTTTTGATTATACAATTGATTTACAAAAAGTTAAAACGAAAAATGTTGATATCCTCTATCAAAATGAACAATCCAAATTTAAAGCAGAACTTCAACAGGTGAACTTGGCAGTAAAAGGGGCTTTTGCCAAAAAAAACATTGTTGGAAAGTTGGAGGCAAATGCTAAATCGATGCTTTTTGTCCTGACTGACAGCACTAAAATCAACCTGTTTGGGCAGAATTTGGAAGCTTCCTACAATGGCTCCTTCACAAATTTTAACCTTATAGACGGAGAAGTAGATGTACAGCTGCAAAACACGCAACTTCTCGTCGATACAGCTCTATATGTCAATAATTTAGACGCTTCTTTCTATTCAATATTGCGCGCTGACTTTGACGCACAACGGTATGACTTGAAAGAAACGGTATTCAAGGTCGATGGCCATTCCCTTTTGGTGAACGGTATGGTACAACAAGATACAACCCGTCACGGTCTATACACCGACCTGCAATACGAAACCGACGAGTGGAACATCCTGGATATCCTTCCCATCATTCCCGATGCAGTAATCGGGAACGCTCTGGATAACATAACGATAGATGGGAATATGCAGATCCAGGGAACGGTGAAAGGAATGTATTATCCTTCTCATTTACCCGTTGTCACTTCCGACATTGTTTGGAAAAACGGTTCTTTTGCGATGAAAAGCCTGCCGCTTGATTTTGAGAAAGTGAACGGCCGTTTCGACCTCCATCTGGATCTCAACAATCAAAGCGATTTAACCGTCAAAACGTTGTCCGCAACCACGAGAAAACAGAATAAATTGACCGCTACGGGTACTGTTAAGAATCTGTTTGGCAAGATGTTATGCGACATTGTCGCCAACGGAAACCTGCACATTAAAGACTTCAAAGATTTCCTGCCCGAAATTTTCACTTCATACGAAGGAACGGCGGATGTCAAGGTGACAACACAACTTGCATACGACCCCGAAGCCGAGTTTTCTGTTGACAATATCTCCAAGGCCATCGTCAACGGACAGTTTAAGGACTTGAAACTGCTGTATGACGACACCATGTCTGTCTATTCACCTGATTTACAGGTTGATTTGACATTCCCTACCACTGATAATCCGTACAAAATCGACGAATGGCTCAATGCTAAGGTGAAAACGAGCGAACTATTAATCCGAAACATACGCTCTACTGCGAAGAAGGAAATCTTGGGCTCTTCCATTCAATTGGACGCTTATTCCAACAATCTGTTAGACAGCACGGTAGATCTCAAACTTGCCACTTCCTTTAAACTGAATCATCTCAGCATGAGGGCAGACACGATCTCTGCAGAACTCTCACATCCTCAAGGTGTTGTAGTGTTGAAAAACATGAATCAAATACGTTTAGACTATAACGGAAACAATGTTAAAGTCCATGTGAGCAACTCAGGGCAATCCACGAGTTCCGGTATGGGTAATCTCATTGACTTCACCACAGACAAAATTAATCTGCAAACTGAAATTGATTACAAGGAACATGCAGGGCACCCTCTATTGCAGTGGTCGCCGGTGGTGAAATTGCATACCACGAATGCCAAAACAGAAATCCGAGATGTGGCGCACGCCATAGAATTTCCGACACTGAATATTGACTTCAACCCACAGAAATGTGTGTTAAAAAAAGCTAATTTGAAGTTTGGACAGTCAGATATTAATCTCACGGGCACCGTTACGGGTATAGAACCCTACCTCCAAAACAAAGGATTACTTAAAGGCGACTTAGAATTAATAGCCAACTATTTGAATTTGAATGAATTGATGGCATTTGTAGATGGTTTCGGAGCACCTGATACACTGTTGGAACAGGCTGAACAATTGACCGAGAACAACGAGTCAACACCTTTCATCGTGCCGTTTGGCGTGGATGTCAATATGAACACCACCATCAAGAAAGCCTTGTATGAGAAATCAGAATTCCGCAACATCGCCGGTCGCGTGTACGTGAAGGATGGCGTATTAGTATTGGAGGAAATGGGTCTCACGAACGATGCCGCACGGATGCAACTTACGGCCATGTACCGCACTCCGCGCATGAATCATCTCTTCTTAGGTTTTGACTTTCATCTACTTGATATCAAGATAGATAAACTCATTACTATGATTCCTGAAGTCGATACAATTATCCCTATGTTGAAGGCCTTCAGTGGCAACGCTGAGTTCCACTTCGCGGCGGAAACCTACCTGAAATCGAATTACGACATCAAGTTCTCTACCCTACGCGGCGCCGCTGCCATCAATGGTCACGACTTGGTGGTTTTGGACAACGAAACCTACAAAACTATCGCTAAAAAATTGATGTTCAACAAGAAAACGCAGAACAAAATCGATAGCTTATCAACAGAAATCACCATCTTCCGCAACGAAGTGGATGTCTATCCGTTCTTGCTCTCCATTGACAAATACCAAGCCATTATCTCTGGGCGACATAATCTCGACTTGACCTACGATTATAACATTTCCTTGCTCAAACCCATACGTATTGGTCTGGATATCATAGGTTTAGAGAATAAACGGAACTTCAAAGTCGGAAAAGCGAAATACGCCACTCTCTTCAATCCCGAGAAGAAAAATGTAGTGGAATCGAATGTGTTGGAACTTAAATCACTTATTAACAATGCTTTAAAAGCCAACGTAAAGGAACAATAGAGGAGATTCCAACACATCACGATACTTACTCGGCTCACAACAAAAAAAATGCTATCTTTGCCGCCGGTTTTGAAAGACTAATAATGGATTTTGAAGATATACGACCTTATACGAATCTTGAATTCAAGGAAGCATACTATCGATTGATGGATGACCGGCGTTTTCAAGAGGCCATTGCTTTGTGCATTCCCAACTATTCCATTGACCAATTCCGCAAAGATTTCACGAATTTTAACACTATTGAAGAAGTACAACGCGATTTTGACAAACGTTTTGTTGATTCGTTCATTGCACAATCTTCCAAAGGCGTTACGCTAAAGGGCATAGAAAACATCAGCGATGACGACGCGTACCTATTCATCGCCAACCATCGTGACATCACTTTCGATCCCGCGTTATTGGAATACTATTTTTTCATCGAACACCGCAAAACTTCTCGCATTGCCGTTGGAGATAATCTTTTTACAACTCCTCTTCTTGGCGAAATCGCAAGAGTGAACAAGATGATCAAGGTGAAAAGGAACGGCACCATGCGCGAGAAGCTTGAAAACTCGCAAAAACTGGCCGCCTACATACAACAATCCATCTTAGTGGAAAACGAATCAGTGTGGATTGCCCAGCGGGACGGTCGCACCAAAGACGGCAACGACTACACCAAACATGGACTTGTGAAAATGCTCACGCTCGGCAACCACGACAACCTCATCGATTTCTTACGTCGAATGAAAATCACCCCTGTGACCGTCTCTTACGAAATTGAACCCTGTGACAAACTGAAAGCAAGGGAGTCGGCCATCAGCGAACACACTGTTTATCAGAAGAAACCTGGCGAAGACTTCGAAAGCATTAAGCAAGGTATTTTTGGATCGAAAGGTCGTATCGCTCTCACCATCGGCGTACCGATAGACCAAGAATTGGATACGATTCCCGAAAATCTCTCCAACAATGATAAATTACAATATGTCTGTCAATTTATTGACAAACAGATATATATGAACTATGTACTCTTCCCCAACAACTATATTGCCCACGACTTGCTCCATCAAAATGATGAATACCACGAGCACTATACTGAAGATGAAAAAACAGCTTTTGAACAATATTTGCAGATGAAATCCCGCATTGAGGACGTTTCCGAAGAAAAAATGCGCGAGAATCTGCTGAAAATTTATGCCACACCTGTTGACAATCATTATAAAACAATATCTGAAGAAAATTAATTTTTTTAACTCAATATGGACGAACTACAACCCCCGTCGCAACCGAAAGTTTTAATTATCAGACTGAGCTCCATCGGCGATATCGTGCTCACCACTCCTGTCGTGAGAGCTGTGAATGAACAACTTCCAGATGTTGAGGTTCATTATTTGGTGAGGAAAGACTTTCTCTCTGTCATTGAGAACAATCCACACATCCACAAGGTACATGCCTACGATCCCGACAACGTAAGCCAAACCATCGAGGAACTGAAGAAAGAGCAATTCTCGGTCGTCATTGATTTGCAGAAAACGATACGTTCACGCAAAGTGGTGCGTCGATTGGGAGTACCTTCCTACACCTTCAACAAGCACAATTTCTCGAAATGGATCTGCTATCGACTCAAGATGAACGGTTTGCCGGAAACCCACATTGTGGAACGCTATTTCGAGGCAGTGAAGATGTTGGATATCCACAACGATCACAAGGGATTGGAGTTTTATATTCCTGAGAATCAAGGTTTTGACGAAGATGATTTGCCAATGATGTTTGACGATGGCTTTGTGGCTATCGTGTTGGCAGCGCAACATTTTACCAAGCGCATCCCCGTTTCCAAAGTGGTGGAAATCGGCAGCATTTTGCATAAACCCATTATGCTTTTGGGCGGTAAAGATGTGTATGAGGAGGGCGAGCGCGTGGTTTCCCAACTAGGCGAGCGCGCCACAAACGGCTGCGGCAAATATTCGCTATATCAGTCGGCGGCGATTCTGCAACATGCTGATTGTGTGATCACTGGCGACACAGGTCTGATGCACATCTCAGCAGCGTTGCACAAACCTACAGCCGCCATCTTCGGTTCCACCATCCCCGAATACGGTTACTATCCCTATATGCCTGGTGAACGCCATAATTTCCGCAACTTCGAAGTATGCCCGCTCCGTTGCCGCCCTTGCTCCAAATTTGGCAGTACCAAGTGCAAACGGAAACATTTCAAGTGCATGAACAACATCTCCGCGACGGAAGTGGCGGAATGGGTGAACCGGTTTTAGGGGCTTACTCGCTCACACATTTACACGTTTTTTGGGGGGAGTAAGCGTTTTACGCTTTGGAGGATGGCTTTGTTTCCATTCACAGAGAATTTCACCTCATATCCGTCGAACGGGAAACCATAAATGCGGGATTCGTCGTGGTGGTAAGCGGGGCGAGGGTCTTGCGCCAGCACTTCGCGCAGTTTCGTCAACTTTTCAGTCGGCATCTTTTTGACGATGGTGTCGGGGATTTCCACTTCGAGTTGGTAGTTTTCGTGCTCTTGCGTGAACCCCTTTGAAGCATCCGGGTGACAGTCGGTGGTGAGCAAATAGGGTTTGATGTCGTAAATTGGGGTGCCGTCCATCAGATCCGCACCGCCCACCAACAGCGTGGGACTCTTGGGATTGAGATCGACCTCGACAAGTTCCACGCAGGAAAGCCCAATGGGATTGGGACGGAAAGGCGAACGCGTGGCGAAAACTCCCATGCGCCGGTTGCCGCCAAGTCGCGGCGGCCGAACCGTGGGCGACCACTGCTCTTGATGCGCCTCCGAAAAGTCCCAAATCAGCCATAAATGCGAAAACTCCTCAATGCCGCGCAACGCTTCGACATTGCGGAATTCTGGCTCAAAGACAATGCGCGTACGCAAAGCAGATGCCAAACCGCTCTGCCTCGGAATCCCAAACTTGGAAGGGAACTCACTATGCGCACGTGCGACGATTTTCATATTATTAATCATATCTGCAAAAGTACTAAAAAATTCCAAAGAAAAATCGTACTTTTGCGCATTAAAAATTGCAAGATGGAAAAGAGTTCCGAAACTCCTTTGATGAGACAGTACAACCACTTTAAGGCACAACATCCCGATGCCATTTTACTATTCAGAGTGGGCGACTTTTACGAAACATACGGCGAAGATGCTATCAAATCTTCCAAAATATTAGGCATTACGCTGACACGGCATGGGAAAGGCGCATCTCAGACCGAATTGGCGGGTTTCCCCCACCATGCCCTTGACACCTATCTCCCGAAATTGGTTCGAGCGGGATACCGCGTGGCTATTTGCGAGCAATTGGAAGACCCGAAACAGACTAAAACACTCGTCAAGCGCGGCATCACCGAACTGGTCACGCCTGGCGTTTCGATCAACGACAAAGTGCTGGAACAACGTGAAAACAACTTCCTCGCAGCCATTCATCTTACTGATAAACAAAGTGGTATCTCTTTTTTGGATATTTCCACTGGCGAATTTTACGTGGCTGAAGGCAACAACGAATACATTGACAAACTCTTCCAGAACTTCAAACCCATGGAGTTAGTGATTCAGAAGGGCAAAACCCAAACCTTCCGACAGCTATTCGGCGAAAAGATGCTACTGACTCAACTTGACGATTGGGTGTTCAAATCCGACTACACTTTCGACCTGTTAACCAAACACTTCCAGACCAAATCACTGAAAGGTTTCGGCGTTGAAGAGCTCAAGTCCGGATTGATTGCCGCAGGTGCCGCTCTCCATTACATCTACGATACTCAAAACCATAAAATACAGCATATCACTAAGATAAGCCGAATAGAGGAAGACTTGTACGTGTGGCTTGACAAGTTTACCATCCGCAACCTCGAACTTATTCATTCACCCAATGAAAACGCTGTCACCCTCCTCAATGTCTTAGACGAGACTCGCACCCCGATGGGTTCCCGAATGTTGCGAAAATGGCTTCTCATGCCCCTTAAAGAAAAAGTACTTATTGAGGAAAGACTCTCTGCAGTTGAATATCTTGTTAACAATCAAGATTTTACACAACAATTGGAAGCCATCCTCAAACCCATTGGCGACATGGAGAGAATGGTTTCCAAAATTGCTACTGGAAAAATTAATCCTCGCGAAATATTGCAGTTGTCCGCTTCGTTACGCGCTATTGAACAGTTGAAAACACTTTGTGAATCCTCACAATCTCCTGTTTTACAAGTATTTGCTGATAAATTGAATCCCTGTGCGAATGTGGTGCAACGCATCGAGAAGGAGATTAACGAAGAACCGCCGGTGATGGTGAGCAAAGGTGGGGTGTTCCGTCGCAACGTCAATGCGGAATTGGACGAACTAACCGATTTAGCCACCAACAGCCGCAGCATACTGGCCGACATTCAACGCCGTGAAGCGGAAAGAACGGGCATCAGCTCCTTAAAAATCGGATTTAACAATGTTTTTGGCTATTACTTGGAAGTGACCAACACTTATAAATCGAAAGTGCCGACGGAATGGATTCGCAAACAAACTCTCACAGGCAGTGAACGTTACATTACCGAGGAACTTAAAACTCTCGAAACCAAAATATTAGGCGCTCAAGAGAAAATTTTGGAAATTGAAGCCCGACTCTTTAACGAATTGGTGGTCAGCATCACGGACTACATCCCTCTCATTCAGAACAATGCTCGTTTGGCTGCCCGACTGGACGTGTTTTACGCTTTTGCCTATTGTACGGTTAACTATCATTATACAAAACCACAAATCAATGAGGGACAGAGTATTAGCATCAAAGCAGGAAGACACCCCGTGATTGAAAGGCAACTCCCCCCTGATGAACCTTACATTGCCAACGACATCCACTTGGATAATGAAAAACAGCAGATCATCATTATCACCGGTCCCAACATGTCAGGTAAATCAGCATTGTTACGACAGACTGCACTTATCACGTTGATGGCTCAGATGGGCTGCTATGTACCTGCTAAACAGTGTTCTATAGGTCTTGTTGATAAGATTTTCACTCGCGTCGGCGCGTCCGACAACATCTCCACGGGTGAATCCACTTTCATGGTGGAGATGAACGAAACCGCCAACATTCTCAACAATGTCACCAATCGCAGTTTGGTTCTGCTCGACGAGATCGGCAGAGGCACAAGCACTTATGACGGCATTTCCATTGCGTGGTCCATCGCTGAATATCTGCACGAAAATCCCTATCACAGAGCCAAAGTACTTTTTGCCACCCACTATCATGAGCTCAACGATATGGCTGCACAGTTCCCCCGTATCAAGAATTACCACGTGACAGTCAAAGAGTTAGACAATAAAGTCTATTTCTTGCGAAAACTCGAGAAAGGCGGCAGCGAACACAGTTTCGGTATTCACGTGGCACGTATGGCCGGAATGCCCACCGCCGTATTGCGCCGCGCAGAAGATATCCTCCAACAGCTTGAAAAATCCCGCGCACAAAAAGGCAAGGACGAGGTTCGCATTGAAAAGTCGCAAACAGATGGTTATCAACTGAGTTTCATTAACCTGGACGATCCGCTATTACTCGACATCAAAGACATCATCATTGGTCTCGATATCAACAGCCTCACGCCTGTCGAAGCACTCATGAAGCTGAACGAAATCCAACAGTTGTTGACAGGCAAAAAAAAGGGTTAAACTTTTCACTAAAACTCTGTTCCCCTTTATATTAACTGATTTATGAAAAAACACCTGATATTATCAAGCTTGCTTTTGCTGGGTTTATTCTCTATCTTCGCCCAGGAGAATCCCAGTGACAAAAAGTCTTTCACCCTCGAGGAATGCATTCAATATGCGGAGACTCACAATTTTTCTCTTCAATCCTCCAACATCAACGTCTCATCTGCGGAGTTGAACTTGAAACAAGCCAAGCTGAATATCGCTCCGTCAGTATCGGCATCGATGTCGCAGAATGTCAATTTTGGCAACTACGAGAAGTCGGTCGGCTGGGGCGGCAACTATGGCATCAACGCCAGCATGACCCTTTTCAATGGATTGTACAATGCCAACAAAATAAAACAGAGCCAATTGGATGTACAACAGTCTCAATTCATGCTGGAGAGTAGCAAGAACGAACTCCGCGTTTCTGTAATCAGGGCTTTTTTGGCCATCATGATGAACGAAGATATGCTCAAATACCAAGAACAGGTGATTGCCAAAAGCAAGGAGCAGGTGGAACAAGGCGACCAAAAATTCAATGTTGGCCAAATTCTCGAAAGCGATTCCAAAATCCTTCATGCCCAATATACGGAAGATCTTTATGCACTGGAGAACTATAAGAATAATATCAAAGCCAGTTACTTGAAACTCAAAAGTTTACTATCTATTGACCCGTTTCAGGAGATCAGCATAGTTCGCCCCGACAGTGCAACACTATTCAAAAATCTTGAGATGCCGGCTTTCCAAGAATTGATAGAAAGGGGATTGGAATATTTGCCGGAACTGAAAAGAAGCCAAAATGAAATTTCCATGGCAGATTATGACATAAAATTTCAGAAATCAGCCTATTATCCTTCGCTCACTGCCAATGCAGGCATCAGTACGGGTTATAACAGTTCCAACTTGAATGCTCCGAATACGGCCTGGGGCACGCAACTGTGGCACGGTCTCGGTGAGAACATAGGACTTTCGCTCAACATCCCGATTTACCAGCGCAGTGCGGTGCGTAACAATGTCAAACAAGCGGAATATCGAAAAGAGCAATGTGAATTGGATTACATAAACACCAAATACAGTCTCGCCCAGCAACTGCAAGAGGGCTATCTGGAGGTGTTGAGTGCCCAAAACGACTTCATTGCGGCGGAAGCTAAGATGAACGCCTACCTCGAAAACTACAAATCCTACAGCATCAGGTTCAAATACGGCTCCGTCACCGCTGTCGATCTTATCCAACAACAGACGAACTTTCTCGATGAACTCAATGATTTCATGGAGGCGAAATACACTTATGTGCTGAAACGCAAGATTTTGGATGTCTATATGGGAATACCTGTGACGTTATAGTTTCAAGTTTCAGGTTAATCCAACCACAAGCGCAGCGCAGTGTGGGGTAGTCAAAGTCAAAAGTCAAAGTAACAATCAATATGAAAAAATCAAAAAAACTCTGGTGGATATTGGGTGTCATAGCAGTGGTAATATTCGCGTTAATCCTGATTTCTGTTTTGAAGAAAGGCAAGAAAGCTGAATTGCGGGTAATGACTGAGCGCAGTAGCATCGACAGCATTGAGGTAACGGTGACCGCCACCGGCGAACTGCAACCCGTCTATAAAGTGGATGTAGGCACGCAGGTGTCCGGTATCGTAGAGCATATCTACGTCGATTTCAACACCGTGGTAAAAAAGGGACAATTGCTGGCCGAACTCGACCGCTCTAACCTCAACGAACAGCTGAAAACGGCGCAGGCAAGCGTGTCGAATGCGCAAAGCAATCTGACATTGGCGCAGAAACAGTTCGACAGGATCAAAGCTTTGTACGACAACAAGGCCGCCACATTAGAGACCTACGAATCGGCTGTCAACTCCCTGACGTTGGCGAAAAACCAGCTTAAAACCGCGCAGTCAGACCTGTCGCGCGCTCAGACTAACCTCTCCTACGCCACTATCTACTCTCCTATCGACGGTATCATCATGAACAAGGCCGTGGAAGAGGGACAGACCGTGGCTTCATCTTTCAATACGCCCACTCTATTCACCATCGCTAACGACTTGACACAGATGCAAGTAGAGGCAAAAGTGGATGAGGCTGACATCGGAGAAGTGAAGGCTGGGCAACCCGTGACTTTCACAGTAGATGCTTTTCCGGATGATGTCTTCACCGGCACAGTCAAGGAGGTACGCATAAATCCGACCGTGACCTCCAACGTGGTGACCTACACCGTCATCATCAATGCGCCGAACCCCGAAACCAAGCTCTTTCCGGGTATGACCGCCAGCGTGACCATCACCACCAAAAAGGAGAATGGTGTCTGTATTCCTATGCCTGCACTTTATATCTCTTTTGAACCAGAAATGATGAAACAGCTGGAAAAAAAAGGCTACACCTTCAAATCGCTGTATAAAAACCAGGAAGAGCTGACCCAAGGATTGAAGGATGTGACGAAAAAGACCATTTGGGTGAAGAGAGGAGAAAACGCTTACGAACAAATTAGCGTAACTGTGGGTTTGAATAATGGCGTTAAGGTGCTGATACCCGAAAGTTTGCGCGAAGGTGAAGAGGTGGTCGTCAGTGTCAGCGAGACAATAGAGGGAATGACCAGCAAGGGGCCCGACAATGGCAGTTCCAATCCCTTCAAAATGGGACCGCCACAACGAAAAACCCGGTAGGGCGTATAATCATACGCCTACTTACGCAAAAAAAACGTTATGGCAAAAGACATTTTAAGAGTTGAAAAACTAGAACGCATTTTCCGCGTGGGTAGTGAGGATGTGCACGCCCTTCGTGGCATCACTTTCTCTATCACGGAAGGCGAGTTCGTCAGCATTATGGGCACCAGCGGATCTGGAAAATCTACATTGCTGAACATTTTGGGCTGTTTGGACACCCCTTCTGCCGGAGACTACATCATCGATGGCGTTTCTATCAAAAGTCTGAGCAAGAATGAATTGTCAACTTTACGCAACCGCAAAATCGGGTTTGTGTTTCAGAACTACAACCTGCTGGCGCGCACCACGGCCGTGGAAAACGTAGAGTTGCCATTGTTCTACAACAATGAAGTACCTGCCAAGGAACGCCGCGACCGCGCCGTGGCCGCACTGAAACTAGTGGGACTTGAAAGCCGTATGGAACACATGCCCAACCAACTCTCCGGCGGTCAGCAGCAGCGAGTCGCCATAGCCCGCGCATTAGTCAACGACCCTGTCATCCTCTTGGCGGACGAGGCCACTGGCAACCTCGACACCCGCACCTCTTACGAAATAATGAGTCTTTTCCAAGACCTTCACAATCAGGGAAAAACCATTGCTTTCGTGACGCACGAACCCGACATCGCCACCTTCACCACCCGCAAAATCAAGCTCCGCGACGGACAGATCATCGAAGACGCGCCCATCGACACGCAGTCGGCAGCGGACGCGTTAGCCGCCATCAACCTCCAAAAAGAAGACTAAGCCATGAACATCGGAAATCTTATCAAAATAGCCATCAACTCGCTGTTCCGCAACAAGATGCGCACCGCCCTCACCATGCTTGGCATCGTGATCGGCATCGCGTCGGTCATCGCCATGGTCAGCATCGGACAAGCCTCCACCCAAAGCGTCAAATCGGAGCTCTCCACCATGGGCTCCAACATGATCATGATTATGCCCGCCCGTCAACAGCGGGGTGGTGTGGATATGGGCATGTCAGCTTCCAAATCGTTGGACAACAAAGACCTGGAATCCCTGGTACAGAACACCCGCTATGTGGCTGCCGTGTCGCCGATGGTGAGTTCCAGCAAGCAGCTGATCTACGGCAACAACAACCACAGCTGTTCCATCAGCGGGGTGTCGGCCTCCTACCTCGACATCCGCAAATACGAGATGCAGGAGGGAGTGATGTTCACCGAAGAGGATGTGAAACGCTACAACAAGGTGTGCGTCATCGGCAAGACGGTGGTGGAGAAGCTTTTCACCAACGGGGAGAACCCGATTGGCAAGTCCATCCGGGTCGGTTCCATCCCGATGACCGTCATCGGGGTGCTGGCCTCCAAGGGGCAGAACGGCATGGGTAACGACCAGGACGACATCGTGTTGGCGCCTTATACCACCATCCAGAAACGGTTTCTGGGCATCACCTACTTCAACATGATGTTTGCTTCGGCCACCTCGGAGGAGGAATCGGAGTTGGCGGCCACCGAAATCACTTACATCCTGCGCAGCAACCACGGCATCAAGAGCGGCGACGCCGACGACTTTGAAATCCGCACGCAGGAGGAGCTGGTCTCCACCATCAGCTCCGTCACCGGCCTGATGACCACGCTGCTGGCCGCCATCGCCTCCATTTCGCTGATTGTGGGCGGCATCGGCATCATGAACATCATGTACGTCACGGTGACCGAGCGGACGAAAGAAATCGGTCTGCGCATGGCTATCGGAGCACACAATCGCGACATCAAGTTGCAATTCCTGTGCGAAAGTGTGATTTTAAGTCTGATTGGCGGTATCATTGGCATCATTTTGGGACTGATTATCGCCTTCGCAGCCTCCAAGCTAATGAACATGCCATTTGTCGTAAGCGAAATGTCTATTTTCGCCTCGTTCGTCGTCTGCGCCCTCACTGGCATCTTCTTCGGCTGGTACCCCGCGAAAAAGGCCGCCAACATGGACCCGATCTCCGCGCTGAGATACGAATAGAACCCGGTCTGCGAAATCACACCATAACCCACTCATTTTTCAGTGGAACAAGGGTTGTTGTCGAAATGACAACAACCCTTTTAAGTAGTTGGCAAGAGGTTGGCAAGGATCTGGCAAGGATTTGAACCCTAATTTCTCCGATAGTTGTTCGATAGTTGTCCGATGATTTATCGGAGAACTATCGAAGAACTATCGAAGAACTATCGAAGAACTATCGAACAAATAAGGATTCAGACTCTTGGTTGACCATTGCCATATCCTTGGGTAAGAACGACGCAGATACGAAGAGAGGCGCGATTCATCGCGCCTCTGCATACACTTAATAAATATTAACATAATTCTTTCATTGGAAGTTAAAAAAGTATATCCAAAACCAACAGCCAAAAAAAGCTATCTTTGCCGCCGCAAAAAACAGAGAAAAATGGAGCAGAAAAACAGAGTTAAAGAACAGATTATCGCATACTTGTTGTTGATTGCCGGCAGCTTCCTTTTTGCCGTCGGCGACGTGATGTTTGTCAACCCCTACCTCCTCGCGCCCGGCGGCACCTACGGTCTTTCCAACGTGCTGAACACCGTCTGGCCGTGGAAGATCAGTTATTACGCCATCTGCATGGACATTCCGTTGCTGCTCATCGGCACCTGGATTCTCGGTCCGAAATTCGGCTTCAAGACCGTCCTTTCCACCATCCTGATATTCGCATTCACCTGGTTGATAGAGACTTTCTGGGGTTATAACCCCGTGATACACGAAGGCATCATGGAAACCGCCAGTATGCCCAACATGGTACAGATTCCGCACAGCGAACTCTTCTTCGTGCCCGACTACTTCCTGAACACCGTGGTGGCCGGCCTCATCTACGGTATCGCCATCGGTCTGATTTTCAGATCGGGAGCCACTTCCGGCGGCAGCGACATCATCTCCATGATCATCCACAAATACACGAAAATCTCCCTCGGCACCCTCGTGATGATCGTCGATTCCGTCATCACCCTCACCACCCTCATCGCCTTCAAACAGATCCGTCTGCCCATCTATTCCATCCTCCTGATCTACATCGAAGGCAAGATCATCGACCTGATTGTGGACGGTTTGAAGAGCTACAAGACCGTCTATATCGTGACCAACAACGTGGAAGTCGTGCGAAACTACATCCTCAACGACCTCCATCGCGGCGGCACCCTTTTCGTGGGCAAGGGCCTCTACGGCGGCGCAGAGCGCAACATGATCTACGTCTCCCTCGACCGCTCCGACATGATCAAGCTCAAAAACCACCTCCACGACATCGACCCGACCGCCTTCGTCAACATCATCGACAGCTCCGAAATCATGGGAGAAGGCTTCAAAGCGATCCCGAAAGAATAAGGCAACAGGCAACAGCAAACAGAAACGAACAACCCCAAACATACTAAAAAACTTCCTTGAGCAGCCTCGGAGAGGCAACACGCGCGAAGCGCAATTAACCCCACACAAGCGCAGCGCAGTGTGGGGAACCTGACACAAGCGCAGCGCAGTGTGGGGAGCCAGACACACAAGCGCAGCGCAGTATAGAAACCCAAGAACAAGCAATGAATAAAACCACGAACATAGCAGTCATCCTCGCCGGCGGCAGCGGACAGCGATTCGGAACCGCCCTGCCGAAGCAATTCCTGCCGTTGGCGGGCAAAACGGTCATCGAACATAGCGTTGATGCCTTCGAGAAGTGTGCCGCCATCGACGAAATCGCGGTGGTGATGAACACCGACTATCTGCCTCAGATGCAATCGATTATCGACCGCAACAGCTGGAAAAAGGTGCGCAAGCTCCTGCCCGGCGGTGCGGAACGCCACTTCTCCACACTCTCCGCCATCAACGCCTACGGGGGCTGTTCCGATATCAACCTCATCTTCCACGATGCTGCCCGTCCTGCCGTAAGCCAACGCATTATAGAAGAGACCGTTACGGCGTTACAGAATCATCCTGCCGTGGCCGTGGCCATTTCTGCCACAGACACCGTTTTCGAAGTGACCGAAGACGGCAGCTTCATCACGGCGATACCGTCACGCAAGCGTCTGCGCTGCGCCCAGACCCCGCAAGCCTTCCGCATCGACATCATCCGCGGGGCCTACCGAAAAGCGCTGCAAGACCCTGACTTCACCAGCACCGACGACTGCGGTGTACTCCTCAAGTATTGTCCCGAAGTGCCCATTTTCATCGTCGCAGGCGACACTGCCAACCAGAAACTCACCTATCCCGAGGACACCATCTCATTAGAACGGCATCTATCCCAATAATTTCTGATTATCAATATTCGAGAACATTTCCCAAACTATTATGGCAAAACCCACCGCAGCACGGTCGAAAGCACCCCGCAACCAGACACTGACCCTCTCGCAAGAGGAGGCTGACCTGCTGCAGCCGCGATTGTTGACGGAAAAGAAGCTCGAATCGCGCCCCGATCTCCTGGACACGACCATCCATGGGGATTTGTTGCGGATTCTACCGCTCCTTCCCGACCAATTCGCCGACCTCATCATCATCGACCCGCCCTACAATCTCACCAAAAATTTCCACGGCACGAAATTCAGCGCAAGATCGGAAAACGATTACGACACCTTCTTGGCTTCTTGGTTTCCAGAAGTCTGTAAAAAGCTGAAAAAGAGCGGTTCCCTCTACATTTGCGGTGATTGGAAATGCACAGCGGCACTACAACGGGCAGTGGAAAAAGAGCTGACCATCCTCAACCGCATCACCTGGCAACGCGAAAAGGGACGAGGCGCGAAAGCCAATTGGAAAAACAGCATGGAGGACATCTGGTTTGCGGTGAAAAATCCTGACAACTACTGCTTTAACGTGGATGCGGTGATGATGAAACGCCGCGTGCTGGCTCCCTACAAAGAGAACGGGAAGCCCAAGGACTGGACTTCGGAATCTGACGGCAACTACCGTCTCACCCACCCTTCCAACTTCTGGGACGACATCAGCGTGCCTTTTTGGTCGATGCCCGAAAACACCGACCATCCCACGCAGAAGCCCGAAAAACTCATTGCAAAACTGATTCTCGCCTCGTCGCAACCTGGACAAATCGTCTTCGACCCCTTCCTCGGTAGCGGCACTACCAGCGTGGTAGCCAAAAAGTTAGGCCGCCACTATTGCGGTGTGGAACTCAATGAACAGTACTGTCTGTGGGCGGAAAAAAGGCTCCGGCTGGCCGAACACGACACCGCCATCCAAGGCTACTCGGACGGCGTGTTTTGGGAACGAAACTCTTTAACAGAGCAACTGAAAGTCAAAAAGGGTTAGTGCGCCTCGAACCAGTTTTGGCCACTGTTGATGTTAACATCCAAAGGCACAGAGAGTTGCATAGCACCCGACATGCGCTCACGCACAATTTCCGTCAGTACTTCCAACTCGTCGGGACAAGTGTCGAACACCAATTCATCGTGTACTTGCAGAATCATTTTGCTGCGCATATTCCGTTTCGTCATCTCCTCGTGGATGCGAATCATGGCGATTTTGATGAGGTCTGCAGCAGTGCCCTGAATAGGCGCGTTGATGGCGTTGCGCTCGGCGGCGGCGCGGAGAATGCCGTTCTTGTCGTTGATGTCACGGATGTTGCGACGACGACCCATCAGCGTCTCCACATATCCGTGCTCACGGGCGAATTCCAACGTGTCGTTCAAATAATCAGATATTTTCGGAAAACTTTTGAAGTAGTCCGTGATGAGTTGCTTGGCCTCCAATTGCGGAATCTGCAGCCTATCGGCGAGTCCGAAGGCGGAAATGCCGTACAAAATGCCGAAGTTGACGGTTTTGGCAGCTCGACGCATGTCTGCGGTAACCTCCTCTTTTTCAACACCGTAGATGTGCGCGGCCATTGTCGCGTGGATGTCTTCGTTTTGCCGGAACGTTTCAATCATGCGCTCATCCCGACAGACATGTGCCACAATGCGCAACTCGATCTGGGAGTAGTCGGCGGCCATCAACACATTGCCTTCAGAAGGCACGAACGCCTTGCGGATGTCGCGCCCGCGCTCGGTACGCACAGGGATATTCTGCAAGTTCGGATTCAGGGAACTGAGACGACCCGTGGCCGTAATCGTCTGAGTGAAAGTGGAATGGATGCGACCCGTCTTCGGGTTGATCAACTGCGGCAATGCGTCGATGTAGGTGGATTTCAGCTTCGAGAGCTTGCGCCACTCTAAAATCAGCGACACGATGGGATGCTTGTAGGCCATCTTCTTGAGCACCTCCTCGCCCGTTTGATACTGCTTGCTTTTGGTCAGACGGGCGTTTTTGACCAATGCCATTTTCTCGAAAAGAATCTCCCCTAACTGCTTCGGCGACCCGATATTGAACGTTTCACCTGCATATTCGTAGATTTGTTGTTCGATAGCGGCAATTTCCGCGTTCATAGTATCAGAATTTTGCTGCAAAGTTCCTACATCGACTTTCACGCCAGTATATTCCATGTCAGCGAGCACTGGTACCAAAGGCATCTCCATTTGGGAAAACAAATCCGTTAAATTATTATCTTTCAATTCTTTATCTAAAATCGGATAAAGCTTTTGCAACAATAGCAACTGCTCGTTTTCGGGCGCGGGCGACGGTTTGTTCGCTTCGGTTAGCTCGCTATGGAAATAACTTAGACAGAGGTCGACTAACTGATGCTTGCGCTCGGGTTGCAGCAGGTAATGGGCGATTTGCACGTCCCAGAAGGTGCATTTCGGCTCCACCCGGAACGACTTCAGATACTTGTACGTATTTTTGCAGTCGTGCATCACCACAGTGCGCGGCTCCCCGAAAATCAGCTTTATAAACTCTTGATAGTGACGATGTTCACTTTCTACCCAATGATAAAAAGTTTTCGTTTCGTCCATAGCAAAGGCGAAACCAGCGATACGTTCTTGTTGGAAAATCCATGTAAAGAAGACTGTGTCATTCTTTTTTTCTGGAATATCTTTAATGGATTGTACCTCAACAGTTTGTGGAAGCACGAAGACGGTTTTTGGTGCTTCGACTTCCATCGGTGCCTGCGATTCCGTCTCTTCGATAGGGGAAAAGAGGTCCGGGGCGGCTTGGGGTTGCGGTACCTGCAACGACAAATCCGTGAAAATGCGTTTGGTAAGGGCCTTGAACTCCAATTCGTCGAACACCGCTTTGAGCTTTTGCGGGTCGGGACCATGGTAGGCCATCTGGTCGAAGTCGTACTCCATCGGGATATCTATCATGATGGTAGCCAACTCTTTCGAGAGGAAAGCCTGCTCTTTGTACTCATTCATCAGGGCGCGGGTTTTGTCGTTATCCTTATCGAAGTTGCGCGCATACATCTCCTCTATGCTACCGTAGTTGGCAAGCAACTTTTGGGCGCGCACCTGTCCGATGCCGGGCACGCCTGGGATGTTATCGGACGAGTCACCCCAAAGCCCGAGCATATCAATCAGTTGCTCAGGACGTTCTATTTTGTACTTCTCGCAAATCTCTGCCACGCCGAGGATTTCCGCCGGCTGACCGAACTTTCCGGGTTTATACATCTTGATGTGCTCGGAGACGAGCTGACCGTAGTCCTTGTCGGAGGTGAGCATCAGCACCTCAAATCCTTCGATTTCAGCGTGTTTTGCCAACGAACCGACCAGGTCATCCGCTTCGTAGCCGTCGATGCCGACCATCGTGATCTGGAAGGCGTCGAGGATGCGTTTGATGTAAGGGATGGATATTACGATGTCGTCGGGCGTGGCCTCGCGATTCTCCTTGTAGTGTTCGTATTCGACGTGCCGGAAGGTGGGCGCGCCGGTGTCGAAGGCCACCGCCACGTGGGTGGGTTTCTCGTTCTTGAGCACCTCGTACAGCGAGTTGGTAAAGCCGAGCATCGCGGAGGTGTTCAACCCCTTGGTGGTGAATCGCGGACTCTTGATCATCGCGTAGTACGCTCTGAAAATCAAGCCCATGGCATCTATCAGGAGGATTTTTTTCGTCATTGCCTTTGGTGTTTTTTAAGAAAGGCAAAAGTACAAAAAAAACGGCTATTGGCTATTAGCAGTTACACAACAAATCACCATTCACACACTATATTGCTTAATTCCTCTATTCAAATATGACGCAAAAATACAAAAAGGTTACGGTGCAGTGAAAAAATTTCTTATCATTTTGTAACATAATGAGTATTTTATAATCCGCCTATTTGCATTGTTGTTTTCATGAATAGGCGGATTATAAAATTATATTCCGCCTATTTATATAAAAAATATGTCTTTTAGGCGGATTATAAAGCTACTATATGGCAGTATGACCTCTTCCGCGAAAGCTAACAGCTAACAGCTGATATTGGCCCTTTTTCGTACTTTTGCGTCATCATTGTAAAACAGCGAAAAATGCAGGCGAAACAGTTTTGGACGAAGGCGTACCAGCGGAACATCGCGAAGATGGTCGGGATGTGCTGCCGCTATGTGGGCGACCGCGCGGTGGCCGAAGACCTCGCGCACGAGGCGTTCCTCAA
>Ga0310694_10001422_pt1 | contig 27279 bp, 22 predicted proteins | sample 174DNAGHGhighgp2_FD_203884 | JGI IMG/M metagenome (GOLD analysis project Ga0310694, IMG submission 203884) | Sheep rumen microbial communities from Palmerston North, Manawatu-Wanganui, New Zealand - 1742 DNA GHGhigh gp2 (v2) (version 2) | ecosystem: Host-associated > Mammals > Digestive system...
TCATAAAAATCTGCATAAACGTCGATATATTCATCAACAGTTTTCACTTTCTTTGCCTCCTTTGCAAGATCCTTCATCTTGTCAAGACTGGCAGAAGAATCATGAGAACATGATGCAAAGACAAAGCATGCGATAAGGGTGCAAAGACCAAATGCTAATTTCTTCATAATTGTTAATATTATGCTATTCGTCATTAAATTTGTCATTGAGTTTTCTTACCTTTTTGTTATACTTCTCGCTAAGGTTCTCTATACTCTTTTTACCTCTGGCTTTAAAATATTTCTTTGAAGAGTCGGAATCTCGACATGCTTCGAAGAAGTCTTCCATAGCATCAGTCATCTTCTCAAAGTCTTTCTCCTTGATGTCGCTTTTGTCTAGGAACTCGATAGCTGTATCATATGCTTCTTTCAGCACATTTTCCCATTTTTCCGTATCCCATTCTTCACTATTCTTTTCGACGTCTTTGGTCAAACTCTCAATTTTACCAACTCCACCGCTGCAAGCTACCATCGCAAGGAGCATTAGCAAAGTGCCTAAACTAAAAATAATTTTTTTCATAATAGATATAAGTTGTTAGTTAATAATTATTTGAACGTTTTCTCAAGTTCTTCCTGCATGTCCTGAACCTTTTTGAAGAGAGGACTGCTTTCTGTAAATTGCATGATGCCCTTCATGGCTGTTGCCTGAGCCTCTTCAGAGAGATTGCTCATATTTGGCTCTATAGATTCGAATTGTCTAAAGAGTTGCTCTGATGGTTTGGATTCCATGAACTCTATATACAGTGTGGCATAGCGCTCCATGAAATCACTCCAGTCATCAGCCGACCAGTTGGCTGACACCTCGTTCATAAGTTCCTTGACAGCAGCGATATAGTTCTTGCTGGTTAACGTTGCGGTGTAATCCTCATCGTCTTCGAAGTCGTCTTCGTCATCAACATCCTTGCTGTCCTTGCCTTCAGACTTCTCCACATCGTCTTTCTCCTTGTCAGACTTGCTGCTTTGGTTGTTGCATGACGCGACAAAGAAGCCTAACAAGAGTGCACAGAGGGCTAACGTAATTTTCTTCATATTCGTTTTGGTTTTGGGTTAATATTCATATTCTTGGTGCAAAGATAGGGAATAAAAACTGTTTTACCAAAATATTTCAACATTTTTTTATTTCATACAAAAAAAAGTACAGGATTGCTCCTGTACTTTCGTTATAGAATGGATGATTTGGATTAGTCTTCGTCCTTATCCTTGTCCTTATTGTCTTTCTGCTTTTCTCTGAAGTCTTTCTTAGCCTTCTTCAGCTGATCTTCCAGCTCTTCCATCTCCTTGTTCTTATCCTTTTCTACGTTGTCAGATGCCTTGTAGTAAGCTTTCGAGAAATCGGTCAAAGCCTCATCAAAGTCTTTAATCTCATCTTTTGATCGTTCTGAGCTATAGAACTCGATCTGTGCTTCTACAGATTTTTTTCTAATTGAATAGTAATCTTCCCAAGACATATCGTCAGCATCCTTCAGTTCTTTGGTCAGATCTTTCAGGGTGTCTGTGGGGTTACCGCCGCAAGAAGCGAGAACGAAACATGCCATCAAGGCGAAAAAGCTAAATACTAATTTTTTCATTGTTTTGTTATTTAAAGGGTTAATAATTATAGTTTCTATTTGCAAAGTTAGGCAATGTTGTTGAAAAAACCAAACGTTTTACATTTTTTAACCGTATTGGAGCGTTTAATACACGGAGTCCATTTCTTCATATGGATCTTCATAATAGACCATAGAGTCTAATGGTTCTTCCTCTATATCGTTGTATGTCTCATTCTCTTTTTCGCTATCCATTTTCATATGGCACTTGTTCATGGCACTTGAAAACCTTTCCGCAAGTTCCGTCATCTCTTCCTCTGCAACACTATTCTCTGTTAACTTATTTTGTTCGTCTTTGTCGAGGGCTTCAAATGCAATCGAGCAATTATCAAAGAACTTATTAATCTCTTTATTCACTTCCTCAAACTCCTCAGATGAAGGATCTGATTCAAAGAACTCAATACCAGCCTCATAGAAGTCTCTCAGAATGTCGATAAACTCATCGGCCGTCTTAACTTTCTTGACATTAAACTTCAGTTCCTTGAGCTTGCCCTTGAAATCTACTGATTCCTTTTTGTCCTCGTCATCTTCATCTTTGTCGCTGCTACCGCCAGCATTTTTGCAAGACGAAATGAACAATCCCATTACGATGGCCAACAGGCCCAACCAATACTTTTTCATACTTTACCTTGTTTTTGGGGGTTAATATTCAGGTTTCTATGTGCAAAGATACACATTATTTATAAATACACCAAGAGATTTGCTCTTTTTTTATACAAACAGCGATTCGAGACGACTGTGTATTCGTACCTGCCACACGCACTTTCTAACACAAGTAGCGTCACTTTCTTACCTTTTGACTTTAGTCAAGCGATCTTTTGACTTAAGTCACGAGACCTTTTGACTTAAGTCAAACGACCTTTCGACTTAAGTCACGCGGTAGCAAAGTGCGTCAGTTTACTTTGCAAAGTGTGTCTTTTTGTTTTACCAAGTGTGTTTGTTGACCTTATGCTCTGACATATCTACAAAAGAAAATCTCCTAGGAATACTCCCAGGAGATTTACTATCGCTAAATTAATAAGGATTACTCATCATATTCATCCTCATCTTCGTCCTCGTTGTCCTTTTGCTTATCCTTCCATTCTTTCTCCGCTTTATCGGCATCTTCAGCCAGTTTTTTGAAATCTTTATCTTCCATCAACTGCTTAAAAGCCTCTTCAAAAAGTTTTGCCTTTTTAGCTTGAAGTTTCGAGAAAGTCTTACTAAAATCGCTACCAGCTTTTTCGAAAGACTCAACTTCCTCTGCAGAAGGATTGCTCTTGTAGAAGTCGATATTCAACTGAGCAGCCTCTTTCATCAAGTTAATCACGTCATCGGCTGACTTTATGTCATCGAATGCTTTCACAAGGTCTGTAACTTGTTCTACGAAATCGACTTTTTCTTTTTCGTCTCCGTCTTTGCTGCCATTATTGTTGCAAGACGAAATAAACAGTCCCATAACGATAGCCATCAGGCCCAACCAATACTTTTTCATACTTTACTTTGTTTAAATGGTTTATAATCTGATTTCTTTGTGCAAAGTTAGTTATTATTTGCTAATGTACCAAAAGAATTGCTGTTTTTTCTACATTATTACAAAAAAGAAATCTCCTGAGATTGTTCTCAGGAGATTATCGTTTGTTTTAAAAACGTGGATTTGAATATTATTCTTTTTCACCCTCGCCTTCTTTTGCTTTGAGCTGAGCTTTTACAAAAGCCTCCATAGCTTCTTCCATGTCTTTTTTCAGCTTCTTGACTTCATCGTCTTTCTCGGCTTTCTCATCAGCCTCCTTTAAAGCCTTTTTAAACTCCTCATCTTTCTCAGCCTTCTCATTGAATGCTTTGTCAATGTTCTCATAAAGGGTCTTGAATTCCTTCAAAGCATCTGGATCTGGTTTTTCTGTGTTCTCCTTGAGGAAATCAATCATTGCCTTACATGCATCCTTCTGAACGTCAAGGATATCATCTACAGTCTTAGCCTCCTTAGCTTTCGTTTCAAGATCTTTCAAAGTCTCTTTGGGATCTGCACCGCAAGAAGTCATTACGAAGCAAGCAAACAGGGCGCAAAGGCCTAAAATCATTTTTTTCATAATACTTAATTTTTTAAAGGGTTTATAAAAGTTAGTTGATAACAGTATTTATATCTGCAAAGGTAATGTTTTATTTCAATAACCTTGCAACAATGTTACAGTTTTGTTAACGATTTAATGTTTTTTAAGAAGTAGGACCCTGTTTATTTCAGTACAACCTTTCTTCCACCTATTATATATATACCTGCAGGCAACTGCTTGATGTTGTCTGTGGTGCCTACTTGCTGTCCCTTCAGGTCATAGATGGCCTTGCTGATGCTGTAGGAGGGCAGTTCGGTGATGGCTGTGGGCAGGCTGGCGATGTCGAAGCGTTGCTGATCAAGATATTCCATGCGGCGTGAGATCCAGTCTATGAGGAAGTGAAGCTCGTCGTCGAAGTCGAGACTCAACCTAGCGATATCTGTGTCACCATTCCACTTGGCATATTCACGCTTGTCAGCTCCGCAGGTCTGGAACTCGCTGAGATAGGTGCGGAAGCGGTCGAGAATACTCTCCGTATCCAGATAGCTGTCGCGCAGGTCACGATAGCGCATGCGCATCTTCAGGTTGAAATCGTCAGGGTCGAGTTCGCGCAGTCGTTTGTATAGGTTATTCTCGCCGTGTTCATTGTTCCAGATATAGGTGCTGTAGTCCTGTTCGGGCTGCATGCCGCTCCAGTGGTAGTAGCTGTCGCTCCAGCGTTGTCCGCAGGTGGCATCCATATCCCACACAGAGAAGGTGATTCTCTTGTCCTGTTCCTTGTCATAGACGGCATAGAACTGATTCTTTCCGTGGTTATCTGTTGCGAGAATGCACTCCATCAGCAAGTAGTAGTCCATAACAACAGGGATGTCAAAATACTCGGCAACATGCTCGCGGAAGTTGTTATCGTCTGTATAGCATACAAAGTTGACGGCGTTGTAGAGCGTTGACCAGTCTGTCTGGTTGCCATAGTCCTCGAAGTCTGGATACTTCACCTGGTAACTGTCCCACATTTCATTTTGGTTGTTTGGCGTAGAGAGATAGTCGGCAGGACGGTAGTGACCTTGATTGGGGCCCATAAAGACGGCAAAGCTCCAGTCCTTCGCCTTCCACAGTTGTCCGTGGGTGGTGCTGGTCTCCTCATCGTACTTCTTCAGTTTCATCTGCTTGCGGTCGATATTCTCTGTCATGCAGTAGATGCCGCGATACTCATCATTCAGGACGAGCTCTACGAACTTGCCTCGTGTGCCAGTCTTGGCTTTGGGTTCCTGGTCGATGTAGTAGGGCGGAGTGGAGAAGTCGTTCCACAGGTCGGTAAGCACGCGATTGCGAATGCGACTCATATCTACCTGGCAAGACTCCAGAATCCAGGAGTTGTCGTTGCGCAGACCAAAGAACTTTGTTTCTAGCTTGTTACCATCAGCATCCTGCAGCTTCACATGGTAGTTGCGTTTGTGTTTGTCACTGCCGTTGGTGATACCTCCACGCCACTTGGCTTTCATGTGGAAGTTCTCTGGTATAGCTAGGTCTGGCTCGAAGACAGCGATAGTGCCTTCAGAATAGTTGTCGTTAAACGAGCCATACATCCTCACTACTGGCAACGAGGTGAAAGTGAGCTGCTTGCTAATCTGCGTGCCGTTAGGCATGTTGATTTTCAACGTGTATTCACGTCCGCCTCTGACTGACGCAAACTTATACTGCGTGCCGTCAGTCACCATTTTGTTGTCAATATAGAGCATGCCGGCACCATCTCGACGGTTGTAGTTGATGGTGGCTTCGTAGTCGCTGCCAAATACCTGCAAAGGAACAGAGCACATATAGAGGTCGAGCGACTCTACATATACAAGACCGTGTCCATCGATGGTGATATTAGAGGCAGCAAGGCTCAGGGGGTCAACGACGGGCAGGGATGCAACTGACTTTCGCAACTTTTCCAAGGCGTTGAAGTCGTCACCAGCCTGCTGAATAAGTGTTTCTATCTCGCTGTCGACATAGTAGTCAGACAGTTCGATGCGCACTTTCTCGCGCTCGGCATCCAGCAGTTCCTGCTCAGTACCATTATATAATAGCGTCACGTTGTCGATGGCCAGCCAGTTGGCATTGGTGCCAGTAGCCGATACGCCCAGCGTCACACTACCTGTTTCATTCAATGTGAAGTTTACCTGATAGCGTTCAGGCACGTTGTTGGCCGTACCAACAGAAACACTGTTGTCGTTGGCAAAGAGCTCAACGTTAGTGGCTGGTGCCTCAGGGTTCGACCAGGTACCTTGCCATACGGCAATCATATCAGCCTGTAAGGTGTAACTGCCTGCAGGCATGGGTATGAGTGATTGTTGAAGCGAGCAGTCGCCCAAACCGCCATAGTTGGTGGCGTGCCAGTTTTCAATGAAAGGTGCCACTGTCGAGGCGTTACCGTTGTAGTGAGAGCCGCCTGCACCTGTGTTCATGAACCATCCGCCGTAGTTCATCCAACCGTCAAGGGCGTCAGTCGTAGCATTCAGCCACGAAGATACATCATAGCCAGTGGGTTTAACTTCAGGCGTATCGTTCTTCTCGAATATCTGATTGCCGCTCTCGTCGTAGAACATGTAGCGTTCAATGTTGCTGATATCATCATTCTGACCTCGTGCGTAGGTGCCCACCATATAGGAATCGACGCGTGTGTCCCACACCTGATTGGTCTCGCCCACATTGCGGATGCAATAGACACCCTCAGACATCATGCTGAAGTTCCACAACGATTTGTCGCCGTCCATGGCATTGGTCATTGATACATAGCGGCGATAGGTGTCGCGCACCCCATCGTAGGTGATGTACTGTCCCGTTTTGGCGTTCTTGATGCTAAAACATCCGTTACGCACTTCCGTAAAAATCCAGTAGGTTTCGTCAGCAGTTGTTGCGTTGGCATAGTAATAAAGAGGCGTCTGTTGACCTGCCGAGGCACCATCAACCACGCATCCTGAGGTAAACTGCTGACAAACGATGTGATACCGTTTGTCAGCAGTAAAATTGGGGGCAGCCGTCATCACGACGGCTGCCGACAGTGTCAGTAGTAAAGTTAGTATATGTTTCATGTTTTTAGTAAGCGAAGAGCGGGTAGTTCTTCATCGTCTCGTTCACGCGTTGGCGAACGCTGGCGATGACCTGCTCGTTTGTTGGGTCGTTCAGTACTTCTTCAATCCAGGCGGCAATCTGAACCATCAGGTCTTCCTTGGCGCCACGTGTAGTGATAGCGGGGGTGCCCAAACGGATACCACTGGTCTGGAAGGCCGAGCGGCTGTCGAAGGGAACCATGTTCTTATTAACGGTGATATCGGCAGCAACCAGCGCATTCTCAGCAACCTTACCTGTCAGGTCGGGATACTTTGAACGCAGGTCAACCAGCATCGAGTGGTTGTCTGTACCACCGCTGACAATGCCGAAGCCGCGTTTGATGAGTTCATCAGCCAGTACCTTGGCATTCTTCTGCACCTGCTTGGCCCACTCCTTGAACTCGGGCTGCAGAGCTTCGCCGAAAGCAACAGCCTTAGCTGCGATGACGTGCTCCAGAGGTCCACCCTGCTGTCCTGGGAAGACGGCAGAGTTGATGAGTGCCGACATTTTCTTGATCTCGCCCTTAGGAGTGGTGTATCCCCAAGGATTGTCGAAGTCCTTGCCCAGCAGGATGATACCTCCGCGAGGACCACGCAGGGTCTTGTGCGTGGTAGAGGTGACGATGTGGGCATACTTCACTGGGTTCTCCAGCAGACCAGCGGCAATGAGACCTGCAGGGTGAGCCATATCAATCATCAGCAGTGCGCCCACCTTGTCGGCAATCTCACGCATGCGCTTGTAATCCCATTCGCGACTATAGGCAGAGCCACCACCAATAATCAACTTAGGCTTGTGCTCAAGGGCCAGCTGCTCCATCTCGTCGTAATCTACACGACCTGTCTCCTTGTTGAGATTATAGCCTACGGGCTTATAGAGAATACCACTGGTGTTCACATGTGAGCCGTGAGAGAGGTGACCGCCGTGATCAAGGTTTAATCCCATGAACACGTCACCAGGCTTCAGTACTGCCAACAATACAGCTGCATTTGCCTGGGCACCTGAGTGGGGCTGCACGTTGGCATATTCAGCATCGAACAGCTTGCACACACGCTCGATGGCGAGGCTCTCGATTTCGTCAACCACCTGACAGCCACCATAGTAACGCTTGCCAGGATAACCCTCGGCATACTTGTTGGTGCAGTAGGAACCCATAGCTTCCATTACCTGGTCGCTGACGAAATTCTCGCTGGCGATGAGTTCGATACCTTTCAACTGGCGCTGGTGCTCGCGCTCAATCATTTCAAACACTGTGTTGTCTCTTTTCATTGTTGCTTTTTTAAGTTGGTTGGTTATTTTGCGTGCAAAGTTACAAATAATAAATGAAACTGGCAAATAATATTGTAAATATTACACCGATAGAACAATTAACTTCTTATTTGTTACAGTAACGACGATAGGACATATCACTTCATATTGGAATCAAACCAAACAGAAGTCAAGTTTACGGGCAATCTCATCCTTATCCAGATGTTGGCCAATGAAGACCAGTTTCTGCATGCGATCTCCGTACTGCTCGTCCCAGTCGCGACGAACGCCTGGGTTACGCTCCATGAAGGATTCCAGCTCGTCTTTCGGCATTGTGGCATACCATTCGCCAGCATTGCGGATGCTGACCTGTTTGCCTGCCTGTTCAAAGACGTAGCAGGTGTCGCGCTCGTCAGCAAAATAGCAGATACCTTTGGCACGGATGACGCCCTTGGGCCACTGGCGTGCTACGAACTCGTCGAAGAGTCCCAGATTGAAAGGACGACGGGCATAATAGACATAGGTGCCGATGCCGTATTCCTCGGCTTCACCCTCATCATGATGATGGTGATGGTGCTCATGATGTTCATGATGTTTGTGATGCTCATGATGTTCATGGGACTCCTCCTCATCGTCTTCCTCGTTATCATCATCGTCATCGTGGCCTTCTACTGCCTGAATCCATGCGGCGGAGGTGGCTACTTTTTCAAAATCAAAGAGATGGGTATTGAGAATATTGTCGAAATCTACATCGCCGTAGTTGCATTCAATAATCTCAGCCTTGGGTTGCAGGGTGCGCACAATCTCACGCAAACGTCCCAGCTCCTCCTTAGATACCTCGGCAGCCTTGTTCAGCAGCACGATGTTACAGAACTCTATCTGTTGGATAACCAGGTTCTCGATATCCTCCTCAGCAATACTCTGCTTGGTCAGCGACAGACCGCCCTCAAACTCATCGCGCATACGGAGTGCATCTACAACGGTGACGATACAGTCAAGACGGGGATAACCATTTAGGATCGTCTCAGGCGCCATTGAGGGGATAGAACAGATAGTTTGGGCGATAGGTGCCGGCTCACAGATGCCGCTGGCCTCGATGACAATATAGTCGAAGCGTTCCATCTGGATAATGTCTTGCAACTGTTTCACCAAGTCCATCTTCAGCGTGCAGCAGATACAACCGTTCTGCAGAGCTACCAGAGAGTCATCCTGCTGGTTAACGATGCCCCCTTGTTGGATGAGCGTTGCATCGATGTTGACCTCACCAATATCGTTAACGATGACGGCAAACTTAATGCCTTTCTCATTAGTAAGTATCCTATTCAGTAGTGTAGTCTTGCCGCTACCCAGATAACCTGTGAGCAGCAGTACAGGTGTCTCATTTCTCATAATTTTCAATTCTCCGTTCTCAATTCTCAGTTTAGCAAAGATCTACTTTGCTAATGTCTTGTTCCTTTTCGCAGTAGTGACAAGTCAATATGCCGTCAGCCACGTGGAAGTGCGTCTGCATGGGTTCATTGTTCGTGATGCACTTGGGATTATTGCACTTCACGATGCCGTGAATCTCATCGGGTGTCACCACCGTCTTTTTCTCCACAACCTCATAGTCGCGTATGATACTGAGGATGACGTTAGGAGCAACAACTGACAGACGCGAGATTTCATCGTCGGTAAAGAACTTGTCCGACACTTTGATGATACCCTTGTTTCCCACTTTCTGGGAAGGGTAGTTAAAGCCGATGGTGACAGGTGTCTTCAGGTCGAAGAGTCCCAGCAAACTTGCAACCTGATAGGTCTTGTCAGCTGGTATATGGTCAATCACGGTGCCGTGCTCAATAGCAGCAACGAGGCGTTCTTTTTTATTCATAATCTTCTTCGTTATTGCGTTATAACGTTATTACGATATTACGAAATGATCGTTTTGTCATTTTTAACCTCATCAAGGCTGATGCCCAGCACATCGCAGAAGATGGCTTCGCGTGCAAACAATCCATTGCCAGCCTGCTGGATATAGTATGCATGAGGATTGTCGTCCACCTCATAGGAAATCTCGTTGACACGAGGCAGCGGGTGAAGAATCTTCATGTTGGGCTTTGCCAGTCGCAGCAAGTCGTTGTTGAGGATATACACGTTCTTCACGCGTTCATATTCCATCAAATCAGAGAAACGTTCCTTTTGTACACGCGTCATATAAAGGATGTCGGCATCCTGAATAATTTTTTCATTGAAGGCGGTATGTTCCTGGTACTTGATGCCGTGTTCATCGCAGTAAATCTTGTACTCCTTGGGCATAGCCAGCTCCTTAGGTGCTACAAAGTGGAACGTGGGATTGAAGTGGCGCATCGCCATCAGCAGCGAGTGGACGGTACGTCCGTACTTCAAGTCACCCACCAGATAGATGTTCAGATTCTCAAGTGTGCCCTGTGTCTTGTAGATGCTATAGAGGTCCAACATGCATTGTGAGGGATGCTGGTGGGCACCGTCGCCTGCATTGACAATGGGCACTGGCGACACCTCTGAGGCATACTGCGCAGCACCCTCGATGAAGTGGCGCATCACGATAACGTCGGCATAGTTGCTGACCATCAGGATGGTGTCTTTCAGCGTCTCGCCCTTGGTACCACTGGTCACCTTAGGATCGGCAAAGCCGATGACACGTGCGCCCAATCGGTTGGCAGCTGTTTCAAACGAGAGTCGTGTGCGAGTGGAGGGTTCAAAGAAAAGCGTTGCTACCACCTTGCCTTTCAGCAGTTCGCGGTTAGGATGCTTTTCGAACTCTTCTGCCATCTCAATCATGTAGAGTATCTTTTCACGCGTGAGATCGGCAATAGTGACGAAATTATGCTTGTCCATAAAAGCGGTTTTTGTATAATTTGTGTGCAAAGGTACGAAATAATTCATAATTCATCAGTCATAATTCAGAATTATTTTCTACCTTTGCGCCGTTTTTTACAATTATTCATGTACAAACCAATTTTCAACAAGCGCGAGGTACTGGTCTTCCGTCAGTTCAAACGGAAAGGCTATGCCCTTTTTGCTTGCCTGGGACGTGAGGTCGTCATCTCTGTGCTCAGCGTGGCTACGCTTTCATCAGCGAAGGCTGCCAGCGTGAGCGACGAGGTGTGGCGTGCCGATTCCTTCCAGGTAGTCAAAGAGGTGTGGCTCGATGACGTAGGTGTCACGGGCTCGCGTGCCCCCCTGACCCAGAGTCAGGCAGCGAGAATGGTAACTGTACTGAGCCGTGAGGATATTCAGGCGGCGCCAGTACAAAGTGTAAACGATTTGCTAAAGTATGCCGTAGGCGTCGATGTGCGCCAGCGGGGTGCCCTTGGCTCACAGACCGATGTTTCGATACGTGGCGGCACTCAGGAGCAAATCACTGTCCTGCTCAACGGCATCAATATCTGTGACCCACAGACAGCGCATAATGTGATGGAACTGCCTTGTCAGCTTAGCGACATTGTGCGCATCGAAGTGCTTGAAGGACCAGCTGGTCGTATCTATGGCACGTCATCGCTGGTGGGTGCCATCAATATTGTGACTGCCTCTCCGGCCTCTTCTGAGGTTCAGTTTGAAGGCGGTTCCTTTGGTTATGTGAAGACAGCCGGAACGTTTCATCTCCCGACAATGGGCAGCCTTTCAATATCCTATGCCCGTAGTGACGGCTACAGTCGTTCGTCGGCAGGTCATCGTAATACAGACTATTCTGGCTCAAAGGCTTTCTATCAAGGTTTTTTCGAGAATGATGACGTGCGAATCCGATGGTATGCAGGTCTGAGTGACAAAGGATGGGGCTCCGGCACGTTCTACGCCACACCTACCTGGCATGCTGATGAACAATACGAGCATACTACCAAGATTTTTACTGCTTTGCAGGCCGAGAACAAGTGCGGAAACCTCTATCTGCGCCCATCCATCTATTGGAACCAAAACCGCGACCGTTATGAGGGCTATCGTGGCAGACCCGAGGTGATGAAATATAATTATAATAGGTGTAATGTATATGGCGTTAATATCAACGGTTATTTTGACTGGTCATTGGGACGAACTGCGCTGGGAGCCGAACTGCGTCAGGAAGACCTGGTGAGCGGCAATCTGGGCGAACCGCTGTTCCACATCCAACATATCAGCGGAACCGACCGTGACTATACCTTGGGCATCAACCGCACCAATGCTTCGGCACATCTGGAACATAATGTGCTGTTGCATCGCCTGACTATTTCGGCAGGTCTTGTGGCGATGAAAAGCTCGTGGAGCGAGGCCGACTGGCACATTTATCCTGGCATCGACGTCAGCTACCGACTTTCTGACCGTTGGAAACTGTTTGCCTCCTACAATTCGTCGTTGCGCCTGCCTTCGTTCACGGAGATGTACTACAAACTTCAAGGCTATGCTGCCAATCCGCATCTGAAACCCGAAGAGATGCAGGCTTTAGAGTTAGGCGCACAGTATGTGACAAATGCTCTGCAAGCAAAGATGACGCTTTGGTACCATCATGGAAGCAACATGATTGACTGGATCATGGACACCAATCAGAGTCAGGATGCCCCTTGGCAAAGTGTCAATCACACCAAGATTGATGCTGTCGGGATAGAAACTAACGTCGCTTTTGACCTTCAACAGTTAGTATCGCTTCCTGCATCTATTCGTCTGTCTTACTGCTATATATCGCAAGACAAAGATTTGAAATCAGGTATTGTCTCACAGTATGCATTGGAGTATTTGAAGCACAAGTTCGTGGCAAATCTCCATGCACGACTTTATAGGTCGCTGTCGCTATCGCTGAACCTACGTTGGCAGGACCGCACTGGACAATATACCACTTTCGCAGGCGAAAGACTCGACTATCGGCCTTATGCGCTTGTGGATGCCCGCATGGAATGGAAACAGCCCCGCTATAGTATCTATGCGGAGCTGTATAATATGTTTGACAACAGAAAATACGTTGACTTTGGCAATGTACCGCAGCCTGGTGCTTGGTTGGTAGCAGGCGCTACTATTACCTTTTAGAAGAGTGTCAGCGTGAACAGATAGACAACGGTAGCAGGAATAGCCAGCAGCGAGGAGTCGAACCTGTCGAGCATACCTCCGTGACCTGGCAGAATGTTGCCGCTGTCTTTGATGCCCAGCGTGCGCTTAAAGAGGCTCTCTACGAGGTCGCCCAAAGTGCCGAAGACCACAACTGTCAGTCCCAAACCTGCCCAACCTAATGGCGACAGCGACGACTCTCCAGGCATATTCTTCTCAAGAAGAGTGGCGATGAGCAGCGCTACGACTACTACCAGCACGCCACCGCCAATGCTGCCTTCCCATGATTTTCCTGGCGATATGCGTGGGAACAGCTTGTGACGTCCCAGCAATGAGCCTACGCAATAGGCGCCTGAGTCGTTGATCCACAGGAACACGAAAATGCTCAGTGGTAACAGCATGTTGTATTGTCCGAAGGTGGGAAATGCCAGCACGTTGAGCGTGGAAAAGGGTAGGGAGATGTACAGTTGGGACATCATCGTATAAGCCCAGTTGCCGATGGGGTCTTTCGCCTTCAGATACAACTCAGCCACCAACAGGTAGATGATGGTGATGAGGTAGGGGATGAAGATGGCACCAGGCGCTGTGCCGTTCACGTTACCTCCCATCGCAAATCCGCTGTTGTAGCCTGCCATTGCAACAAACAGATAGACGGCAGCTACTGACGATATGAACCTGTTGACCTGCACACCCTTGTGCTCATTCACCAATCCTGTGAACTCCCAGACGGTCATGCCGGTAATGGCAGCAAAGAGCAGCACCATAGCAGTGGGATTCGTGAAGCAAATTACGATAGTGGCAACGAAGACGATGCCTGTTAGGGTACGGACAATAAAGTTATTCATAGCTTCTATGTGTTCTTAGTGTTTTTTATTTTTCTGAGCCTTCTGGGTCCTCTGAACCTACTGGGTCTTCTTGGCCTTCTGAGTCTGTGTTTTCTGCGGCTTGCTTTGCAAGTTCCTGCTCGCGCTCTTGGGCCATTCGTTCGGCGTCGGCACGCATCTGGGCTTCCATCAGCTCCTCGGCACGACTGGTCCAGGGGCGTTTGCCAAATATCTGCTCTACATCGTCTGCAAAGATGACCTCACGCTCTACCAGTAATTGGGCCAACTTGGCATGACCATCGGCATGTTCTGTCAGAATCTTCTTGGCACGTTCGTACTGGTCGCTGATCAGCTTCAGCACCTCGTCGTCTATGATCTTGGCTGTTGTCTCAGAGTAGGGACGCTGGAATTGGTACTCGGCGTTGTTGTAGTAACACACATTGGGCAACTTTTCACCCATACCAGCATAGGCGATCATACCATAGGCCTGTTTCGTGGTACGCTCCAGGTCGTTCATGGCACCTGTCGAGATAGAGCCGATGAACAGCTCCTCGGCAGCACGGCCTCCTAACAGCGAGCACATCTCGTCGAGCATGGCTTCCTTGGTCTGCAGCACACGCTCCTCGGGCAGATACCAGGCAGCACCCAACGCACGTCCACGAGGAACGATGCTCACCTTCACCAATGGGTTGGCAAACTCGGTGAACCATGAGATGGTAGCGTGACCGGCCTCGTGGATGGCTATCGACCGTTTCTCAGCTTCGGTCATAATCTTGGTCTTCTTCTCCAGACCGCCTATGATGCGGTCAACGGCATCCAAAAAGTCTTGCTTGCCTACTGTTGAACTGTCGTGACGTGCTGCAATCAGGGCTGCCTCGTTGCACACGTTAGCAATGTCGGCGCCAGAGAAACCTGGAGTCTGACGGGCCAGGAAATCTACATCGACGTTGGGGTCGAGCTTCAGGGGCTTCAAATGCACCATAAACACCTCCTTGCGCTCATTCAGGTCGGGCAGATCTACATAAATCTGACGGTCGAAGCGTCCGGCGCGGAGTAGGGCAGAGTCGAGCATATCCACACGGTTGGTGGCAGCCAGAATGATGATACCGCTATTGGTGCCGAAGCCGTCCATTTCGGTGAGCAGTGCGTTCAGCGTATTCTCACGCTCGTCGTTGCCACCCATAGCGGGATTCTTGGAACGAGCACGTCCCACGGCGTCAATCTCGTCGATGAAGATGATGCAAGGGCTCTTGGCTTTGGCCTGAGCAAAGAGGTCGCGCACACGACTGGCACCCACACCTACGAACATCTCCACGAAGTCAGATCCCGACATTGAGAAGAACGGTACACCAGCCTCGCCAGCTACGGCCTTGGCCAACAGTGTCTTACCCGTTCCCGGAGGTCCTACGAGCAGAGCACCCTTGGGAATCTTACCGCCCAGATTGGTATATTTCTGCGGGTTCTTCAGGAACTCCACAATCTCCTGTATCTCCTGTTTGGCACCAGCCTGACCTGCCACGTCCTTAAACGTGATGCCCAGATCGCCGCCTTTCTCGTACATCTTCGCCTTGCTCTTGCCTACGCTGAAGATGCCGCCGCCCATGCCGCCAGCACCGCGGTTCATGAAGCGCATGATGATAATCCATAATCCTATAAACAGGATGATGGGTAGTAGCATGCCGAGAAGCTTCGACAAAAAACCGCCATCGCTCTCACGTTCGTAGCTCAGCGAACCCGTGAACTTCTCTTCGTCGCGCTTCTGCTTCAGATATTCTTCCACCTTGTCTATGCTGCCAAACTCCACATCAACATAGGGCGAGGTGCCCGTCTGGGCAGTACTCTGCTCAAACACGTCACGGATGTTCTCAGGCTTCACAAACATCTTAAGCGTCTTCTGGTCCTTATTGATGATCACATCCTTTGCATAGCCGCTATCTACATATTCCTGAAACTGCGTGTATGTAGCTTCCTTGCTGCTGGTACCCTGTGGCTGAATGCCGTCACCGCTGTTGTTGGTGAAGTAGAAGAAAGCCAGCGAGGCAATCACTAAGAAGTATATCCAGTTCATGTTGAACTTGGGCATCTTCGGCTGTTGGTTGTTTTTATTCTGTTCCATTTATATTTATTATCAGGCGTGGTTTCTATCGTCTAAACTCCTACACTCCTAAACTCCAAATCAATGTCTTCTCAGTCCAAATTTGGAATCCGTTGTATTGGCGCATCTGCCCAAAGGTGTTCCAAATCGTAGTAGTCGCGCATCTCGGGCACGAAGATGTGGACCAGTACATCGCCATAGTCCATAGCCACCCATTGGGCATAGCGCAGACCCACCACGCGTGAGGGCTTCTCTTTCAACTGCTCACGAACGGTGTCGGCCACCGATTCGGCAATAGCTTCCACCTGCGTTGGCGTATTACCCTGACACACCACAAAGTTCTTGCAGATAGTTCCTTCAATTTCGCTAAGGTCGGCAACAACAATGTCGCTGCCTTTCTTTTCTTGTATTCCGTCAATAATTGTCTTTACAAGTTTCTCTATTTGATTCATCAATGTTTTTATATATAATAATATGTATTTGGTCTGCAAAGGTAGTGGTTTTTATTCGATAAACGGTATTTTTCCTCTTTTTTTTGATATTTTTTAGAAAAAAGTGACAGAAAATTTTGGTGGTTCCAGAAAAAGTAGTACCTTTGCATCCGCAAATCGAGATTTGCTCATAATAGGTTAATAGTTTGGGGTATGGTGTAATGGTAACACTGCAGATTCTGGTCCTGCCTTTCCTGGTTCGAGTCCGGGTACCCCAACAAAAGAGACTTCCTCAAAAGGGAAGTCTTTTTTTTATTGTTGTGAAAAGTGAAAATGTAAGAAAAAAGACCGGCGATTCTGAAGTGAATCAACCGGTTCTTTTTTGTATGTACTATGCAGGGATTAGTTGTTGTACTCCTGCCAAGACTTGATCTTGATGTCGTTCTCGCTCATAGCGGTGAAGGCTTCGATGTAGGCCTTGGCCAGACGGACATTGGTGATCAGAGGGATGTTGTGGTCGATGGCACCACGACGGATGCGATAGCCGTTGGTGAGCTCGCGCTTGGTGTGGTTCTTGGGCACGTTGACGATGAGGTCGAACTTATGCTGGGCAATGAGCTGCATGACGTTCTCACCCTCCTTGGTACCTTCTTCATCGGGCCACAGAACGGCTGTTGCCTCTACGCCGTTGTCCTGGAAGAACTTAGCAGTGCCGTGGGTGGCATAGACCTTGTAGCCTTTCTTCACCAGCTGCTGGGCTCCCTCGAGGAGAGAGACCTTACCCTTGGCACCACCTGAAGAGATGAGCACGGCACCGCCGACCTTCGGGATGCGGTAGCCAGTGGCGATGAGGGCATTGAGCAGGGCCTCGTTGAGCGAGTCACCCAGACAGCCTACCTCACCGGTAGAGCTCATATCGACACCCAGTACGGGGTCGGCATTCTGCAGACGTGCAAACGAGAACTGGCTGGCCTTGACGCCGATGCGGTCGATGTCGAACTCGGAGCGGTCGGGTTTCTCGTAGGGTGCGTCGAGCATAATCTTGGTAGCGGTCTCGATGAAGTTGCGCTTCAGGATCTTTGATACGAAGGGGAACGAGCGTGATGCACGCAGGTTACACTCGATGACCTTCACCTCGCGGTTCTTAGCGAGGAACTGGATGTTGAACGGACCAGAGATATTAAGCTCCTTGGCAATCTTGCGCGAGATGTGCTTGATCTGACGGATAGTAGAGTAGTAGATATGCTGGGCAGGGAACACCATCGTGGCGTCGCCTGAGTGTACACCGGCATACTCAACGTGCTCGGAGATGGCGTACTCGACAACCTCGCCCTTGTCGGCAACGGCGTCGAACTCAATCTCCTTGGTCTCCTGCATGAACTGTGAAACTACCACGGGGAACTCCTTAGAGACCTCGGTAGCCATATTCAGGAAGCGATGTAGCTCTTCTTCGTCGTAGCAAACGTTCATAGCTGCTCCTGAAAGCACGTAGGAAGGACGAACGAGCACGGGATAGCCCACCTCATCAACAAACTCCTTGATATCGTCGAACGAGGTCAGCGCACGCCATGCGGGCTGGTCGATGCCCAGCTTGTCGAGCATTGCCGAGAACTTGTCGCGGTTCTCAGCACGGTCGATGTCAACAGGCGACGTTCCCAGCACAGGCACACTCTGACGGTGCAGCTTCATGGCCAGGTTATTAGGTATCTGACCACCCACGCTGACTACCACGCCACGAGGCTGCTCCAGATCGATGACGTCGAGCACACGCTCCAGGGTGAGCTCGTCGAAGTAGAGACGGTCGCACATATCGTAGTCGGTCGATACGGTCTCGGGGTTGTAGTTGATCATGATGGACTTGTAGCCCAGCTTTCGTGCCGTCTGGATGGCGTTAACCGAACACCAGTCGAACTCCACGGACGAGCCGATGCGATAGGCACCTGAGCCGAGAACCACTACCGACTTCTCGTTGTGGTAGTAAGGGATGTCGTGCTTGGGGTTATACACCTCGCCGGCATTGTTGCCGAAGGCAGGCACGTGAGTGTAGGTGAAGTAGAGGTAGTTGGTCAGTTCGGGATGCTCGGAGGCAACGGTGGGGATGCGCTTCACGGAAGGAACGACGCCCTTCTGCTTACGATACTGGCGCACCTCGAGATTCTCTTTCTCCATGTTGCCGTTCTGGGGCTTCAGCACGAAGCGGGCAATCTGGAAGTCGCTGAAACCAGCCTGTTTTACCTCTAAAAGTAATGCATCAGGAATCTCTTCCAACTTATTGTATTCTTGCAACTTATACTTAAGGTCAACGATTCGCTTCAAGCGCTCCAGGAACCACACATCAATCTTGGTCAGCTCCTCAATGCGCTCTACGGTGTAACCCTCTTCCAGAGCCTGCGCAATGGCAAAGATACGCAGGTCGGTGGGGTTCTGCAGTGCGTCGTCCAGGTTGTCGAACTTCGTGTGGTCATTGCCCACGAAGCCGTGCATGCCCTGACCAATCATACGCAGACCCTTCTGGATCATCTCCTCGAAGGAGCGGCCTATGCTCATGATTTCACCCACAGACTTCATCGAAGAGCCAATCTGACGGCTGACGCCCACGAACTTTGTGAGGTCCCAACGGGGAATCTTACAGATCATATAGTCGAGCGAAGGAGCCACATAGGCACTCGACGTGGTACCCATCTCGCCAATCTGGTCGAGGGTGTAGCCCAGCGCAATCTTGGCAGCAACGAAGGCGAGGGGATAGCCTGTAGCCTTCGAAGCCAGTGCTGAAGAACGGCTCAGACGAGCGTTGATCTCGATGATGCGGTAGTCGTTGGTCTGTGCGTTAAAGGCAAACTGAATATTGCACTCGCCAACGATGTTCAGATGACGCACGCAGCGGATGGTGATCTCCTGCAGCATTTTCACCTGCTCTTCCTTTAGCGAACAGGTAGGTGCTACGACGATAGACTCACCGGTGTGGATGCCCAGGGGATCGAAGTTCTCCATCGAGGCAACGGTGAAGCAGTGGTCGTTGGCATCGCGGATGCACTCGAACTCAATCTCCTTCCAACCCTTCAGCGACTCCTCGACGAGGATCTGAGGGGCAAAGGTGAAGGCACTCTCAGCCAGTTCCTTGAAGGCTTTCTCATCGGGACAGATACCTGAACCCAGACCGCCCAGGGCGTAAGCCGAACGAATCATGATGGGGAAACCAATCTCGTGGGCTGCCTTCAGGGCATCTTCCATGTTCTCCACAGCGTGGCTCACGGGAGTCTTCAGCTGAATCTCATCGAGCTTCTTCACGAACAGGTCACGGTCCTCGGTGTTCATAATAGCCTCGACGCTGGTGCCCAGCACCTCAACGCCATACTCCTTCAGAATACCTTTCTGGTAAAGCTCGGTACCGCAGTTCAGGGCTGTCTGTCCACCGAAAGCCAACAGGATGCCGTCAGGACGCTCCTTCTTGATGATCTCGGTGACAAAGTGGGTGGTCACCGGCTGGAAATAGACCTTGTCAGCAATGCCTTCAGAGGTCTGGATGGTGGCAATGTTAGGATTCACCAGCACACTCTGGATGCCCTCTTCGCGCAGGGCCTTCAATGCCTGTGAACCCGAATAGTCAAATTCTCCTGCTTGTCCAATCTTCAAGGCACCCGATCCGAGTACCAATACCTTCTTGAGTTTTTTGTTTGCCATAAGTTTTTTGTTAAGTATAATAAGTTGTTATTGTCGTCTTATCTGGAAAAGTCCTAAGCGGTGGTTGCGTCCCTTCTTGCCCAGCGAGCGCAGCTGATAGAGACCGTCGGGTAGGGCAGAGATGTCGAGTGTCTTGGCGTAGGGCACCACGCCGATGTTCTTTCCCTGTATGGTCTCTATGACGAGGAAGTCGGCATCGAGCGTCGAGGGCTTTTGTGGTGTTGCCAACGTCCTGCCGTTGTTGGCTATGAGGGACATACTGCTGGTACTCTCGGCAGGTATCGAGGCAGCATCGTACATCATGTTGAATGACAACTGCAACTGTGCCGGCTCGCTCTCCACACCATAGCGGTTCATAGCGGTGACGGCGTAGTTCATGCCGTTCTGGGGCACCAGCAGCTGTGTGTCGTTGATGCGGCTAGCCACGATATGCTCGGCACGGGTCACATCGACAGGGAAGGTGCGCGAGGCATATATATTATAAAAGAGGTGTGGCGCGTTACTGTTGTCGCTTGCAGCCGTCCATCGCAGCATGTTACCTTCTATCGACAGCGATTCGGGGGCTGTGGGAGCTGCGACGTTCATCCACATCATAGGCGGCACCAGGGCTGGTGTGCGGTCGAAACGCTGACAGAAGTCGTAGATGCCCTGCACGTTGTCGGTAAAGAACTTCGAGCGGAAGTAGCAATGACCCATGCCTATCTGTCGGCAGACGCTCATCTCACGTTCTACAACGTCGAGCGTCCACTTGCCCTCCTTGGGGTCGAGGAAGTAAATGCCGAGACCGGGCACCACGGTGCGTCCATAGCTCTTCTCCTGCCAGTCGATGGCGAAGGGATAGAAATGGTTGCCCTGAAAGTACATCATCGGATAGAGCTGGTCCATCAGTCCGTCGCGCAGCCACGCTTGAGCATCCTGGCAAACGGCGTTGAGGGCATCCCAGCCGCCTGAGCGGTAGCGCGTCAGGTTGCCGTACTTGCCGATGGGCGAACACGATAGCTTGACCCAGGGCTTTTCGCGCTTCACCGTCTGACTGATGGCACGCACGATGCGGGTGATATTTTCGCGACCCTTCTGTCGGCTCACCTTCAGTTTCCACGTCTCAGGGTAGCGGATATAGTCGAGATGGATGCCGTCAACATCGTAGTTGGTAACAATCTCCTGGCAGATGCGCGACAGGTAGTTGGCCGTCTCGCTGCTCTCCGGGTCCATGTAGCTCTCGTCACCGATACGCTTCACCAGTTTGGGGTATTTCTTCCTAAAGGTCTGACTGCCCAGACGGTTCCACTTGCCGATGGGGATGGTGCAGACCCAGGCGTGACACTCCATACCGCGCTTGTGACATTCGTCGATGCACAACTGCAAAGGATCGTAACCCGGATGCTTGCCGCCTGCAAGAACGGGGTCCCAGGGTTCAATCTTTGAAGGATACATCGTGGTGGCGCGCACGCGTGTCTGGAAGAGAACGGTATTGACGCCCGCCTGCTGCAACTGGTCGAGAATAGTGATCAGTTCCTGCTGCTGGGCTTCCTTGCCACGGGTACGGGGCCAGTCAAGTCCGTTGAGGGTGGTCAGCCATACGGCTCTTACTTCGTGTTTAGGGGATTGTGAAGAAATTGTTGTTTGCGCTTTCAGAGGTAAAAGCGCAGCTAAAAAGAGAAGCAAAAACGCAACAATTCTCATAAAAATCACAATTTCGCGTGCAAAGGTACGAAATAATTCTTAATTCTTAATTCATAATTCATAATTATTTTATACCTTTGCAGAAAATATTAAAAAAAACGATATGATAACGTTTGTTTTGAGTCTTTTGGCTCTTGTTCTGGGCTACTTTCTCTATGGTCGTTTCGTAGAGAAGGTGTTTGGCCCCGACGACAGACCTACGCCTGCCGTTGCTAAGGCCGATGGTGTTGACTACATCGTGCTGCCTTCCTGGAAGATTTTCATGATTCAGTTCCTGAACATCGCAGGAACGGGCCCCATCTTCGGTGCTATCATGGGAGCCAAGTTCGGTCCGTCGGCCTATCTGTGGATTGTCTTTGGATGTATCTTTGCCGGTGCCGTTCACGATTATCTCAGCGGCATGCTCTCCATTCGTCACGGTGGTGCCGGTCTGCCCGAGCTGATAGGCCACTACCTGGGACAGTCCACAAAGAAGGTGATGCTGGTGTTCTCCGTGTTCCTGCTGATGATGGTGGGTGCGGTGTTTGTGTACAGTCCGGCACTCATCCTCGGCAAATTGTGTAGCGAGGGGCTCACGTGGGTTTATATCTGGTGCGGCATCATCTTCGTTTATTATATCATTGCCACGATGTTGCCCATCGACAAGATCATCGGCAAGATCTATCCACTCTTTGCCATCTCGATGCTCTTCATGGCAGTAGCGTTGATGGCGGTGCTGTTCATCAAGTGGCCCTCGCTGCCCGAACTGTACGACGGCATTCACGGTGAAGGGTTCACGGCCCCCATCTTCCCCGCTCTGTTCATCACCATTGCCTGTGGTGCTATCAGCGGTTTCCACGCTACGCAGACGCCCTTGATGGCACGTTGCGTCAATCACGAGAAACTGGGCAGACCCATGTTCTACGGCGCCATGATTACCGAGGGTATCGTCGCCTTGATATGGGCCACCATCTCGATGTACTTCTTCTATGGCGGTGCTGCCGAGAGTCTGGGAAAACCCCTGACACTTCAGGCCCCCGAGGTGGTGACGGCAGTCAGCGAGGGCTGGCTGGGCACCTTTGGCGGACTGCTGGCAATGCTCGGTGTGGTGGCTGCTCCTATCACGAGTGGTGATACGGCCTTGCGTTCAGCCCGTCTTATTATTGCCGAGTTCCTGCATCTGGAGCAGCGAACCATCATGAAGCGTATCATGATCTGCATACCGCTCTTCGGCGCCACCTTCTTACTGTTGTTCTATAACATTGAGAATCCCGACGGCTTCAACGTCATCTGGAGCTACTTCGGATGGGCCAACCAGACGCTGGCTGTTTTCACGCTTTGGGCCATCACGGTCTATCTGGTCCGTGCCAAGAAACCCTTCTGGGTCACCCTGCTGCCTTCGCTGTTCATGACGGTGGTGTGTTCGTCGTTCCTGATGATCTCGCCCAACGCCTTCGGCTTCGACATGAATGTGGGCTATGCTGTGGGTGCCGGCGCCTTCATCTTCGCCGTTGTGTGGTTCTTCCTTTGGTATCGTAAAAATTCTAAATTATTTTAATCATAAAACATTATGAAAAAGACTATTATGACTTTGCTCGTTGGGCTGTGCTGCTCACTGGGCGTTTCGGCACAGAATGCCAACACCACTCCGTTCGAACAGAACAAGATCTATCTGGGTGCATCGGTCACAGGACTGGGCTTCAGCTACAACCAGACCGAGAAATGGAACGGTGCCCTGCAGTTCAAGGGCGGTTATCTGTTTGAGGACAACTGGATGGTTACCGGTCAGCTGGGCTACGACTATCACCAGAATGCCTCGAACGCGTTTACTGCCGGCATCGGACTGCGTTACTATCTGGAGGACTTCGGCGTTTATGTAGGTGCTGGTGCCAACTACAAGCATGCCTTCAAGACCTACGACGACTTCATGCCTACCATCAATGTGGGCTACGCCTTCTTCCTGAATCACTTTGTGACCCTCGAGCCCGAGATTTATTACGAGCAGAGCCTGAAGAACCACAAGGATTACAGTGGCTTTGGCATCCGTCTCGGTATCGGCATCTACCTTGATTAAACTGAGAGTTGAGAACTGAGAACTATGAACTGTGAACTATGCTGAGCGTAGAAGAGTTGAACGACAGACTGATAGACCTCGCCTTTGCAGAGGATATCGGTGACGGCGACCATACCACGTTGTGCTGCATTCCCGCCGATGCGATGGGCGAGTCGAAGCTGCTCATCAAGGAGGAAGGCATCTTCGCTGGTGTGGAGATTGCTAAAGAAGTGTTCCACCGCTTTGACCCCGAACTGCAGGTGGAGGTGTATATCGAGGATGGTGCCCACGTCAAGCCTGGCGACATCGTCATGAGCGTCAAGGGACGCGAGCAGAGCCTGTTGCAAACGGAGCGCCTGATGCTCAACATCCTGCAGCGCATGTCGGGCATTGCCACTATGACTCACAAATACCAGCAGGCCCTGATCGATGCCGGCACCAAGACACGCGTGCTCGACACCCGAAAGACAACGCCAGGTATGCGCATGCTCGAGAAAGAGGCAGTGAAGATTGGCGGCGGCACGAACCATCGTATCGGACTGTTCGACATGATTCTGCTGAAGGACAACCACATCGACTTCTGCGGTGGTGTGCATAATGCCATCAGTCGTGCCAAGCAGTATTGCAAGGACCACAACAAGGACCTGAAGATCGAGTGCGAGGTGCGCAACTTTAAGGAGCTCGACGAGGCGCTGGCCGAAGGTTGCGACCGCATCATGTTCGATAACTTCACGCCCGAGGATACGGCGAAGGCTGTCAAGATTGTGAATGGCAGGGCCGAGACCGAGTCGAGTGGGGGTATCACCTACGACACGATGATTCCCTATGCCAAGGCTGGTGTTGACTTCATCTCCTTCGGTGCCCTCACGCATAGCGTCAAGGGTCTCGACATGAGTTTTAAGGCTGCCGGTTCCGACAAACTGATTATTAAGTAAAAAAAGTACATGAAGAAGTGTTTTATTGTTGCATGGGTGGGCGCTCTCGCCTTCACCCTGAGTGCTCAGCTCTCGACGGTGTCGGCCTGCACCAATTTCATTGTGGGCAAGAAAGCATCGGTCGATGGTTCGGTGCTGTGTACCTATAGTGCCGACGACTACGGCATGTTCCAGAAGTTGGCCCACTATCCCGCAGCCAAGCACACCAAGGGCACCATGCGTACCGTCATCGACTGGGACACCAACGAATATCGTGGTGAGATTCTCGAGGCCGAGGAGACCTACAACGTCATCGGCAATATCAACGAGTGGCAGCTCACCATTGGTGAGACCACCTTCGGCGGACGCGAGGAGATGGTCGATACCACGGGTATCCTCGACTATGGCTCGCTCATCTATATCACGCTGCAGCGCGCCAAGACAGCACGCGAGGCTATCGACGTGATGACGACGCTGGTGGAACAGTATGGCTATGCTAGTGAGGGCGAGACCTTCACCATCTGCGACCCCAACGAAGCGTGGATTCTCGAGATGATGGGTTGCGCCAGCGACCGTAAGGTCAGCAAGGAGCGTACCGTATGGGTGGCCGTGCGCATCCCCGACGATGCTATCTGCGGACACGCCAACCAGAGCCGCATCACCACGTTCGACCAGAAAGGCAAGAAGGCTTTCGGCAAATGGGCCATGATCAATGGCAAAGGCGATGTGTTGTTCTCCAAGAATGTGGTCAGCTATGCCCGCAAGATGGGCTGGTTCTCGGGCAAAGACGAGGACTTCAGCTACAACGTTGCCTACGCCTTCCCCGATTTCTCGGGCCGTCGCATCTGCGATGCCCGCGTGTGGAGTTTCTTCAATCGTTATGCCGACGGTATGGACCGCTATATCCCCTGGGCTGAAGGTATCGACAAGAATGCCGAGGTCATGCCCCTGTGGGTGAAACCCAACAAGAAACTCTCCGTGCACGATCTGGAAGAGGCCATGCGCGACCATTATGAGGACACGCCCTTCGCACTCGACAGCGACATTGGCGGCGGTATCTGGGAGATGCCCTATCGTCCTACACCTCTTTATTATACAGTAGATGGCAAGAAGTACTTCAACGAGCGCCCCACATCCACACAACAGGCCACCTTCGTCTATGTGTCGCAGATGCGTTCCTGGCTGCCTCGTGAGGTGGGCGGCATCCTTTGGTTTGCCAATGACGACGGCAACATGGCGCCGTTCACGCCCGTCTATTGCTGCACCACCGAGGCCCCGCGTCCCTACAACACGCCAGGTGCCGACGAGTTGAACTTCTCCTTTGACAATGCCTACTGGGTGCAGAACTGGGTGTCCAACATGGTCTATCCGCGCTATTCGCTGATGTTCCCAAGCCTGAAAGCCGTGCGCGACTCGCTCGACAATAGCTATTTCCGTGCCCAGAAAGAGGTTGAGGACAAGGCGCTGACACTGGAGCGCGAGGGTAGGGTAGCCTTCCTTACCAGCTACTCTGGCGAGAAAGCCGACCAGATGTTGGCACGCTGGCAGCAATTGGCTCAGTATCTCATCGTGAAATACAACGACATGATCCTAAAACCCGAGGAGAACGGACAGTTCACACGCACCAAGCACGGTCTCGGCTCACGTCCTGTAAGACCAGGCTATCCCGAGAAATTTGGACGCCAGCTGGTGAAGCAGACAGCAGGAAAATTCCTCATTCCTGAGCAGTAAAACCGTCATTTCGCGCTACTGCCCAGCCGAAAAAGCAGAAGAAACAAGGGAAAACGCACTTTTTTCGAAAAAAAACCGCCAAAAAGTTTGGTCAGTTCGAAAAAAGTGCGTACCTTTGCAACCGCAAATCAGAAACCGACCGCTGCGGAACCTCTCGCAAGTCGGAAAAAGAGGAGCCAAATGGTTCCGTAGCTCAACTGAATAGAGCATCTGACTACGGATCAGAAGGTTGTGGGTTTGAATCCCGCCGGAATCACAAGAGAAGAAGAGAATGACTGCCCAAAGGCGGTCATTTCTCATTCTAAGGGACTATCTCGCGAGTGCAATGCTACCGCCATCCACAGAGTAGCAAAAAATCCATAAAATACTGATAATCAGTATAGGGGTTAATTCCACGGGAGTCACAGAGAGTCAAAAGTGGTGGACCCAAAAGGTCTATCACTTTCTTTGTACAAAGGCAAAGGTAGCGACCTAAATCATTCATTTTAAGCCAGTTATTTGTGTTAATCAAATTGTTAAACTAAGCGTTTCATTTGGAGAGGATTGGAACGATTTGGACTGGATTGGAATGGCTTGGAAAGCTCTTTTTGATACAGATTTTGATACACGCCTCCGGATTTTTGATACATGACGCATCAGATTCTTGTCTATATAGTCGAAAATGACCCCATTTTTGCCCCACAGACCTCCTTTTTTTTACAAAAAATCCCTTTTGAGTGTGTTAAAAAACAATATAAAAAAGTAAAAGTGATTTTTGACTGTAGAAAGACGGTCGCAAAGACAGGAACTGGTTCAATTGACATTTGCGTATACCTTAAAGAAGGTCAGCGCAAGTTTGAGAGTGTTGGCTCTGCTACCCCTGAGGAAT
>Ga0310694_10001423_pt1 | contig 27238 bp, 19 predicted proteins | sample 174DNAGHGhighgp2_FD_203884 | JGI IMG/M metagenome (GOLD analysis project Ga0310694, IMG submission 203884) | Sheep rumen microbial communities from Palmerston North, Manawatu-Wanganui, New Zealand - 1742 DNA GHGhigh gp2 (v2) (version 2) | ecosystem: Host-associated > Mammals > Digestive system...
GGACTATTCCGGCCGTCAAGTACAGGTTAAACAACTGGGCACGGCTATCGGGATTACAGGGGAAATTCGCGCCGGCAACGCCCCCAATGTACTATGTGATACGCGTATTATTTTGGGAAAAGATTTCAAAATGCCGCTCTAACCCGCACAAACCCGGCCAAAAAATGCTAGACTAAAAAGAGTATTTATAAGAGGACAGATATGAACATCAAAGAACTGGTTTGTTTAGCCGCCCGGCTGGCGGATGAAAAAAAAGCCGAAAATATACGCGTGATTGACTTGCAAGGCAAATCTTCCTTGTGTGATTTTATTTTACTCGTTACGGCAACTTCCAAGCCGCATTTGGACGCTGTGGAAGAAGAAATCAGTAAGAAACTCAAAGAAAAAGGTATTTATAAACTTAACCGGGACGGGCGCGAAAGCCCGGTCTGGCGCGTGAGCGACTACGGCGGCTTTTTGGCGCATATCATGACCGCCGATACCCGTGAATTTTATGATTTAGACGGGCTGTTCTCCTTTGGAAAAACGGTTGATTTTACCCGTCCTGTCAAAAAAACTGCGGCTAAAAAAACGGTTAAAAAAACTGTTAAAAAGACAACCGCCCGCAAAACAACTGCGTGCAAAACGCCCGCTAAAAAAACGGTCAAAAAAACAACCGTTAAAAAAACCTCTCCCAAAAAAACTACGAAGAAGAAATAAGAAAAAATGCTAGAAAAACTAAAACAAGACATTCGCTTAAAACTTGCCAACGCGGACTATTTCAAAGGGTTTAATTTGCCCGAAGTAGATTTTGCCGCCGCCCCCGCCCATACCGGGGCCGATTTATCGCTGACGTGGGCATTAGCCACGGCTAAAATGATGCGTAAAAATCCGTTGGAAATTGCCCAAGAAGCCAGCCAACTGATTGCCGAATTAACCGCTGTTAAATCGGCTTGTGCCGTCAAACCGGGGTTTATCAATGTAACGTTGGAAGATGCGTTTATTATTAAAATCGCTTCCGACCGCCGCATCAAAGACCCCAACAACGAAAATTCCCGCCAAAACATCTTAATTGAATTTGTATCGGCTAACCCGACGGGGCCGTTGCACGTTGCCAGCGGACGCGGCGCCAGTTTAGGTGACAGTTTAGTCAAAATCTACCGTGCTTTAGGTTATTCGTGCGATAGCGAGTATTACGTCAACGACGCAGGCAACCAAGCCGAACTGCTTGCCGTTTCGTTAAAAGCCCGCAAAGAAGGCAAAGAGCCGCCGGAAAACGGATATCACGGCTCGTATTTAGTGGAACTGGCTAAACACATCCCGGCCGACTTACCCGAAGAACAATACGGACGTTGGGCGATGGAAGAACTCATCAAAACCCAACAACAAGACATGAAAGATTTTCATGTAGATTTTACGCGTTGGTTCCGCGAGTCCGACTTGCACAAAGAAAATGCCCCCAAAGCCGCCTTAGATTACTTAACGAAAAAGGGATTTACATACACAAAAGAAAACGCCGTTTGGTTCGGCTCTACCCAAGATGACGAAGCGCAAGACGACAAAGACCGCGTGCTCGTGCGCAAGGACGGCCGCCCGACGTATTTTATGGCCGATATTGCCTACCACAAAAACAAATACGACCGCGGCTACACCACCCTCATTGACATTTTAGGGGCCGACCACCACGGTTATGTACCGCGTATGAAAGCCGCCGTCAAAGCGTTAGGCCACGAAGAAAAAACCTTCGTACCGATTATTCACCAACTCGTTCACTTAACCGAGCACGGCGAACAAGTCAAAATGTCAAAACGTGCGGGCCATTTTATTACTTTGCGCGAACTGATGGATGATGTGGGGACGGACGCGTGCCGCTTTTTCTTCGCTAGCCGCACGCCCAACGCGCACATGCTGTTTGATATGGACTTAGCCAAAAAACGCACCAACGAAAACCCGGTGTTTTATGTGCAATATGTTCACGCACGCATCCACTCCATTTTCAAAGCGGCCCACGAACTCGGGTTTACCCGTTACGACGCTATTACCACGAAACTGGCCCCGCAAGAACGCGCCTTACTGTTAAAACTGATATGGTTTAAGCAGGTGCTTCGCAACTGTATTGCTGATTTAAGCCCGCACCACCTTACCACGTATTTAGTGGAACTGGCCGGTTTATTTCACGCGTTTTACGATACGTGCCGCGTCGTGGATAAAGACCACCCCGATTTGACACTCTCGCGCCTGTTCCTCTGCGAACGGGTAGCCGGTCGTATTAAAAAAGGGCTTGAGTTCATCGGCGTAAGTGCCCCCGAACAAATGTAATGGATATCAGTTATTTGTTGTTTCTGCAAGACATCCGAAACGGCATCCACGATGCGTGGACGCCGTTTTTGGAAGGTATTTCGCTGTTTTCCATTACTTATTTATTGTTCCTTCCGACATTTATTTATTGGTGTATTAACAAAAAAAATGGTTTATACATACTGTGCGCCTTCTACTTATCTGTAGCGGTCAATGCGATAGTTAAACTAAGCGTATGCGCCTACCGCCCGTGGATACGCGACGTACGCATTATTCCCGCCGGCGATGCCATCCGCACCGCCACCGGTTACTCTTTCCCCAGCGGGCATGTAATGGCGGCCGCACCGATTTACGGAGGCGTGGCTATCGGATTTTGGGCAAAGAAAACGACCCGTTGGATTTCCGTATTGTGTATTGCGGCGCTTTTAATAACGGGGTTTTCGCGTAATTATTTGGGCGTGCATACGCCGCAAGATGTACTCGTCGGGTTTATATTGGGCGGACTGATTCTTTGGTTTACCGGTTGGATATTTAACGATGTAGTTCAACACCCCGACCAGGAAAATAAATTTTTACTGGCTGGCATTTTGTTTGCCGCACTCTCGCTTATTTACATTACCTATAAACCCTACCCGTTAGATTATGTGAACGGAAAACCGCTTGTAGATCCACTTGTGATGCAAAATGACGCCTACTTGTGGATGGGGGCTTTGTCCTCTTTTTGCGCGGCGCGGTATGTGGAAAAACGTTGGATTCGTTTTACCGCTACGGGCCTAACGGTAAAAGGAATTTTTCTGGGTATTATCGGCCTAGCCGGATTAAAATGGCTCGCGCCGTATCTGCAACCCATGTTAGTCACACAATTAGGGGCGCATTGGGGACGGTTTATCTCGCAAGCGATTTTGGTATTTTATATTGTGGCCCTGTATCCGCTCGTACTTAAATGGGCCGGACACAAGCATTAAAAATTTCCCTCCGCAAAAAATTATCCTTCCTAACATAGAGGGATAATTTTTTTTGCTACAATTTGAATTAAGGAGAAACTATATGAAAAAAATTATTTATTTACTTTTATTAGTAGTATTTCCGTTTGGGTTATCGGCCCAAACTTTATCTTCGGCCGAAAAGGCCTTTCAAGACGGCGATTTTGCTACCGCCAAAAACGAATATCAAAAACTACTTCCCAACTCGTCCGGACCCGATAAGTGGCAAATTCAACTGCGTCTGTCCGCGTGTGAATATTACAACGGAGCGTACTTAAATGCGGCTAAAAAGATGTACGATTATCCCTTGCCGCAAGATGAACTATGGCAAGCGCGCTTTTTGTTATACCGCATTCAACTGGCTAGCCAAGTGGCCGGCGTTTACCGCGTACTGTTAAATTCCACCGAGGTTGATTCGCCGCAGGCCGCCGCCGATAAAGAACAATGGACAAGTAAACAATGGCACCAACAAATTGACCAAGATTTCCGCCGCTTATGGGAACTCAAAGACGCCTTAAAAGACGCTCCCATTGAACAGGAAAACCTTATCCTGACGCTTAAAAATACCGATACCCAACGTATCCCCACCCTGTTTGATTTTACCATCCACGAATGGATTACTTATTTGCAACGCAATTCCACCTTATCCGTAGCACCGCTTGCCGCCGACACGCCTACGTATTTGGGTAGCACCGCCCGGCTTAAAGACGGCACGAAACAAGCCACCGCCAAACTTACCACGCAGATTTTGAACACCGCCTCCACGTTAGAAGGCGCAAGCCGCCAAAACGCCCGGTTATTTTGGGAAACCGACGCCATTTTGCAACCGTTTTCCAACAGCGCCTTTGTAATAGAAAATAAGGAAAAAGCGATTAAAAATGCAACCGAAGATTTGCGCATACTAACGGGACAAGATACGCCAAAAACCTCGTGGTGGAAACGGCTTAAAAATTATTTATCTTCCTCCCCCTCCACCGCTTACGGCCGCAGTTACGCGGCGTGGCAACTGGCCCAATTACAATACGATAACAACCAAAAACCGCAAGCCCTGCAAACATGCGAATTTGCGTTAAGCCAACTTTCCCCGTCGTATTATACAGAACAATGCGCCCAACTCAAAGAGCGCATCACGCGGGTGGAATTAGCCGTCCAAAACGACAGCACTCCCTTTAACCGCCAAGCCCCAAAATTGACTTTTTCCGGCCAAAACTTAACCCGCGTGTATGCGCGCGTTTATCCCACGACTTACGACGAATTAACTAAACTCTATCGTTCGCATTACAACCGCCGCACCGTAAGTTCGTTTAGTGAGGTCACGCACTTAGACAGCGCCGACGTACAAACCTTTGCTAAGCACCCCGCCCAACACGAAACATCCGTCCAAGTACCCTACGAAGAGGTAGGCAAAAAGCAAACGGTTACGTTATCTCTGCCGGCGTTGGAACCGGGTTTTTATGTGGTGTTACTGGCCGACACAAACGATTTTACGTCGGATAAAACCAACCTCTACGGTTGGGTGGTCAACGCAACCGATTTAGCCGTCTTTGCCTCGTCTGCTATTGCCGCCAATCCGGACGATTACACCGCCGTTCGCAACAGTGCCCCAAAAACCTTACACCCCAATGTATTTCATCTTTATACTGTCAATTTGAAAACGGGCGAAATTGAACCCGATACTCCCCTCCAACTTATTACCGATTGGAACGGCTCTCGCGCCAACGCCCAAACCAGTCAAGACGGTACTTTTGACATGGCGCGCGCCGTTACCGTTTCGCCGCAAGAGCGGGTAAATAATCAAAGTTATTCACTAGATGTCCTCGCAAGCAAAAATAACTCACTTGCCTTTACCGCCAACCGCTTATATTTTCATTTTTATAATGAATCCCCGGTGCAATTATTCGTGCAAACCGACCGCCCCATTTACCGCCCCGGACAACAAGTTCAATTATCCGTCCAAGCGTTAGAACGCTTGCCGCGCGGCTACAAAGTGTTGAGCGGAAGTAACGTTAAATTTCAAGTAACTGACCCGAACGGCAAGCCGGTTTTCTCGGCTAATGTAGCGTTAAACGCGTTAGGAAATGCCCAAACGCAATTAACCTTACCGGAAAATAATTTACTCGGCCACTATTCCGTTTCCGTTTCGCTTACTGCCAGTAAACGTACCTATTCTGCTTATCATTCTTTCCAAGTAGAAGAATATAAGCGGCCCGATTATGAAGTTACGCTAGAACAACCGCAAAAACCGTTAGAGTACGGCAAAAAAGCCACGTTAAGCGGGCAAGCACGCTATTATATGGGCACGCCGCTTGAAAAAGCCGCCGTTACGTACACGCTTAAACGCAAACCGTACTTACCGCCTTTTTACTGGTGGTGGGCACGCCCGATTTCCGGGGAAGAAAAAATAGTTGCCCAAGGCAAAACGACAACTGATGAAAACGGGACTTTTACAGTTTCGTTTACCCCCACACGTTTGGAGGAGGACGAAGAATTTGCCAACTTTATTTTAGAAGCCAACGTATTAGACGACAGCGGCCGCACGATTTCGGCCAGCCGCACCTATAAAATCAGCGCGCAGCCGCAGTTAATGCGCGTAGAATTTACACAGGGTTTTTACGATGAAAACAAACCCGCCGACCTTGCCCAAATTGACCTGACCGATGCCGACGGCAATTCCGCCACAGGCAGTTTAACCCTTCGCGTGGTGCAGTTAGAAAACCGGCAAGTTTTCCCCGCTACGCAACCGCGCTGTTATAATTGCGAGGAACAAATTTCGTCGTTAGATGCGCTTTACAAAGACGTTCCCGCCGTAAAAACCGTCTTAACCCGCACACTTCATTACCGCACGGCGGGCGCACAAACCGTACAACTGCCTGCGCTACCCGAAGGCATTTACCGCTTGGAACTCTCCGGCGACAAAGCCGCCGCGCAACAAATGGTGTTTGTAGTAGCAGCGGAAAAATCTGCCCTTCACTTACCGGACGTAGCACTTGTGCAACATAAAACCTATTACCCGGGCGAGACGTTACGCGTACTGATGGGAGCCGGCAATTTGCACGGCACGAAACGGGTGGAAGTGTATCAGCAAAACCGTTTTCTGACACACCGCGAAGTCTTACCCGGCGGCGTAAGTATTTTTACGCTATCCCTTACCGAACAGCACCGCGGCGGCGTGGCCTTGCGTTGGTTTGGCGCGAGCGATTACGTGTTCCACGGGGCGCAAACGTCGGCGGAAATACCATTTGACAATTTACAATTAGCCGTTGAGCCCGATATCCCGGCCACGGTAAAACCCGGCGAAACGGTCAACTGGAAAATCGCCGTCAAAGACCCCACCGGCTCGGCGGTCAACGGGCTTATCAATGTCACGGTGTATGATAAATCATTAGATTATTATGCCGCCAACAAATTGCCGTTTGCATTTAACCAACTCTACCCCCAGCAAACCGGCGCGGCCGACGTAACAACCAGCCGTCTGCCGCCGGCCACCGTGTCGTATTATCATCCGCAAACCCAGCCGGAAAAAGGGATTTCTTTATTGCCGCTACCGTCGCTTAACTTGCAATTTCGCGGGCGTTCGTACGGAGCGATGAAAGGGTTAGCACGCGGAGCCGCGCCCATGATGTTAATGGCAAACGCCAAGCAAAGTATGGCAAGCGCCGACTTCGCCGCCGAAGAATCGCTCAACACGGCCGACACGACGACGTTTGGTGCGGCTGAAAAAGAAAACGGGCCGGAAGAAGAACAACCCGCCGTGCGTAGTGACTTTGCGGAAACGGCGTATTTCAATGCCTCCTTACCGCTAACGGGCGGGAAAACCGCCCTGCGCTTTACGTTGCCGCAAAGTTTAACAACGTGGAATATATTGGGTTTTGCACTTACGCCCAACGCGCACTTTGGCAGTTTTACGGCGAGCACCATTTCCCAAAAAGAACTGATGCTTCGCTTGCAACTGCCGCGCTACTACCGCGAGGCAGACCGCGGAACCGTACAAGCCGCGTTGACAAATAAGTCATCTAAAAAGATAACCACGCAAGTAACGCTGTCCGTTAAAAAAGACGGCAAAAACGCCTTGCGTGATTTCGGTATTTCGCAAGCCGCTAAAACCGTTACCGTGCCCGCAAACAGCACACACTTTGTGTTTTGGGAAGTAACCGCACCCAACGCTCCGGCGTTATACGACATTACCGCCGTAGCCCGTAACGGCCAAGATAGCGACGGCGAGCAAAAAACACTCCCCGTTTTACCCGGCAAAATACGATTACTCGCCAGCACACATACCGCGCTCAAAAACGGAGTCAACACGCTTGCATTAACGGAACTTGCCAACGTACCCGCGCAAGATGTGGAATTAACTGCCTTAACGCTTAATCCCAGTTTGGCGTTGTCGGTACTCAATTCCATGCCTAATTTGCTTTCGTCTCCGTATAAAGATTTGGTATCGTCGCTTAACCGCTATGTACCGTTAGCCGTCGTCCACCAATTTTACACGACGTATCCGCAATTAAAAGAAGCCGTCAAAAAACTGCCCAAGCGAGACGGCATCACTCCCGCGTGGAACGAAAACGACCCGCTGCGTTTGCAACTTTTAGCGCAAACGCCGTGGTTACGGCAATCCCAAGGGAGAAAAGAACGCACCGCCGATATAATTAGTTTATTTGACGATAAACTTGTTTCGGCGCAGTTAGCCAAAGAGCAAAAAAATATTGCTAAACTCCAAAACGCAAGCGGGGCTTTCAGTTGGTTTGCTAGCGGGCCGGACGACGATTATTTAACGCTGTATGCGCTTTCTTCGTTTGCGCAAGCGCTTTCGTATCAAGCGCCACTGCCACAAGAGGCCGCGCAAAAAGCGTTTTCATATATCGTGCCGAAAATTGAAAAGCGCTTGACGCAAGACAAAGAGGGCTCTGTTTCTTCCGTATCGTTTGCGTTGTATGCGGCCTACACCCTCTCGTCGTTCCCTGCAACATGGCCGCCAGTCAGTAAGGCCAAACAAAACATTAAACGTTGGGTAGATTACGCCGACACACAAAAGAAATTTATGACACCGCTGGGCCAAATTTACGCCGCTGCCGTTTATCACCGATTAGGCGATGACGTCAAGGCAAACCACTATTTGGATATCGTACTAGCGCGCATGAAACAAGACCCGCTAACGGGCGCGTATTTTGCGCCGGAAGCGCAAAGTTGGATTTGGTATAACGACACGCTTTCCACGCAAACCGTTACACTTCGTACGCTGTTGGAAATACGCCCGGGCTCGGACAAAATTGCCCCCATGCTTGAGTGGTTATTATTTAACCGCCAAGTGAACAGTTGGCAAAATACCAAAGCCGCCACGCAAGCCGTATTTGCAGTGTTAGACGTCATGAAAGCGCAAGGCGCGTTGACATCTGCCTCGTCGTATCAAATACAATGGGCGGGCGAAACATTTGTCAAATCGTTTGAGCCGTTAGATTGGACGGAAGATTTGCAGTTTGTGCGCACGGGCGCGCAAGTAACGCCAACGTCGTATCGGGCACAAATTACAAAAGAAAGTAAGCAGACGGATTTTGCCTCGCTTAACGCCGTGTACCGCGCACACGATGTCAATGCGTCTGCCAAAGGCGTTATCAATGTTAAGCGCGAGTATTTCGTGCGCGTCAAAGAGGCCGATAAAGTGAAACTCCGCCCGGTGGCTGACGTAAGCAGTGTGCATGTGGGCGACGAGTTGGAAGTGCATTTGACATTGACGACGGACAGCGCCTTTGAATATGTTTTCTTGCAAGACCCCAAACCCGCCGGGTTTGAAAGCGACGCGCTTACCAGCGGTTGGGAATATCAAAACATCGGGTTTTACCGCGAAGTCAGGGACGCAACCACGAACTTCTTTATCAACTGGCTCCCGCGCGGAACGGTTACGCTACGCTACATGTTGCGCCCGAGTGTGGCCGGACAGTTACACGCATTACCCGCACAAGCACAATCTATGTACGCACCCGAGTACGGTGCACATAGCGCGAGCACGTCTTTTAGTGTAGAGAAATAAACCGGATACTTTCGTAAAAACTTCCCGCAAAAAATTGCGGGAAGTTTTTTATTACAAAAGATAAGCGTATCCTATGCCGTAGTCTATTTTAGAATTAGTTGTAAAACTGCGGCAAATTTGGTCTATGAATGAGGCCTTTGGGTCATTTTTGATATAATAACAATATACACCCGCTTGAGATAACTTCGGCAAACCAGTATCCAAAGAAGATTTCCAAAGGAAAGAAGGGAATCCTTCCCCTTGTATACAGCCAACATCTAATCTACCACTAATTAAAATATAACTGTAATACTTAGTTAGAAATTCATCATTATCTACGACATATTTTGTTAAACTTCCCGACGGAATTACACTCAGCACATCATACGAAGGCGGAAATTCCCCCGTCGCCATGATATATTCTTCGCCCGCTGTTTTGATAGCCGATAGAACAGTTAATGCTTCTGTGGCCCGCGCTTTCGCCACCGCTTTTTGATATTGCGGCAGAGCCACCGCCGCTAATATGCCAATAATCAAAACTACCACTAATAATTCAATGAGCGTAAACCCGCCGCCCGCCCCGTTCGTCATCCCGGAAATTTGTAATCCGGGATATAACGGGGCAAAAACAAGGTGAGATTCTGAATTAAATTCAGAATGACCTTTATAATATTTTTCTTTTTCCATAATTTTTCTCCTTTTTTAATGGTGCGTATCATTTAACAAAATGTAGCAAAAAAAAAAACAATGTCAAGTAAAATTTTTTACCGTCTATGGGCAATCAAAAAAAGTACCCCATTTTGACACAGATATACTATAATGGAAGAAAGAAAATCAAAGGAGAATTTATGTCCGCAGACACTACGCTCATTAGCCCGTTAGACGGTACCGTCGTTGCGTTGGAAAAAGTACCTGACCCTGTATTTAGCGAACACATGTTAGGAAACGGGCTTGCCATTTTGCCCGCCAGCCAAACCGTATTTGCTCCGTTAGACGGCACTATTACCAACATCAACGCCGCTAAACACGCGCTTGTCATTAAACACGGCGATATGGAAGTGCTTATTCACGTCGGGTTAGAGAGTGTTACTTTGCAAGGCGAAGGGTTTGAATTATTTGTCCAAAAGGGCCAAACCGTCCGCGCCGGACAAAAACTCCTTACGTTTGATTTGAACATATTAACTAAAAAGGCGGCCAGTCCGTTAGTGATGCTTGTCATTACGTCGCCGGCCGATGCCCCTATTACTGTTCTGTCCGACGAACATATCAAAACCGGACTGCCGTTTTTTAGCGTACGAAACACCGCCGCAACGGCTGAAACGCGGACCTCCGCCGAAGTAACCGAATCGGCCCCGTTATTATTAAAAAATCCCAGCGGCTTGCACGCACGCCCGGCGGCTATGTTAGCCGCGGTAGCCGCCAAGCACGCGTACTTTGTGGAATTGTGTAAAGGCCGCCAATGTGCCGACGTAAAAAGTATCGTCAGTTTAATGGGGCTTGGGTTGCAGTGCAACGACTCGGTTACGTTCCGCGTTTATGGCCCCAAAGAAACCGCCCAACCGATTTTAGACCAATTAACAGCGGCCTTTGAGTCGGTATTGGGAAACCCCGAAACTGTTTCCGAGCCCACCGAAGAAACCGCCGAATTAACCGAAAACATCCACGGCATTTGTGCGTGTGGCGGTATGGCTTGCGGCAAAGCGTTTTTACTTAAAAACAGTACGTTCTCGTTTGAAGAAAATGCCAATAATCCCGCTACCGAACGCGAAACGTTAGACCGCGCCTTACAAGTGCTGGGCGAACAAATGAAAAAACGGCTTGCCGAAGAAAAAAATGCCGTTACGCGTGATATTTTGAACGCCCACCTGCTTTTGCTTAACGACCCGCTACTTGCCAGTACTACCCGGCAAATGATTGAACAGGGCAAAACCGCCGCGTTTGCGTTTAACAGCGCTATCCGGCGCAGTGTGGATATCTTAAAGCAAACTAAAAACCGCTTTCTCATGGAACGCATCGCCGACTTAAAAGATTTGCGCCGCGAAGTTTTATGCCAACTGACCGGTCAACAGCGCCGCACGCTTTGCATCCCGGACAACAGTATTATTATTGCCGAAGAATTATTACCCTCCGACGTCTCCGCCCTCCCGCAGAACACCGCCGGGGTCCTCCTGGCAAACGGCTCGCCCACCGCACACGCGGGTATTTTACTTAGAAACCGCAACATTCCCTCACTCGTGCGTGCCGGAAAAAGCATTTTATCTATCCCGCCGCAAACCGTCATTTTGTTAAACGCCGACACGGGCCGCATTATTTTGAATCCGTCGCCCGAACAGCAAAAGCAATTTGAAGAACGCTTACGCCGCACCCGCGAAATCAACCAACAAGAAAGTGCCCGCGCCCACGAGCCCGCCACCACCCAAGACGGTCTGCGCATTTATGTAGAAGGCAACACCGCCGGGCCGGAAGAAGCCGCCCGTTCGTATGCGGCCGGGGCAGAAGGAATTGGGCTTGTTCGTACCGAATTTTTATTTCAAGACCGCCCGTTTGCGCCCAGCGAGGAAGAACAACTCGCCACCTATCAGGCCATTTTAGATGCACAGCCCGGCCAACCGGTTACGTTTCGTTTGTTAGACGCGGGCGGCGATAAACCCATGCCGTTTATCAACATCGCGCCGGAAGAAAATCCGATTGTCGGCGTGCGCGGTGTGCGGGCACTAAAACATAACGAGCGGTTTTTCCGCACCCAACTGCGCGCGCTACTACGCGTAACGCCGCAAGACCGTGTGCGCATTATGCTACCGATGATTACCTTTGTAGAGGAGGTGCAACACTTCCGCCAAATCTTAAACCAAGAAGCCACCGCCTTGGGGCTCAAAGAAACGGCCCAACTGGGTATTATGGTAGAAGTGCCCGCTGTGGCGCTACTGGCTAAACAATTTGCGCCGCACGTGGATTTTTTCTCTATCGGCACAAACGATTTAACCCAATATACACTTGCTATTGACCGCAATCATAAAGAATTAAGCCCGCAAGCAGACGCGTTGCACCCCGCCGTTCTGCGGCTGATTGCCCAAACGTGCGACGGGGCGTTAGAGAGCAAAAAACCCGTGGCTGTCTGCGGAGCGCTGGCTAGCGAGCCGGACGCCGTAGCGTTTTTAATCGGACTGGGGGTAACGCACTTGGCCGTCAGTTCCGGTATGGTGGCACGCATAAAAGCACGCATTCGTAAATCTAATTTCCACCGTTGCCGAGAACTGGCCCAACAGGCCTTGCAACTGCCGGACGCCGCAAGCGTGCGGGAACTGGCTAAAAAGAATTTTACGCTGTAAATCAGGAGCATTATGACTACACAAAAAACCTTTATCAAAAAAATCGGCGCCGGACTCGTGCAACTGGGCCGCGCTTTGATGTTGCCGATTGCCGTACTGCCGATTGCCGGCTTGTTACTTCGGTTAGGACAGCCGGACCTGCTCAATATCGCCTTTGTATCGGCGGCGGGAAATGCGGTCTTTAGCAATTTGCCGCTGATTTTTGCTATCGGCGTAGCCGTCGGGTTTGCAAAAGAAAGCCACGGCGCCGCCGCATTAGCCGCGTTTATCGGGTATATGATTTTAACCGCCGCACTTAAAACCTTAGACGATTCTATTGATATGGGCGTTATGGGTGGTATTATCGTCGGTATCACGGCCGGGCTTTTATACAACCGTTTTCATACCATTAAACTCCCCCCGTATTTGGCGTTCTTCGGCGGACGGCGTTTCGTGCCGATTATTACCGGCGGCGCGTGTCTGTTAATTGCGGGCGTGGCGTATTTTGTATGGCCGCCTATCGGGCACGCTATTAACGCATTTGGGAAATGGACGATTGCTTCGGGCAATATCGGGCTGTTCTTTTACGGGTTTGCCAACCGCTTACTGATTCCCTTGGGATTGCACCACATTTTGAATAATTTAGTTTGGTTTCAATTCGGCGATTTTGCCACCGTCCAAAACGGCATTAACACCGTCGTCCACGGCGATTTGGCCCGCTTTTTCGCGCAAGACCCCACCGCCGGAACCTTTATGGCGGGGATGTTTCCCGTGATGATGTTTGGTTTGCCCGCGGCGTGTTTAGCTATGCTTCACACCGCCAATTCTACCCGCCAAAAAGCCACCGCCGGGCTGTTACTTTCTATGGCGTTAACATCCTTTTTAACCGGAATTACCGAGCCCGTGGAATTTTCCTTTATGTTCTTGGCGTTTCCGCTATATTTGTTGCACGCGGTACTCACCGGAATTTCTATGGTCGTAATGAACGTATTAGGGGTAAAATTAGGGTTTACGTTCTCGGCGGGGTTGTTTGATTACCTGCTCAGTTTCGGGCTCAGCACCAAACCGCTTTGGTTAATACCCGTCGGTATTGTATGGGGAATTATCTATTACGTCATTTTCTATGTAGCCATTATCAAGTGGAATTTACAAACGCCCGGGCGCGAAGACCCCCCGGCTGAAACACCCGCCCCCGCTGTGCAAAATGCCGCACAAGCACCTACTCCGGCAACGCAACCGGCCCAACCGCTTACGCGCGGTCAAAAATACGTGCAAGCGTTAGGCGGAAAAGAAAACATTAAAAATTTAGGAGCGTGCGCGACGCGGCTTCGTTTGGAAATTGCCGACGTACAAAAAGTAGATGAGCCCGCCTTAAAAGCGTTAGGTGCACGCGGGGTAATTAAAACCGCCAGCGGGCAAGTACAAGTGATTATCGGCCCGGAAGTAGAATTTGTGGCCGATGAAATAAAACCGTATCTTTAATTTATGCGATTATTCGTTACCCAACGCAACATCGGCCGTTTGGCCGCCAACCATATTCAAGCGCAAATAAAAAAGTTTGCGCAAGAAAAAAACCGTCCGTTTGTGTTAGGACTTCCTACCGGAGGGACGGTGGTGGATATGTACGGCTGTTTGTGTGAAATGTACCGGCAAGGCGAGTTAGATTTTTCATCCGTTATTACGTTTAATATGGACGAATATGCCGGACTTACGCCCGATGATCCGCACAGTTACCATTTCTATATGAAACACCACTTGTTTGACGGCGTAAATCTCCAACCGCAAAACACCCATATTTTGAACGGACTTGCGCCTGATTTGGTACAGGAATGTAACCAGTATGAAACCGCTATTAAACAAGCGGGCGGTATCCGGTTATTTTTGGGCGGCGTAGGACAAAACGGCCACATGGCATTTAACGAGCCGGGCTCGTCGTTTGCGTCCCGTACCCGCCCGGTTACGTTGGATCCCAGTACCCGCCGCGCCAACGCCCGTTTTTTTGACGGCGATGAAAGCCGTGTGCCTGCGCAAGCATTGTCCGTGGGTATTGGCACGGTGTTAGATGCCGACGAATTATTATTCTTGGCCAGCGGCGAAACAAAAGCACAAGCCATAGCCCGTTTATCACTGGGCGAAATTACCACTAAATGGCCCATTACCGCACTCAAAACGCACCCCCGGGCCACGTTACTAGTGGACGAAGCGGCTGCCTCGCTACTTACTGGTCGGGTACGGGCCGAATTGTGGGAAATGAAAGCCAAATTTCCGCACAGCGACGGTTGGGGTGTGGAACTGTAAGGAGACTGATATGACCCGGTTACTTATCAAAAATGTCCACCTTGTTACGTTAGAAGGCGTTTTGGAAAACGGAGCGATTTTGACAGACGGTCCAACGATTGCCGGTGTTTTTGCGTCCGACCAACTGTCCGGCGTTACGGCCGATACACAAGTAGACGGCGGCGGCGCGTGGGCCGTGCCCGGGCTCATTGATACGCATATCCACGGGTTTGGCGGGTTTGGACCGGAACAAGGCACGCCGGAATCGTTACTAAATATGTCGCTTGCGCTAGCCAAACAAGGGGTCAGCGCATTCTGCCCGACGTTATATGCCAGCCGCCCGGATAAATTAACCGCGCTGTTGCGCCGTTTAGTTACGGCAATCGGGAAAGAAAAAGGCGCACAGATTTTGGGATTTCACTTGGAAGGGCCGTTTATTTCGCCCGAAAAACGCGGGGCTATGCAACCGCAAGATATCGTCGCTCCCGACGTGAAAATGATGAAAGAATGGTACGAAGCCGCCCAAGGCAAAATTACCCAAATTACCCTCGCGCCCGAACTGCCAAACATCGCCTCTGTCGTACAATTTTGTTTGCAACATCATATCGTTGCGCAAGCCGGACACACCAACGCCACCTACGAGGAATTTTGCCGCGGTATTGATATGGGTATCACTCACGTCACACACGCTTTTAATGCCATGCGTCCGTTTAACCACCGCGAACCGGGGGCGGCCGGCGGCGTACTGATACGCAAAGATGTATCGTGCGAATTTATCGGCGATGGCGTACACGTTCATCCGCAAATTATTTCGTTTTTGCGCTGCGTCAAAAGCGAGGATAAATTAGTTTTAGTAACCGATGCCCTTACCCCCACCGCCCAACCCGACGGACCGTTTATCGCTAACGGCGACCGCGTCGTGTTTGAAGGCGGTGCGTGGCGCCGAGAAAGAGACCGCGTAATTGCCGGCTCGGGGGTAACCCTAACACAAGGTATCAAAAATTTAGTAGCGTGGGGATATCCGCTAGCACAAGCGGTACGTTGCGCTACGACCAATCCGGCTCAGCGTTTACAATTAAAAAACCGCGGGCAATTAGCGCGCGGTTTTCAAGCCGATATTTTACTGCTTACCAAAGATTTTAGCCCCCAACAATTGTTTCTTCAAGGCAAGCAAGTGATGTAAATTTTTTTCGGTTTCTTTCCGTTAAAAATCAAATAATGCATCTAACAGCGGGTCATTTTGTGTAAATATTTTTTGGCGCTGTTTAGTTTGAAAATCGTAACGGAAAACTTGCGGGCCTTGTTTCCAATCGGACGGCAACCCTCCTTGCATATAGCCCTCACTAATCCAACCGACCCGCAGGATAGTAAATTCCATATACCGCGGTTCGTATTTTTCAATCAATTGTTTGATTTGGTTATAAGGATATTTGGAGAGCGTATCCAGCAACGGAATTTCGTTTTTATCGGCATCAAATAAAGCCACCTCGGCTACATATTCATCCACCGCCAGTTCTACTACCGCATGTCCGTCAATGGTAAATATAGAGCGGGCTTGTTCCGCTTCAATTCCCTGACGGTACGCCGTTACTAATTGCTCCAACAACCGGGCAGGAACTGCATAACCGGCATCATGCGAAGGGCCAAACGGACTATCCGAACTACCGAAGTGTATACCGGTAATTTCATGTTGTTCGTTAAATAACGCACTACCGCACAGACCTCGCCGCATAGCCCGTTCCCGAGGCAAGGCGGTAGTTAATAAAAAGGGGTCGTTGAGCAACACATACCGGTTGTCAATAGCCACAATTTCCCGGTCAAAAAAACCTTGGGAATGTAAAACTTCGTCCGCGGCAGGTACCGTTTTGCTCAAACGCGCCGGGTGTAGTACGGATTTTGCTTCCGGCGGGAAAACTACCAGTGCCGCATCCATATGACCGGGAGCCCCCACTTGTACTACTTTACACTGAAAAGAAACATATTGTTGGGTGTTCACGTCAAAAACATCGGCAATAAATTTTTTGCCCAATCCGGTACCACCGTTGGAATGAACAAAGGAATGGGAAACAACTGCCCCATATATTTCTCCGTCGTCCGTTTGAAACAGCGTACCCGACACCACAACTTTTTCATTATGACTCTCCAACGGCCGGGCTTGGAAAGTAGAAAGAAATTCCGGAGTTACGTTATTAGGCAGTTGCGGTGTCAAAATTTTTGGTTCCCGGTGCAAAAGGCGTTGCTGCAAGATTTGTCTGAAACGGGCTCGCCACCCGGGGCGGGCCGAAACCGTGGTTTGAAGCGAAGTATCCGTCTTTTTCCCGCCCGGCGATAATTGGGCCGGAGTTTCGGGCGCGGTTAAGGCCTTGGCCGCTGAGGGCAAAGCGGAGGTAGCGGCGGCATTTTGCACGGGCACCCCTAACGGGCCGGCATGAGGTTGAACTGACGGCAATGCTACACGCTCTGCCGACGCACCGAGGGAACGCCCGGCAGACAATTCCCGCACTTCCCGGGCAACACGGGCCTCGCCAGTGATGACTTCTTCGGCCGTTTTTTCCACCAGACTTTGGGCATTAAGCGAAACGGACAACACACCCCATAACAAAATTGTTTCTAAACTCCGTATCATTGGTTTCATATTTATAGTATAACGAAAAATAAGTTAGGCAAACAGGGCCAATAGACCTAGGGAGAACTACCCCGAAAGACCTAGTTTAATTTGACGGTTGCGTTGACCGGAAGAAAAAATTCCCAAACGCCGTATATTTAGACTGGGAGACGATTTGTCGGGTTGCTACGTCTATAATGTACCTTTTTAATCCCGGATCTATCAACGCGTATTTATGGGTCAGCAGTACCCCGGAGGCCCGGTTGGTTTTCCATTGTACCCGTCGGACGGTAATTTGCACGTAATGCGGACGGTTCCTCTCGAAAGACGGCTCCAACGCTTCATAGTCGCTCTTGCTGCGCACGGGAATGCGCTGAAGGACATTTTGTGTTTCGTCTAAAAATATTACTTCGGTCACATATTGGTCGGGCCGTAACATTAGAAGCGTGTTTCCGCCCAATGTGAACGGAAAAACGGCTTTTTCTCCCTGATGAAATGCCTCCACCAGTACCCGCAAAAATTTAGCATGCACGGCATATCCGATGTCTTCATCCCAGCTCAACTGGCAACTCCCGTTGTGGATACCCACCAACTCGTTTTTTTCATTTACCACCGCGCCGCCGCAGAAACCGTTACGGTTTTCTTTCCATCCGCTTACTACCGACGTAAACCGCAAATTATTTTTAGTCTTTACCGGCTGCTCACTTTCATAAATAGGTTTTCCGAAGGCAAATCCGTACCGTTTTACCGATTGCCCTTCTTCTACTTTCTGTTCGCTGATGACAAGCGGCTCAAATAAAATTTCATCCTCCGGATGGAATTTAATCAATGCTAAATCCACCATATCCGGTGCCCCGACCTGCACCACCTCGGCAGGAATAATGCGCGGTTTTTCGTTCACATACACCACCACTTTTATATGCTGGGTCAAAAAACGATCATCGCGGCGGTGGCGGGTCAGTACATGGGCGGCCACTACACCGTAAATTTCTTCTTTTCCCTCGTAGTTAATTTTGAAAACCGCTCCGGAATAGCGGGAATTATCCCAAGAGAGGGCTTGAAAGGTATTGCGGGAAAACAGCCCTTGGTGTCGAGAAAACGAATCCTGTTTAATAGCGCTCGGAGTTGCCACGGCGGACTGTTCACGCAACCGTTGAATAAGGGCCTCCTGTAAGATATCTTCCATACGTTTAGCACGAAACCCGGGGACTTCATTTACCACGGCGGGGGCAGACACGATTGCTGAAACTTCCTGCACAGGGGACAGCACATTCCGGGCCGAAGCAGGTATCTGCAGAAGATTTGCTTCGGGACCGGCCACGGCAGATGAAACATCTTGGACAACCGGAGGCACTACATTTGTCATTTGAGAGGCACGGGACGCAAGCGAGGCGGTACTTACACCGTTACGGCCTGTTGTCAGCAGTTTAGCCGATTCTTCAACAACACCCTGCGGGTAAGCCGCTAGCTGTATGAGCAGTACTCCGGTCAACCCCATCCCTAATTTTCGTAGTAAAAGAATCTCCATAAATGAATGCTATTCGCCCTCCGGCACTGCATAAGATACTTTACGAACGGCTGTTTCATCGGCAACATAGGAGGCATATTCTGATACAAAATACCGGCGGCCCAAAGTTATTTCCGCCCGGCGCAGTAACGGATTTTGTAAGGTCTTACGCCAAAACCGGTCGGAAATTATCCCAAAGGCAGGGCGCACGGTGTCCAATACCTGGTCATACTCATCCAACAAAACGATTTTAGAAATATATTCATCATCCTGCATATCAAACAGATTTTTTCCGTCACATGTTACCGTAAAAGAAGATGGGCCATTGCGGTAGGCATCTACCATACGTTTAATTTGCCACGCGGGAGAAACAAACCCCACATCGGCACTTTCGTCCTCTCCTTTGCGCGTACTACCCGTATGAATGCCGATAATTTTGCCTTGTGCATTTTTCACACTGCTGCCGCATAAACCACCCCGTACCAAACGAGGCCACGGAAGCGTGGTGCGCATAGAAAAAGCAGACGCGTCCACCACCGAGCGCACCAATGTGACCGGTTTTCTGTTGCGGATAAATCCTTGTGATGTAACCTGTTCGCCCGGTTGCGGCAACCGGACTTCCAATTCTGCCGCTTCCAACAAAGCCGCATCTTCCGGTTTGAATTTAACCAACGCCAAATCAAACCCCGGGGCCACAAATACCACTTGCGCCACTAACGAACGCACCTCGCCGGCTATCCACACGTCAGCAAAAAACAACCGCATCAGCCGGTTGGTATCTTCCGAATTTTCAGACAAAATATGCGCGGCAACCACCCCATACACCGTTCCCCCGTCGCGAAATACCGTTCCCGAATAAGTATTTTCCCCTCCGTCGGGCGGCATCCCCCGCACTTGAAACATCTCGGGCCGAGGTACACTGCCGGGCGGAAATTGATTAAATGCTCGCATACGGGCTTGTAAGTCAGCAAGTTCTTGCGGAGTAAGCAGTTTCATTTCCAACGAACCGGAAAGAGACGATTCCGGCAATAAATCTTCTGCCGGAAAGGATAACTCTAACTGTGTTCCCATCGCGGCACGTTTGCTCACGCCTGCTTGCAAGGCACGCCCACTTTCTTTCGTCCGTTCAACAGAACGCGTGGTTTGCTCCCACACTTGCAATTCCTTCTGCGCCCACGCCACACTCGTTTGGCCTAAGAATAAAATACCTAAAATTAAAATTTTTAGCGGCATGTGTTTCCACCTTCCTCTTCCAAAGGTACGGTTTGGCGCGTTTGAAAATCATACCGTACTTGCCGAACCTTATTTGTTTTTTGTATCAACCGATCATTAAACCAGTGGACGTTACCTATTGTCAGGTCAATATAGCGGGGCTGAAAACGGGCCACCCACCGCTGCAAATGCTGATACGCAAATTTCAAACGGGTGTCCTCGTACCTAAGGGGCTTACCTTCGCTGTCGCGTAACACATAGCGGGAAACAAATTCGTCCACCCGCAAATTATATACCTGATGTCCGTTTAATTCTAACGGATAGTACACTTCCCCGCCGTTATGATAGGCCTGAACTAACAGGTCTAAATAAGACGCCGGTGTACTATAGCCCAACAAACGGCCGTCATCAAATTCGTTATTTTTAGTACCGGTATGAATAGCTACTAATTCCTTTTTTCCGTTAACTACCGGGGCCCCGCAAAACCCCTGTCGGAAATTATTCAAACCGGCCATAGTCGTGCGTAATGAAAAAGTCGTATTTTCCACTATTTCACGCTCCGGTACAAACACCGTATAAGAGCCGCCCAACCCTTGCGAATATAGTTTCTCGCCAGGGCTGTTTATTTTTCCCAAAGATAACGGTTCAAAAAAATCTTCATATTCCGGCTCTAACCGGGCCAACGAAATATCAAATGTGGCAACGGCTCCCAATTGTACCACGGTAGCTTTCATAGGGACCAGACGTCCGTATCGGTCATATCCCTCCATATTAAATGTACGCGCCAGCCGTGTTCCCGACATGACAGATTCTCCCTTCGAAGTGGGTACTTCCGCCAAAGCGTGTGTTGCTACAGCGACGTATATTTCCTTTTTTCCTTCATATTCCGTTTGAAAAACAGTACCGGTAAATACATTATCAAACGTATTTTTCATAGGAAAAGCCCGCACGGTAGCGCGCAGTAAAGGACGCCATATAACATTATTTAAACGGTTTTCTTTTACTTCTACGGCCTTTTGCGTCCACTCCGTAGTCCCCGCGATTTCTTCGGGTACGGCTATTAAATCTACCGCCGGCAACTGTAAGGAGGACTTTAATAGTTGCGACGATACCAACGCCGGCTCCACCGAACGTAACACCGCAGCGGAACGTTGGGAAGCTTCTACCATTTCTTTACTGCAAGCCCCCGCCCCTTGCCACAAACATTTTCCCTCTTCTTGGGCTTGTGCGCTCACGGAAGTTATCCCTATTAAAATTATACCGATAATTAAATTTTTCATATACTTTATTCTTGCATTATTTTTTGCCAATCAACATCGCGCAACGGGTCCTCTTGCGGCGGGACCGGCTGTCCGGCCATTAAATCGTATTTAACCCGCCGCACATTGGGCACAAACTCTACCGAGCCCGGTTTCTTTTCCGACCAACGGACTTGCCCCAACGTAAATTCTACATAACGCGGCCGGAAATTGCGCAACATCCGTTCCGTTTTCTTATAAGAAAATTTATCCAAAATTCGCTTTTCCGCTAAAATTTCCCCGCTAGAGTCAAACAAGGTAATTTTGGTAGGATATTCATCTACCCGCAACTGGGCTATGGTAAAACCGCTTAACTTAAGCGGATAAAAAGCTTCTCCCCCGTTATGGTATGCCTGTACTAATAATTCTAAATACGAAGCCGGCGTAACATATCCAATGTCCGCTCTGCTATTTATCTCTTTCCCGCCGGTATGTATGCCAAACAATTTATCATCGGCGCACGCAGGACCGCCGCACATGCCAAAGCGCTCACCTATTGAACCGGCCAGTGTGGTACGTAAGGAAAAAGGGGTAATTTCCACCACATACCGCTCGTCATCATATACCGTAAATCGTTTATGAAATCCCTGTCCGTGTAAAACATCGCCCACCGCTACCGGTTCGCGGTTAAGTTCAAAGGGCTCAAACATTTCTGCGGCGGACCATTCCACCTCTCCGAGCGTTTGCGGCAAAATCCGCACCAGCGAAATATCTATCGTACCGTATGCCCCCAGCTGAACTACTTCTCCCTTTAAGGGAATGGCATTTCCGTTTTTATCATACGCCTCTAAATCAAACACCCGATGTAAAGCCGCAGCATTGACTAACGAGGCCAATAATCCACGGGCTGCCTCCGCCAATGCATGCGTGGCGACTACGCCGTAAATTTCTTCTTGTCCGTTATATGTCGTCTTAAAAAGCGTACCTGTAAACACATTGTTTACCACCAACATAAAATGTCCTTTAGCCCGAAACGAACTGTGCAAAGTTTGGTCTAACGTATTTTGTAATCGGGAAGATGAGACGCGCGCTTTCCCCTTACGTATGTGGGACAAGTCCCAACCCATTTGGGCATCGGCCAGTTGATTGATATGCACAAAGGCCGGATGCCGGGCTTGCGCGTGCGCTATATGGGCCTCTTGTAACGGCGGAGAAACCAATTCGTGCGCCACGCCCTCGGCCGCGCGGGCAGCTTTGGGTAGGTTTTTAGTTTGATGTGAAAGTTGTTGCATGGCCGCACGAATTTTAGCCGGCCAATTATCAGCTAGCAACGGTTGGGCACACAATACAAGAAACATAAACAACAAGTAGCACACTCTCATACTTGGTATTGTACCGCAAAAAATTAGATTAGAAAAGAGCCAAAGGACCTATTTTATACCGTCTAAAGGGCCTAGATTTTTTAGGTCCTGCAAAGGCGGCATGCTTTGACAGCCCCGGCATCAAAAGTTACAATAAGTAATAGTCCGCAAAACAGGAGTTCATTATGGCAGCAAAGAAAAACACCGTTTTACCCGTTGTAACCGACGATGCGTTAGCCGCACTCAACAAAACCGTAATCCGCGTGAAAAATGCCCAACGCAAGTACGCTTCTTTCACGCAAGAGCAGGTGGATAAAATCTTCCGTGCCGCGGCGATTGCCGCCGCCCAACACCGCATTCCGCTAGCCAAACTGGCGGTGGAAGAAACCGGCATGGGCGTGATGGAAGACAAAGTAATTAAAAACCAATTTGCCTCCGAATATATTTACAACCAATATAAAGACACCAAAACATGCGGCATTTTGTCCGACGATGACGCGTTTGGATACCGTCAAGTAGCCGAACCGATTGGCGTAATTGCCGGAGTCATTCCGACAACAAACCCCACCTCTACCGCCGTTTTCAAAAGTTTGCTCGCCTTAAAAACGCGCAACGGAATTATTTTCTCCCCCCACCCGCGCGCCAAAAAATGCACCATTGAAGCGGCGCGTATTGTGTTAGAGGCCGCCGTAGCGGCCGGTGCGCCACACGATATTATCGGTTGGATAGAAAATCCCACCACCACGCTTTCCAACGCGCTCATGCACCACCCGGATATTAACCTCATTTTGGCTACCGGCGGACCGGGCATGGTGCGGGCGGCCTATTCGTCGGGCAAGCCGGCTATCGGCGTAGGCGCGGGAAATACGCCTGCTGTTATTGATGCAACCGCCGACATCAAAATGGCGGTCAGTTCCATTATTATGAGTAAGACCTTTGACAACGGAATGATTTGCGCCAGCGAACAAGCCGTCGTCGTAGAAGATAGCGTGTATCAGCAAGTCAAGGACGAATTTACCTTGCGCGGCTGTCATTTTGTAGTGGGCAAAGACCGCGAAAAATTAGCCCGCACACTGGTAATAGACAATCAACTCAATTCTGCTATCGTCGGGCAAAGTGCCGAAAAAATTGCTAAAATGGCCGGAATAAAAGTTCCCGCACACACCAAAATTTTAATTGCCGAGGCCAAAGAAGTCAATGACAAAGAAGTGTTCGCGCGCGAAAAATTATCTCCGGTATTGGCCTTTTACCGTGCAGACGATTTCAAACACGCCGTCAAATTGGCGCGTGATTTAATTTTGTACGGCGGAGCCGGACACACGTCCGTGCTTTACACCGCCGAAACAAACGAAGAACATATTGATTTGTTCCAAGATATGCCCACAGCCCGCACGCTTATCAATATCCCTTCTTCCCAAGGAGCGATTGGAGATGTGTATAACTTCAAACTCGCCCCTTCTTTGACGCTGGGTTGCGGCTCGTGGGGCGGCAACTCCGTCAGCGAAAACATTGGAGTCAAACATCTTATGAACGTAAAATCGGTGGCCGAACGCCGCGAAAATATGTATTGGTACAAAGTACCGTCTAAAATTTATTTTAAGCGCGGCGCGCTTTCCCAAGCACTTGCCGAACTAAACGACAAAAAACGCGCGTACATCATTACCGATAAAACCATGGAACAACTGGGGCATGTGCGCACGGTCGCAGACGTGTTGGAAAACCTCAACATTAAATTTCGCGTATTTTCAGACGTGTTACCTGACCCCGACATTTCCAACGTCATGCAAGCGTTAGAAATTGCAAAAAGTTGGCAACCCGATTTGATTATTGCCTTGGGCGGCGGCTCGGCCATGGACGAAGCGAAAATGGTGTGGCTGATGTACGAAAACCCGGACACGAGTTTTGAAGACATCGCCATGCGTTTTATGGATATCCGAAAGCGCATTTACGCCGCCGGACCGCTAGGCAAAAAAGCCGTCATGGTAGCCATTCCCACCACGTCGGGCACCGGCTCGGAAGTAACACCCTTTACCGTCATTACCGACGAAAAATCAGGCACTAAATACGCTATTACCGATTATGCCTTAACACCGGACATGGCGATTATTGACCCGGAATTTGTACTCGGCATGCCTAAAAGTTTGACGGCCTATTCCGGCTTAGACGTACTGACCCATGCTATTGAAGCGTACACCTCTATTTTTTCCACCAACTTTACCGAAGGACAAGCGTTGGAAGCCATGCGTCTTGTGTTTAAGTATTTGGAACGCTCGTACACGTTGGGCGCCAAAGACATTACCGCGCGCGAGAAAATGCACTACGCCGGAACGGTAGCGGGCATGGCGTTTGCCAACGCGTTTTTGGGCTTGTGTCACTCCATGGCGCACAAGTTAGGAGCGATGTATCATGTGCCGCACGGGCTCGCCAATGCGATGCTCTTGCCGTACGTCATTGAGTTTAACGCGACGGACAAACCCACCAAACAAGGGTTATATCCGCAGTACCGCTATCCGTTTGTAAAAGGCCGCTACGCTAAAATGGTGGACTATTTACTCCCGCAACATAAACTGGGAAACAACACCGACGCCAAAATTCAAAAGTTAATTGATATGGTGGAGGAGTTGAAACACAAGTTGAACATTCCACACTCGCTTAAAGAGTACGGGATTGCGGAAAAGGACTTTTTGGAAAACGTAGATAAATTGTCCGAAATGGCCTTTGACGACCAGTGCACCGGGGCGAACCCGCGCTATCCGCTGATTAGCGAGATTAAGGACTTATTTATCAAGGCCTACTACGGCAAACCGATTAAACATAAAAAAGGGAAATAAGACAAAACAAAAACCCCCGTCAAAAATGACGGGGGTTTTGCTTTATGTTTTTATGAAGCCGTGTTACCGAATTGTTGCGTAAAATAATTACACAGTTTTTGTCCGCGAGTTGTTTTACTGGTACAGTCAATTACAGAGCCATCCGTCATGGAGAACTTGACTAAAAGATGATAGTTCGTATAATCGCTTGAGCATACTGAATTTGCTTCCTTACACCAGCGTAACCAAATTTCTGTTGGCACGGCAGCGGGATTGGCCATTTGGAATCCAAATCCGCCGGAGCAATTTGCCAACTCACGATGATCAGCCCCGATCAAAGTACACGTCTTTGTCCAATCTACATCTAACAATTCAAAATCGCCGGTATAATTACCATTGGCCATCTTATACACTTGCTCCGTTTTAATAATAGCCTGTATATTTTGGTAATGCGTCATAGCACGTGTTTTATCTACGGAAAATTGATACTGCGGCAACGCCACACTTGCCAAAATACCGATGATAAGAACAACGACGAGCAGTTCAATAAGCGTAAAACCCATGCTGTTGTCGTTGTAAAAAACAGGTGTCATCCCCGAAGGTCTTTGTCGGGGATCTTCCACGTCCCTTGTAAAACAAGGTTGTTTCTCCTCTTGCCCTAACAACAACGGATGAGGAAGATCCCGGCCTACAAATTGCCGGGATGACAGATTTGTTTTATTTCCTTCTAAAATGCTCAATATTTGTTTTTTCATAACGCCCTCCTTAAATGATTTCTTTATATCATTTATTAAAATGTAGCAAAAAAAAAAACGGTGTCAAGTTTTATTTTTTTGAGCAAATTAAACAAACCGATTCACAACAAAAAAATCAAAAAATACTATAATACCCGTATGGGACTAGAAGAATTAGAACAACAAGATTACTTTTCTATTGGCGATGTCAAACGTATTACCGGCGTACCGGAATATTCTGTGCGCTATTGGGAAAATGAATTTGGGCTGATTCGTCCTATCCGTTTAGAGAGCGGCCACCGGCGTTATACGAAAGAAGATGTTTATACGATTTTGAAAATCAAAGATTTAATTTATAAACATAAACTGACGTTGGAAGGTGCCAAAAAGCAACTCAGCCACTATCATTTACCGGGCGCATCTGACACAAAACGGCCCCGAACGAACACTAAATTTCTGACGGAAATTAAAGAAACGCTGGAAGATTTGCTCAAAGAATGATATAATATGTTGGTAACCGGAAAGGTTGCGCGTTTCGGGGAGTGGCTCAGAGGTAGAGCGCTCGCTTGGGGTGCGAGAGATCGCGGGTTCGATTCCCGCCTTCCCGACCATTTGAAAATTGATTTAGCCGCTTAGCGGCATTATACGGGGCGTAGCGCAGATGGTAGCGCGCACGGTTCGGGACCGTGAGGTCGCTGGTTCAAATCCAGTCGCCCCGACCATTTAAGAAAGAAACCACCTTACGGTGGTTTTTTTCTTAAATAGTATTTGGGGGGCGAAGCAGGCAAACTGCTTTGCCTGCGCCGGGATTTGAAGCCCGCAGCGATGTTTTTGTTTGAGCGTGCGTTAGCCGCGAAAGGCAAAAACCGCGAGGGCCGGCCTGTAGGAAAATCTCGTCAGAGATTTTACCGGAAGGCAAATC
>Ga0310694_10001424_pt1 | contig 27236 bp, 38 predicted proteins | sample 174DNAGHGhighgp2_FD_203884 | JGI IMG/M metagenome (GOLD analysis project Ga0310694, IMG submission 203884) | Sheep rumen microbial communities from Palmerston North, Manawatu-Wanganui, New Zealand - 1742 DNA GHGhigh gp2 (v2) (version 2) | ecosystem: Host-associated > Mammals > Digestive system...
GTTTTTCTATAATTATCAATTATTTTAACAACAGCACTATGAAGTGCTTGCATGTGTTTTAACTCTTCCGCCGATAAATTATTAAATAAATCACCAAGTTCTGGATACTCGTCTTTAACCTCCAGAGCTTTTTTTATATATTTTTCGGCATCACCAATTTCTTCTTCAATAAATTCATTTAAACATTTAATAATTTTCAAAGCGATACCTCCATAATAAAACGAGTGGGTAAATATAATTTACCCACTCTTAAACTACCGTTAATTAAGCAGCCGCGGGAGCGTTAGCAACCCATTTGCCCATAGTGCTAAGAATGAGTTGAGTTTGAGCCGCATTGCTAGCATCATTTTGTGCAGTGCGATACAGATTCTCAAGCTGCTCATATTTATCTTGAAGCATCTGAGTCTTAATGGCGCAGCAGCAAGAATCCATCTGGAAGCCAAGCTGTGCAATTTGCTGTTGAAGTGCGTTGAATCTTTGCTCTGCAGATAACTGATAGGTGTAACCTTGCTGCATAAGAGCATTGGTTTGACCGTTAATCAGTTGAGCAGTCTCATAATTGTTGTTCGCGGAGGACAGAAGGACATCACGAAGACCGGTTTGAGTAGACTGATTATTTAATGCACTCTGAACATATTCAGTAGTTGCATAACCACCATCACGTCCGCCAAAACCGAAGCCACCAAAACCACCGAATAAAACAGCGATGATTAAGAAGGCGCCAAGCCAATCAGAACCGAAGAAAGAACCTGTAGAATTTCCCATAATATCAAGTCTCCTATAAATATTAAATTTCAACGCGTTCCCGGGTCGCGATTGATTACGTTAATGAAGAAGTAATATTATCTAACTAATTTATTGCCGATTGCATATCAACGCCTTTCTGTTGACATACCTGCTGAGCCGTTTGTTGTAAATTAGATAGGTCATATTGTTTTAGCTCTGGATGTGTCTGCGCGAGGTTAGCCATAAATTCACGCGGGTCTTCATGACGAAGTGCCGCGCCTATGGCTTGCATCAAGATATTGGGCGCTTTTGATGTGGCAGCTGCCGTTGCTGTTGGCGCGGCCGCCTTCTACATATTCATAAAAGCATTACCAAGACTACCAAATAAACTATTCATTCAATGGCCTCCTTAGGAAGAAGTTGTAATTATTTTTGAAGGTGCAGGAGGAGTTTGCGATTGCTTTGAAAGAAGCTGACGAATTTCTTCTTTAAATTCGTCGAGGTCTTTACGAGTTAAAAACATAGGCTCTTCATTTTGTTGCGGTTCTTCTAAAGTGAAGCGCCCGACTGGGATATAACGCGGTGGAGTACCATTAGCATCTTTTGAAACATGGTAAAATACATTTTCGTTTTTATCCATGATAATTTCAGAGCTATTAGGCTACATATTATCCTAATAAAGTTTAGCGCCACTGATACCTTCAACGTACTATACTTGTCGAGTTGGAATGGGTATAGTAATTTGCTATGGTTGAGGCGCAGTAGCGGGCTAAAGAGTCTGATATTGTGAATTGAGTTGCTGGAATTGTCTTGATAAATCTTGGAGTTGCTGTTGGTAGTTATTGTTAAGATTATAAGACATAGCACTACTCCTTGGAATATAAGAATTCCTACTTATAATTTAGAAGAAAGTTTTGTTTTTCTCTTACAATTATAAGTAGGAATTTTTGATATGCGGTATAAAATTTTGAAGGAAATTAGGATGAACGATGATTGCGGATTATAATAATACCAGAACCACCGGCTCCTCCAGAATATCCAGTTCCGCGATCTGATCCACCACCGCCGCCTCCAGAACCTGTGCCGGGAGTTGCGTCGTGACCGTTGCCATCGTATACTCCGCCTTCGCCGCCGCCGCTTGTTCCTCCTGCGCTGTTTCCGGTAATGGTTCGATAGTAGTCCATATCGGTGCTCGACTATGCCTATGCTCCTCCTCCGCCTGCTCCGAATAGGGTTGTCGGATAAGACATTGATGCATTTACTTCGCCAAATGCATAGCTGCCGTTATTTCCCTTGGAAGGCTGAGTTCGTTTACTAAGGTCAGTCTATGTACACAACACGTAACCTCCATTACCGCCTTGGGATCCTCCAGCTGTAGCAGCTGTTACTCCAAATCCATTTGTGTTAGCATCGGAACTACCAATTACAATAGGATATGAATTGCCTTTCAAAATTTTGCTAATTATACTTGTAACACATCCGCCGCCGTTTCCGCCTGCTCCGCCTTTATTCTCTCTTCTACCATTTGGTGTGCCATTATAACCACTTTGCCCACCACCGACAGCAAACACATCAATAGCACCTGGGTTTTTCTTAAATTTTAATGTCCCACTTTTTTTTAAAACGATTTCCCAATTTACTCCCTATCCATCACTGACATAGACAGAGGCGGTTGATTTATTAGTATATTCATAATCATCCTCAGTAATAAAACTAACTTTATTAGACCCCATTGGCCCTAACCAAACGCCCATGATCTCACCACCAATAAACAGTTATACCAATATTTGTATCTGGTGCAGATTCAACCTGGAAGGTTAATGGCCAATCGCCAGCGTTAGATGTTGTTGGAGCTGCTGCCGTAGGTGGGCCCATTCCGACGTCTGCTGCTGCGCTCCATCCGGTTGCACTATTTGGGGAAGCAATAAACTCTGGGGCTTGGGTTGGACGAATATAATTTCCAATCGGAATATATATAGTCTAACTATAAATATCACCAGTCGTACTAGGTGCCCAAGCTTGGGAACCCGAGCCCGATGCGAGACTACTACTATATACTTGAATAGCTCGCTGCGCGCCAATATTATCGCATGCGTTAGATCTGGCTGTAGCTATTTTACTACTTGAAGCGGCAGTATCAATACTAATTCCTATACCACCATGTTTTATAGGTATTACATAATCAGAAACTAAATGGTCTAAAGGGATATTAGTTGTTGCTGCTTCGACAAAACCGCCAATTGCTGCCGCATCACCAGCTTTCCCGCTATCGTCAGAAACAAAAGTAGTAGAAAGAGAGACTTCAACGCTTGGTAAAGTAAAATTAAATGCAAATTTTTTCTACAAATTACTTTCCTGCGAAGACTCAACCGCATCATAATTTTGCACTTCAACAGCCACCCCTAACTCCGAACCAGATGCAATAGTAGCAGTTGCATGAAGATTAACTGTGGGAGCGTGAAAAATAAACTAATTTGTACCCTCTTTATCTATAGAGCCTCTCGTTCCAGGAACGGCTGGGTCACCAATATCAAGTTGTACACCACCTATTTCAAATGAACTGACAATATCATGTGCTCGATCAGACCAATATTTAGCATTATTGCTTGAACTAGCTGTATCATAATCGGAACTTGGCATTGGGCCAACAACCCAAGCTTTTGCTGCGCTAGTAACTTCATCTGCTTTAGATAGCATATCTTGGAAAGAGTTATATTCATTTTCTGAAGGGACTCCGTTCATCCCACCAGGTGAAGGCTAAATAATTAAAACAAAACTAATACTAGATAATAATTCATTTTCATTACTTAATAATAAATCTGCGGAGGCTCTGCCTGATACTAAAAGGCTCTGTTCTGTAAAAATTATATGTATTACATTACCTGAACCGGGAATGGGAAGATCACTAACATAAGAAATAGTCCCATCTGGTTTGTGAATTCGCAAAGTAGCACTACTAACTCCATTTGCGGTAAGATCATAATCTTCCTAATTTTGAGTTACATATATAGTTAATCCCCTTGTATCTACATCTCCCTATTTTGCATAGACAATAGGAGGAGCTGAGTTAGGATTTAAATCGAGTATTATTTCTTGTGTGTATCTCATATCTACACTCCTCAAATAACTAAATTTTTTCAATAAATAAGTAGAAAACTTCTACTCAAACTATAATAAAAGGCGTATTAAATTTAATACGCCTATATCTTAAGCTTCTTCCCAACCATATACATTTGGCGCCCACGTATTATAGTCAACAGTACTTACATATATAGGACTATATGCATCTGGATAATGGACTTTATCACCAGTCATATATGCATCTTGCGCGCCAGTTGGTTGACGCCAAACTGGAATAGTCCCAGGCTCCGCAATTTCTGTCCAAAGTGCTGGAGTTTGGGTTGGCTGCCATCCTTCTTGAGATGTGTGAGATTGTTCACATCTATAAAGGGCTCCGTTATAACGCACTCTATCTTGGACGTTATATTCAGTATTAGTCGCCCAGGAAGGGAATAATTCTATACCTTGTAATGCATCTTCATCAGAAAGGCTGATGGATGCTTTTTCAATTAATGGGCGTAATTGTCGCGCCCTTTCTTGTGGTGTCATGGAGTACCTCCTATTAAAATGTCGTAGGCTTCCGCCTTGTCCTCTACCGTCGGCTCCGGCTCCTACGGTTCCGGCCTCTTGGCATAGGCAAAGCCGCTTTCCGTCTCGATCACGCCATAGCCGGGTTCTGCCTCGCGGTACATCTGCGTGATGGTGTCATGCTCCTCCCGCGTGCTGTTGCCGCCCGTCTCCGCATTGAGCGTGGAGACGCTGACAAAGCCGTTTTCGTCTGTCATCTTGAAGTAGACCATCAAGGCACCTCCACAATGTCGTTGGCCGCGTCGCTGCCGATGTACAGGACTTCCCAGTTGTAAGTAATGCCGTTTGAGAAAGTATACTGGTTGTTTTTGGAGAGCTTGATCGTGAAGCCTGTTGATACGCGAACAATTGATTGAATTCCTTGCGTTTCATTTGCGACAGTAGTCTGGCGGACATACCCTGCACATTGGCACGACTCGTTTGGCGTTCTGTTTGTAACAGTCGTCCCGTCTGCGCCAACCGTGGGGTAAGTAAGTTTCGATACTATGGTTTTTGTGCCGTCAGTCGAAAGATCGAATCCGCAGAACCGCTTTTGCACCAACTGTTGCAGCGTCACAACAACTCTGTCTGTGCCCGCTGTTGGGGTGATAGTCGTGCCACCATCCACCCAACAGTTGAATATGAAATTCGTCTGCGGCATTTTCTTGCCAACGGGAATTTCAACAATATGCACACCCGCCCCCGTGAATGTGCCGTTGGCGATCAACTGCATACCCCCGCCACCGCTGGGAATTGCTTCTACGTAGTCACCGAATCCCTTTCCGCTTTCAAAGTCGTAGTCGAGTTGCGCGGAACTACCAAGCTTTTCTCTGATCTTGCCTGCTTCGTATGCCATAGCAGCATTAAGCTTGGTTTCATCTACATATTTAATCGCCATCAGTAACTGCCTCCTGTCCATTGACCTGTTGCGAGGGGATAGATGTTCGTCCCGTATTCCCCATTAACGCCTTGGGGGGCAGGGCCGGGATGGGTAATAACTTGAATAAGCACATTGCCAACCCCTTGCATAGAATAAATGACATAGGCGCAAGCGCAAGTATCGCCACTATAAGAAAAAAACTGAGTAGCCTCTACGGTTGCACCTAATGCTGGGATATCAAGCATAATTCTTTTCCCAGCACCAACTGCGTCAGTAATCTCATGCGGAGTTTTATCCATCTCTCCGCTGTAATCCTGCGCTGTCGGGGTTAGCGTGACCACAAAGCGGTTATCCTCCGGAGTGACCTGTCCATCCAATCCGACAGTCATGATTTTGCCAGCGTTGGCCGTGCTCTGCGCCTTATCCAGCTTTCCAGAAATGTCCTGGTGCTGCGTCAGATACCCGGCATCATTGGTAAACGAGCTCACATTGGACGGCACGGTTGGGATAACGCCAGCGGCTAAATCGCTCGCCGGGATGCCCCCTGCGGGCTTGGTGTACTTTGCAGCGATGGCAGTGTTTTGCTGCCGGTCGATCTCATCTTGCGCTTGCGATGTGCGGTAGTCCGCGAGGCTCTAGTGCTGCTGTAGCGCCGTATCAGCCTTGCTCAGCGAGGTTTGCACAGCTGCCGTGAGGTCAGTTTTGGGGATACCACCACTAGGCTTAACATAAGCCCCAATATCAGCGGCGCTAGGCATTGCATGTACATGGTCAGCCCGCGCGAAGGCATCGCTGGAACCAACTGCAGCCACCCCAAGATCTGCTGGGATATTTTGTGCCGGGTCTGGAATAATATATTCATGCATACTCCACGTATCCTGCCCAAAAAATACAGAATACATTAACATATCAGTAATTGGACCGTTAATTGAAATAAATTCTAAAAGAGTATTGCTATAATATGCATGTAATGAAAAAATATAAGGATATGATAAACCACCAACTGTAACCCTAGCAAATACTAATTTCCCATTGGCAATTGCGTCAAAAATAGCCTCTCCCGTTACTCCAGTTGCTGGAACTGGATTATGTTCACCATCCCAAGTAAAATCAAAATATTTGATTTCAGTTATACTATCTTCTGTCCAAATTACATCATAATCATTACTGCTATTCTTTTTTAATACATATCCTTCGCTGCCACCGGCAGGAATGAGATGTACATCATCTGCTAAATCACTCGCCGGGATACCTGAGTCTGGTTTACTATATGTTCCTAACTAATACTAATACTAAGTCCAAACATTACTAATATTTACAGAAAAAAGTTTAATTGTCTATACATTATTTCTTGTAAAAATATGAACAAATTGCCTAACCGCTGTCCCACCGCCGATACCACAATACTAATAATAAGCACCAGCATATGTAGCAACTACCATCATATTATGTCCCGCGGCGTTAGCTATTTCTGAAAAAGTCTTATTAGCACTAAAAACATTATTTTTATTAGTAATTGTTACCATAAAAATTGGCTATTGAGCATTCCAAATACCATCATTTGAAACAGTCAAAACCTTACCATAATCAGTGTTATTAACATCTGGTAATTCACTATCTATATCTGACCAATTAGCATCATAGTCTTCGTTTGAATTTTTTATTAATGCTTGCCCAGTACTGCCACCAGAAGGAACATTATGTACCTCAGGTATAACCCCCTCAGCTAAATCACTTGCTGGAATACCACCACTCGGCTTTGTATATTTTTCTTCCAGTGCTGATGCCGTAGCCAAACCTAAGCTAGTAGGAGTAGAATCTTTATTTATCTCAATCCCATCAATCCGTGGTTTGTTTAATAACTTATTATAATCATTCTCTCCAATATTGCCAATACGTTTTAAATTATAAACAAGCTAATTTATTCCAATAATTTCATAGAGAACATTTGGAGTACCTTCTGTCACTTCTATGTCTCGCCCGACTAAAAAATCATGTATTTCTGGCTACATATCTGTTCTGCCGATAACATATCTTTTAGCTGCATAAATAGTAGTATCTCCTTGAGTGATTAAATGGTTAGTCCACCAAATATTTGCACCATTTTTAATGATACCCCAAATAGCATCATAGTCTTCATCAGAATTTTTTATTAAAATTTCTCCAGCGTTACCACCAGATGGGAGGCCGCCGTAAACTTCACTTACAGTAATTAAAGAGCCAATCTAAGCAGCATATTCTTCGGCTTCTTCAACAGTTAAATCAAATTCCTATGACTGCCAAATCATTGAATCTCCTCCCTATAAAGTTGCTTATCAAGGACTATTTCACGTACTTTAGTTGCCGCACGTTTTATCACACCAGTTGGGTCATTATAAGTCCAGTTCAACTAAACCTCTGTTTTTACTGACTCTTTTAAACTTAAAGATTCTTTTTGGTCTAAAAATACATAGACAGTATTACCATCTATATCTATATCTTCCGAAGTTTTTGTAATTGATTTCCCACCTTGTGCGATAGTAAAATATACATTATTGGCTTCAGAAAGATCAATAGTACTTGGTGTACCGTCTTTATTTTTTAATTTTAATATAAAAGTTGGGGTTGTCCCACGAATCATCAACCACACCCCCTTTATAAAATATTTGTTATTTATAAAGTAAAATTAAACTGATTTTACTCTATAACTTTATTGTACCGCACCGATGATAATATCATACGCTTCGGCCTTGCCTTCGATGGATAGTTCTGCCGGTTCTGGTGGCAGGTTTATATGCTCGGCTCGAAATGCCTCCTCCTCTTCCACTGTCATATCTCTTGCTACTCCGTCAATCATAATTTTCATACAACATACCCCCAAATTCTCACAGTCCCGCTTTGAAAGACGGAAGCGGAGTTATATAACTTGATGTTGATGGACGTTAGATCCGTTATCTGCATTGCGCCTACATGGGTAATCCCACTTCCTCCCATCATAACAACCCACGGGCTGTAATCAGGAGCTTTATAAATGGGCGAAATAGCAAAAAAGGCATTATTAACCGTTCCTTTTGGAGTATACGAATTCCCGCTCGCGCCAACTATCGCATTATTGATTGTTGGATAAACCCAATCCTCTGTGTGGTTTAGATTGGAAAATTCCATATAAAGCACTTCGCAGCTCCGCATCTGATCGGTTACAGTTATGTCAATTTGCGATACGTTTTCTGTGACCATATACTCAGCCAACTTTTGCAAAGTCCGAGCACCACCACTTATTGAAACTTCAGCGCTGGCAAAAGCTTCTACATTATAACTCCCATTCGCAGAAATACTAATAGTCCCAGACGGAATAATATACTCACTTGGAATCGCTTCCATTGTTACCGTACTAAGCCCATCATACCCACTATCAGCGCTTATATACTACACAACATCAGATGGAGTAACACTTTTATCCTATAAATTTACGGTAGTACTGCCACTTCCCCATCTATCTCTCATTAATAAATATGTTGTCATATCCATGGCAGTTTACCTCACATCTCGTAAAACTCGCCATCGTTACCCATAATAGCAGCACCTTTTGTTTTAATTATATAAACCTTATCACCAAACATAACCTTTTCACTTGCTTTTAAAACATCCAAATCGCCGCTATCCATCACATACCATAATCTATCTTGGATATTAGCACGATTAAAAGACTAAGCCAAAACATAAGGCTCATTCATATTAATTACCTCCATAAAAAAGTAGTATACGCATAGGTATACCACAGTAAATGTACGAGCGAAGAATGGCTTACGCCGCGGTTTACCCATGCTCTAATATAAAATTAATATTACTTCAAAATAAAAGTAAAATTAGCCTTTACTTGCTCTATTTTTTTGTATAATTGGGCGGGCAAAAATCATCAGCCGCGCGCCAACGCCATCCATCTTGATCCCAGATTAAAAACCAACTTTTTCCATATTCATCACAATATACACTTAATACCTGTACAATTTCATCTGTCTTTATTCTCTTTACTTTAAACATTTAATCTTCTCCAAATTCAAAAGTTCTAGTATCATTCTCGCTCTCAATTCCATTCCATGGACATTCGCAACGAGCTTTTTGCTCTGGTGTAAGTTTATCCCAATTTTCCTTTATCGTAAGGTTGGCGCCGCAGTTTAAGCATCTAACTGAATTTGTAGCAGTGCAAAATCTACATATAACATCAATCGCATCTAACATCTGTTTAAAATCTATTTCAAGTTGTTTCACAATCCTTTTTCTCCTTTCTATTATATTATATCACATTTTATTTAGAAAGTCAAATTTAAAAGATTTCTCGTAGTTTTATCATTTATATTTCAACCCAAGTACCATCCATATACTAATATTTTGAATATGGCGGAACAGTTAATTCTACAAAATCGACACCCTCTCTGCCCACAAAAGAAGATGTTGGAGGTTCTTCCATTAATGTAGTGCGTTTTCCTATGCAATGGTATCCATCCCCGATTTCAATCGGAACTGACCAAATTTCATCTTTTAAAATTAATAAATTATTTCCAATCCCAACAAAACTACCACTATTTAAATTAATAAAATCATTTCCATTAAAAATAATCTTCTAAGGATGAGAAGGCTTTATATCAAATATCGGCACTTCTACATCAAAAACACAACCATTAAAAGTACAACTTCCAAAATAGGCAGCACTATAACCAGGATACCTACCAAAAAGCTACTTAGTTATTTCTTTAAATAAGCAATTATTAAATACAATTGTCTATTTAGCTTTAGTATATGAAGTTTCAAAAAGAAAAGCATATGAAAACTACTAAAAAATACAATTATTAAAAAGTACAATTACAGTCTATTCTATACTATTAATTGTGACCCCAAACTGAATCCCCTTTTTATAAGAATTTAAATCAATTTTTCTTTCTTCGTCTATTAAAAAATCACTACTAAAAACGCAATTATTAACAATAACCTTCCCAAAACCTCTAAAATTTATATAAGTATCATTTTCTGTATTTGCATTTAAAAAAGTAACCTAATTTAATTCCCATATGTGCTATTTTCGTGGAGCAAAAACTATACCCCCAGTTTTAATAAAAGTATTACTTATACTTGAGCGACCCCAAGTGTTGGTTAAACCAGTAATTTTACCATAAAATATGCAATTATCAATATTAACTGTAGAGTAATTATCAATAGGATTGCTATGCGATATACCATCTTTATCTTTTAAATCAGCAGAATCATTTGGTTCATACCAAAATGCATTAAAATCATAATCACTGTTACAATAGCAATTAGATATCTATACATTTATTCCGCTTCCAACTATTGTACATATTCCTTTAAAGCAATTTAAACTTTTACTATTTGTTATTATAATGTCTACATAATTAGCAACAGTAATATTACTAGCATAGTTATTTAAAAAGACACAATTATCAATTAAAATTTTTCTGTGATGCGCTACAGAACCACCACAATACATACCAATACCCTATTCATATTTATAATCAGCACTCGTACCAGTATATTCCCACATTTCAAATGCATTAAAATCAATAGTTAAATCTTTAAATTCAATCTATAAATCATTTACATTTTCACCTAAACCGCTCATGGGAAACATACGTAATCTTCTTATCTAATTATCTGTATAATTATACGGCGGCTCTTTTAAGTTTGGTCGTTTTAATGTCGCGCCATTGCCATATAACTTACATCCATTATATAAATTAAAACCAAGAACTATATAAGTTTTTCCACTCCTAAATTGGACTGGATAATGCGTATTTATCGCGGCTTGAATAGCGGCCGTGTCATCAGTTATACCGTCACCTTTGGCACCAAATTGCTCTGGTGTTACATATCCAGCTTCTCCTAGAACTATTTTAGAAAAAGGCAAAGACCCGTCTCCTATTTCCATTTTATCCCAAGAACCATCTACAACGCCAAGAAATTTACCTTCATCGTCTGGCCCAATAACTGGAAGGTCAATTACGCTACTATTCATAAGCATATCTTTAAGAACATTTGAATTGGTATTTTCTGGATTATTGGTTGCATAATCTATAATTTCGTTTATGCTGCTCATGAAATTCCTCCCCTAAGCTATATTTTTCATAATAAAGTAAATATTAATTAAAAAATCTCTATGAATTTGACTTTTCAACAAACTTATGATATAATAAATATATAAAATGGAAAGGAGTCAAACAAATGAGAATGTGGCATAAATCGCTTATCCCCATCCTTCCTCGAGAACAACTTGTAGCTCAATGGCGTGAACTTAGCGCCATCGCTGGCAACATTAAGACAAAAGGCACACCAAATCATATCCTTGTTAATAAAGTAATGAATTATCCCATGAATCACTTTATTACTTATGCAGCGGCCGTGCGTAATGAAATGGCCAAGCGTGGCTACCGTACAATGAATAATGTCTGGGATAAAATTATAAATGTTTGTGATGGAGATTATAATATTCTTCCACTTAATGAAATTTATCCAGAGTGGATGAATGATACATATTTTGTGATTTGTTATTATAATCTAATGGAAAAATGGCTTTGCGGCGGTATCAAATCAGAGGACTGGGACAAGATTGAAGAGCTATATGAAATTTGGAATGGAGTTTATTAAATGGTAATTTTAAATATAGTAATTGGAACAATATTATTTATTAGTTTAATATATAATTTTTATCTAATTAAAAAAATAAATAAAAAAGAAAAAGAAATAAATGATTTTATAAATAGAAGGAAGTGGTAAATAAAATGACTAAAACTTTTTGTGATAAATGTGGAAGAGAAATAAAAAATCCATTTTATATATATGTTCCAGCATTGCCATCTTGGTCTAAAAGAACAATTGATTACCAACATGTAACTGATTATATGCTTTGTAAAAGATGTCTAATTTCTTTTGCTGAATGGTTTGGTAGTGATTTTCTTTTTAGGGAATATAATACAATAGAGGAAAAATAAATGAATTATACAGCTAATGATATAGTATCTCTATCTGCCGGTCGTGCCTTTCGAGAAAAGATAGGATATTCTAAATATTTAATTTTTGATGATGGTAATATTTATAGCAAAGTCAGTCATAAAAATTTAAAACCTATCAAAAAATCAACTGGTTATTATGCAGTTAATTTATATGATGATAATGGTGATAGAAAAATGTTTTTTATTCACCAATTAGTTGCTGAAGCTTTTTTACCAAATTTAAATCACTATACTGATATTAATCATAAAGATGAAAATAAAGCGAATAATGCTGTTGAAAATTTGGAATGGTGCAGTAAAACATATAATGAAAATTACGGCTCAAAAAAGGAAAGAGAAATTAAAACTAAAACTTTAAATAATCGTACTAATGGGCACAAAAAAATTATTCAATATGATTTAAATAATAATTTTATTAAAGAATGGGATAGTTTAACAGAAGCTTCAAATACTTTAAATATTTCTATAGGTAATATTTCTTCTGTTATTAATGGAAAAAGAAACTAGGCTGGAGGGTTTATATGGAAAGCGGTTTAACAAAACAAAATTATGATGCAAATGATATAGTATCACTTTCAGCAGGAAAAGCTTTTCGTCAAAAAATTGGTATGTATCTTTCAGCAGACCGCCAAGAAGCAATAAATCTTGGACTGCGCGAACTCATAGTAAATGTTCAAGATGAATATGAAGTTTATAAACCGAAAAATCCATATCTTAAAATAGAACTTTTTACTAAAACTAGAGAAATTATTGTCTCAGATAATATGCGCGGTATTCCTGTTGGAATACGGGATGATGGAATGAACTCTCTTACAGCAGCTTTTCTTGTCCCACATTCTGGTGGAAAACATACTGAAGGAGTATATTCAAGTGCTGTCGGCATCAATGGTGAAGGTAACAAAATTGTCTGCCATACAGCTGAATTTCTGGAAGTAGCAGTTTCAAGAGATGGGAATATTTATACTCAAAGCTTTCACTCCAACGATGAAGGCGCAAGTGCAGATTATGATGTTAAAGTTAAGCCTCGTAATGATAATTCAGATTTTACTGGAACATGGATACATTATCGACCAGATAAAAAAGTATATGGCGACGTTTTTATAGATATTGATTCTTTAAGGACTACTCTAAAAGAAATGGCTATGTTTTCCACTGGGCTTCATATTTATCTTAAAGTTGATGGGAAAGAAGAAGAATTTTATTCTCAAAGTGGCCTAATCGACGGCCTTTCAAAAGAAAATCGACTCTCAAAACCGTTTTCTTATCATTATGAAACGCCAGATTGCAAAGTTGACCTTGCACTTCAATGGGTTAGTAAAAAAGGTGAAATCCGCGGCTATGCCAATAATTTGTTTATGCCAGATGGCGGCGCTTTTATAAGTGGTTTTAAAACATCATTAACCCGCACTTTTAACACCCTCGCGCATACAAAATATGATGGTGACACAATTCGAGACGTACTTGATGGTTTTGTAAGCGTTAAAGTAAAAATGGGCCAATTTACAAATCAGCAAAAAACTGCGCTTGCCAATCCAGAAGCCCGCACAGCTACATCAACAGCAATCTCCAATGCATTAAAAGAGTTTCAAACCAAACGAAAAGATGACTTCGATAAAGTAGTTGAACTTCTCAACAAAGTCGCTAAGGCTGAGGCCGCCGCGGAACGAGCACGGCGCCAAGTCATGGAAGCCGCAAAAGACATCGAAAAAAACCAAAAGAAAAAAGTATTTGCATCTGATAAACTTAAAGACGCAGAATTTCTTGGGCAAGATTCAACACTACTACTTGTTGAGGGTCTTTCCGCTGCGAGCTCTATTGCGATGGCGCGCGACGAAAAGAAATATGGAATTTTGGCTTTGCGCGGTAAGATGATAAATGCGTTTTCAAATTCAGATGAAAAGCTTTATCAAAACGAAGAGATTAAACTTTTCTTAAGTGCCATGAATATTGTGCCTGGAAAATATAATAGTGAAAAACTTCGTTATGGAAAAGTTGGAATATGCGTTGACGCGGATGCGGATGGTTATTCTATTGGCCTTTTAATTATGTGTGTTATCTATAAATTCGCCCCACGACTTATAGAAGAAGGGCGTCTGTTCTGGCTTCGTTCCCCACTTTATATTGTAAAAGTTGGAAAGAAAGAATATTATTACTTTACAGATGAAGAATATAATAAGTCTAAGCTAAAAGGTGAAGTCACGCGCGCGAAAGGCTTGGGTGCCCTCGATGCAAATCAAGCCCATATTTCAATGTTTACGCCAGAGTTTCAAAGGATGGATAAGTTGGAAGCGGATGAAGAGAGTTTGTATTTGTTGACGCAGTTGATGGGGAAAGATTCGGGGCCAAAGAAAGAGTTTATATTTAAGAATGTAGACTTTTCGGAGATAAGAGAATAAAAAGAGAGAACGCAAATGCGTTCTCTTTTATTTAACTATTCTTATACTAAACTATTTTAAAAGTTGTAGCTCCCAAAGGAATTTCAATTTCTTGGCTTTCTTGCGGTTCAATATTTATATTAATACTAGATGCTCCACCAGTAATTACAACATTCATTGTTAAATTTCGTGAAACATTCATAAAAGTATATGTTGGAAGTTGAGAACCACCACTTAATTCTTCCAACATCCCCTTAAGAACATTCGGATTCGTATTCTCTGGTGAATTTAACACATACTATACAATCTCTTCTTTAGTCATTTTCTCACCTCCTCTTCATTAACCCATCCATATACGTTTGAACCGCCGCCCGTAACTGCAACAGCATGATATGGATGTTTAGATTGCCCAAGCTTATAAATCTTGGTAATTTTTGCTTTACCAGGTACAACGCTCTTCCCATTATCACTATTAGCAGATGTATAATGTTTATTCCCAATAAAGTCCACAATATCTCCAACCACAATTTCTTTACCTTTTAGCGCTTCTTCAATTGCAGCATAAGTCTATGGGCCAACAATACCATCAACATCTAACTTATTATCTTTCTAAAAAGCTTTCACGGCAGATTCAGTCTCACCACCAAAATCACCGTCAGCACCATACTTTGGTAATGCATAATTAAGACTCATAAGTTTCTTCTATAACTCAACTACATCATTACCACTTAGTCCTTTATAAAGTTCTCTATCACCGTACTTTGGCTCAACTGGTGTCGGTGTCACCCCGCCAAGTAATTTAGTTACATCCGCGCGCACGTCATCCATGGTTTTCCCATAAAGTTTAAACCAGTGATATACATCAGCATGGTTACTACCCATACCAAGCCTATAACTATCTTGATGGCAAAGAATAGTTGGTATATTACCAATTTTTGCATTTGGATTAATTCCATGTAGTTTACATAAATAAGCTGTAAATTTTATTGCTTCTTCATATACAGCATCAAAATATGATTTATCATGTAAACCATCTTCGCAAATTTCAAATTGAATCCAACCATCGTTGCAGCCACCACCGCAGCCCCAAGGTTTGTAATCCCAAGGCATTGTCTATACAGTAGCGACAGTGCCATCAGCTAGTTTTCCAATCCAGGCGTTTAAACCAGCCCAAACTTCTTTATGATTCCAGTCATTATGATAACTATTTACGCCAAATAAAGCAAGTAATTCATCACGATTCGGCGCATCATCATCTGGCTGCACATATCTCTTAATCCAAGGATTATTTACACCAGTACTATGCCAAAGAACACCTTTAATCTACATTTTACTGGTCTATTGATAACAAGTGCTATTATGCATCATGCACACAATGGGATGGAAATCAAGTGGGTCATATTTTTCTTCTTCCTCTTGAGGTGGCTCTACAGGAATTTCAACTGGTTCTAATAATTCCCAACGAGGAGTCCCGTATCCATAAATTTTTGAACTGTTTAATTTATAGGTTCTGCGTTCTACCTAATCAGAAGAATTGCCTTCGATTGTATGGACTTCATCCGCTGTTACTTCTTCAACAATACCAGTATGCGTAACTTCATATTCATTTCCAAAGAAAATCTAATCCGCAGGATTTGGGTCTTTAGTATGGAATTTGCCCATATTACGATAATAGTTAGCACTATATTTACATCCAGCGCCACAACTGCGCTCTGGCTAGCACAATAGCTATAAAGTTTTTTCATACCCAAAATTTACAAGGAACAAATAATCTACAAAAATATCACACCAAGGATAGCCATTTTTCCGTCCATTATAAAAATTGGGATATTTTTCGTCAAACTCACGCGCAAACTTATTCCAGTTACTGTCGCCAGAATTAGCAGTCTTATTATCTAAGTCTTTATTGGATTCTTTTTCATGATACCCTAATTCAGCACGAGCGGTATTTAATACCATTGTTGGGCCATCTATAGTAATTATAGGGACTTCATTTACAAATTCATCATAAAAATCCTATCCATATTTAGCTCGGATAGCCTTTGTCTAGTCAGTAATTATAGCTGGACGCTCATATTGTGTTAGAACAGCATCAGATGCCTCTTTAACATTAGTAGCCTTTTTAATAGTTTCAAAAGTAGTTAAATAATGTTCACTTAACTCTTTATAAATAAAATCTAGTTGCATCTAATAGTCAGCAATAGAAACCTTACGCTCCTATGCAAAATCTAATAGATTCTATTTACGACTATAGAATGTCCACTGTGCCAAACCATAACCAGCACTGTCATATACAAAATTTAAATATGCCTAATCATCTACAGCTTTTGTATAAGTTTCGTCAGTATAGCCAAGTTTTGATTCATAAGTATTTTGAAGATTGTTGGGGCGCCCACCAGATTCGGCATAAATATTACCCCATAGTCCTGCTACACCATATTCATTTCCTAATTTCTCTAAAAAGAAATCGTGGAACTATTTTTTATTTTTAGTTGTATCCATTTTTCCTCCTTTACCAAAATAAATGGCAGAGTTTGTATTTAATTAAATATTAACACTATTCTAAATAAGTTACTTTACGATAGCCCATCCCAGTCCTCCTCAATCTTGTCCCAGCCGCCCGCGAGACGGGCGGCGAGACAGGCGATGATGATTATGGTGGTCATGGCATCAGTCGCCCATCGGGTAGAGTCCTCTGAAAAATTCGGCTTCGAATGTTAAGTAATCCACATTAATCACAACCTGTGCAAGCGGTTTCTCCATGCCTGTATTGTCATAAATGATGAGCCCGAATATCTCCATCGTTTCGCCATCACTCAATGCGTAAGGTCTAAATTCAATCTTACTATACACTGCCGTGATAACGCGCCCACTGTACCAAGCTTCTTTTATTTCCGCTGCCGTCGCGCCTGTGACAGTGCCGCTAAACGGGGCGCTCGGATCGCTCGGCACCAGCGTCAGCACCAGCGGCTCAGTGCTCTTAGCCACAGCCTCCTGGAACTCCGGACTGACGGTCATGGTGCGGGTGACAAGCTCGGCGGAGATGGTGTAGGTGGCGGGATAAGGGGGAAAAGCATAAATCATCGAGCTGTCAATGCCTACGCCGACAGCCAGAACGGGGTCGTCGCCAGGATCGGTAACATCACCACTGAAAACAAAGATTGCCCCGTCAAAAGATTCATCATAGACGCCAACGACCTGTTTCATATCACCGTTGATAGTGATGGATAGCGTGTCTCCTGCCTTAGGATATTCAGTAATTCCGTCGGCAAGTGTCAGGGCCGCAATAGCAACGCCATCGTTATCCACCGTCGTAACGGTCTGCTCCGGGATGATGATCGTGCGCGTCTCTTCGACGGTGTAGCCGGAGCCACTACCGCCCATTTTATTTAATAAACCTTTTAATACATTCGGGTTAGTATTACCCGGTGTATTCATTACATAATTAATAATATCATCCATAATATATATATTAATCCTCCTGTATAATATACTTACTAATAAAAAGTAGATATAAGTATAGTAATCTCTATAATTTTGACTTTAGAATAATTTTATGGTATAATATTTATATAAAATGAAAATGGAGATTTATGCATGAGTAATTTAACACAAGTTATAAATGATAGCTTTATCCAATTTAGTGGAAGCGTTCTGCAATCGCGCGCTCTTGTTGATGTTCGCGATTGTTTGAAACCTTCTGCACGCCAAATTTTCTACTGTATGTATACAGACAAATTTGTCCACTCAAAGCCCTTTCAAAAGACTTTAAAGGCAATTGGCTCTGCATTCCGTATGTATATTCATGGTGATTCCAGCGCAGAAGGTGTAATTATGCGCGCAGCCCAGCCTTTTAGTTTTCGTTACCCGCTTGTTGAATGTGAAGGTTCATACGGTACATTATTGTCTAGTTCATCCTGGGCGGCCCCTCGATACACTGGCGCACGGCTATCCGAACTGTCAGATTATATCTTTAAAGATATAGAAAAAAATACTATCCAAGAGTGGCGTGATAACTATGATAATACAGAACAGTATCCAATGGTTCTCCCAACAAAAGGCTACTACAATATTTGTAATGGCTCTTTTGGTCTTGGCGTTGGTGCCGCGGCTAGTATTCCCCAATTTAATCTAAAGGAAGTGAACAAGGCTCTTGAGACATTGCTTCTTAATCCGGATGCTGGATTCGATAACATCTACTGCGCTCCTGATTTTTCGACGGGCGCGATACTTCTCAATGAAGGAGAAATCAAAGAATCGTTAAAAAATGGCCAGGGCGCCGCGTGTAAACTACGTAGTGTAGTAGAATGGGATTCTAAAGACCGCTGCTTTATTGTAACCCAGCTTCCTTACATGGTCTATACAGAAACAATTTGCGGCGAGCTGGAAGAAATCTTAAATGATGAACTTAATAACCCAGGTATCGAACGTTTTAATGATTTAACTGGTGTAGAACCGCTTATTAAAATTTATTTGTCTAAACGCGCAAATCCAGACAGAGTTCTCAAGTATCTTTACAAGAATACTTCACTTCAATATTATTTTGGCATTAATATGACAATGCTTGAGAATGGCCGCTTCCCGAAAGTGTTCGGATGGAAGGCCGCACTTCAAGCACATATTGACCATGAGAAGATTGTATATAGAAAAGGATTTGAATTTGACCTTGCAAAAATAGAAAAACGAATCCATATTCTTGATGGGCTTTTAATCTGTATTGCTAATATTGATGAAGTAGTAAAAGTAATTAAATCTTCTACAAATACTGCGGCGGCCGCATCAGAATTGCAGAAACGATTCTTACTTGATGCAGAGCAGACTAAAGCAGTTCTTGATATGAAGCTTTCTCGTCTTGCTAACCTTGAGGTTAAAAAGCTCGAAGATGAACGCGCAAAACTTGAAACAGAAGCAGAACGTCTTCACGCAATTCTTACTGATGAAGACCTCTTTAATAAAGAGCTGATTCGTGGTTGGCGCGAAACTGCTGAAAAATTTGGAGACGCGCGCCGTACCCAAATTCTTAATATTGAAAATGAATCTGATGAACCTACAGAGAAGAAACAACTCTCACTCTCTTTCACCAATAAAGGCGCAGTATTTGTAACAGAAACATCAACCCTTTACTCACAGCGCCGTAATGGTATTGGAACAAAATTCAAACTTGACAAAGATGAATTTTTGGTAGATAATATAATTGGTGAAAACACAGAGACGATTTTATTCTTCACCAATAAAGGCAATTATTATCATATGAGAATGGGAGAGTTCAATGTTGGAGAAAAACAATACTTGGCAAATTATTTTTCTATAGGAGATAATGAAACTCTTACAGCAGCAGTAGGAATTAATCCTAATAATGCCGCGAAAAATATTGTATTTGTAACTAAGAACGGACTTATCAAAAAAAGTAAACTTAGTGAATACAATATGAAACGTAATACTGGCGCGCTTGCTATAAAGCTTGACTCAAATGATGAAATCGTATCTATTCTTATTATGGAAGACGAACGGCTTGGAATTATGTCTCGTGATGGGCAATTTATTATGGTTGCTACAGCGCCAATAAAATCAATAGGGCGAGTAACACGTGGCATTATTGGTATGAAACTTTCTGCTGGAGACTATGTTATTAGCGCGCGAGCAATACCACAAAATACAACTTCTATCTTTAGTATAACATCTGATGGGTATGGAAAGAGTACTAATATTAATGAATTTAATATAACAGGAACTAATACTAAAGGTGTAAAGATTCAAAAAGCTGATAATATATGTGATTTTATACCAATTACTTCACAAGCAGATATATTAATTAATTCTAATACAACTCAAATTAGAATTAAATATAGCGATATTCCAAATCTCTCACGCGGTGCGCTAGGAACTAAACTTATTAAGTTAACTAATAATTATGTGATTGGAGTAGCCTCTATATGAGTAAAATTGTAAGTCTTTTCCAAATTGAATCTGGGTTAACATCAAAACTTTTAGATTTCATGCTGGAACCTAATCATACTGTTGAAGAGCAACACGAATATTGTGCGAAATTAAAATTTATTAGGGATACTATAAAAGAAATTACAAAAGATATACATAGTTGTACTTGCGATCAATGTGAAGCATGGGAGCGGTCTACCGATGAAGGAGCTTTTAATGCTGATGGTGGTTATCTTGGTTATTGCAAGTTAAATCATTATAATACTCAAGAAGGGGATTTTTGTAGTGAGAGTTATGAGAAAATTCTGAAGTAAAAATTTGAAATCTTACGAAATTTATAGTATAATATATTCAGAAAGGTTGAGAGAGATAAGAAGCCTTTTAAAAACAAAAAAAATATTTTTAAATTATAGGAGAAATTAAAATGAAGCTAACTGAGAAGACTTTTGAAGCACTTGAGTATCTGCAGGCCCACGGCGGCCGCGCCACCACTGAGGAGATGAAGACCGCTCTTGGTTGTGAGAAGATTGCATCCATCACTGGTCGTGTGAATTCTCTGGTGAAGAACAATCTGGCCTATCGTGAGAAGGTCACTGTTGAGGGCGAAGAGAAGCCTCTGACTTATGTCCAGCTTACCGATGACGGTATCAACTTCGTTCAGGAAGAGGACGAGGAGTAAGAAACCGGGAGCCAAATTGACTCCCTTTTTCTTTAAATAAAACTATAAAACAAAACTATAAACAAAACTGAGGTAAAATAATGTTAAGACAAGCAGAAAATAGAGTTCGTATTGAAGGCATCCTTTCTGAAATTAATCTTAAGTATGGTTCTTTTGTCAAGAATGGCGCAACCGTTGATACTATTGGCGGCAACATTAAGGTACTTGTCCACCAGGTTATAAACAACGAGGAGTCCACTCTTGAAATCCCGGTATATATGTTCGCGCCCAAGCTTACTAATGCCGGCAAGCTCAATCCAGCATTTGAATCTATCGAAAAGGTTATGAATGAGTTTGTATCTATTGCTTCTGGTGCTGGTGAAGCTGGCGCAGACAAGGTACGAATCACAAATGGCAATATTCGTATGAATGAATATTACAATCAGCAAGGCCAGCTTGTCTCTTTCCCGCGTGTTAACGCTTCTTTCATCACTAAGGCTACTGGCGAGTTCCGCCCAGAGGCGTCTTGGAGTATGGAATTTGCGGTGTCTTCCATGGATTTTGTAACCGATGGTGAAGGAGTCGAGATTGAGCCTAAGAAACTCCGCATTAAGGCAATTGTTCCGCAGTATGGCGGCAAGGTAGATACAATGGAGTTTTATGCAACCAATCCTCGTGTGATTGATGCTATTACTTCTTATTGGGAAAATCAGAAGACTTATAGTGCCAAGGGCCGTCTTAACTTCACAAGCACTACTAAGGAAATTATTGAGGAGTGCGACTTTGGTGAGCCTGATGTTCGTGTACAGACCGTAAGCGTCAGCGAACTGATTGTAACCAAAGGAACCCAGTCTCCTATGGAAGATGAGATGGCTTTTGCGCCAGCAGAGCTAGCGCAGGCTCTTAAAGAGCATAAGGCTTATCTTGAAACTCTTAAGGACAAGACTAGTATGAAGACTAAGGCCACTCCTGCTCCTACTAGCACGAATCAAGAATTTGATCTTGGCTTCTAAGGAGGTGCCTTATGCATCTTTGGGAAGTTGAAAAAAATGTTATTTCTCGAGACTTAAAGGGTAAGTACGTACTTTTATACGGAAAGCCCAAGTCGGGGAAAACGACAGCTGCCTGCTCATTCCCCGACGCAATTCTTCTTGCTTTTGAAAAAGGCTATAATGCCATTGGTAACGCTTTTCCATTTGACATCAACAAATGGAGCGACTACAAGATGGCTCTACGCGATTTAGCTGATCAGCGCACCAAAGACCGATTCAAAACGGTCATTATTGATACGGTGTCTATTTGTTGGGATATGTGTGAAAAATTCGTATGCCAGCAGAACGGCGTGCAGAAAATAAGTGACATTCCATGGGGCGCGGGATATACAGCTTGCAAGAAAGAGTTTGAAAATTCTCTGCGTCAAATTACTTAGCTAGGATATGGTGTTGTGCTAATTGCACATAGTGCTTCACGCGTTGAAAAAACCGCGGATGGTAGTGATATTGAAATTATCTCACCCGACCTACCAAAGCGCGCGAGTGAAGTATGTAATGGTATTGTAGACATTATTGGTTATATTGGTAACGAATGGGTAAATGGTGAACGTAAACGGTGGCTATATACACGAGAAACTCCAACTCTGTTCGCGGGTAGTCGTTTCAAATATATGCCCGACAAAATCCCTTTTAGTTACGAAGAACTAGTAAATGCAATTGCAGACGCTATTGAAATGGCCGAGCAAAAAGACGGTGCAACTGTTGTGGATAGTATGAAAATACCTGTTCAAGCAGAAGCTAACTTTGATGAAGTTCGCGCAAAGGCTCAAAAGCTGTGGAAACAATTGGTTGGTGAAGGCGACAATGCCAGACCAGATATGGCTAACGCAATTCTCAAAAAGATTGAGATTACAATGGGCCGCCGCATGAAACTTAGTGAATTTACAGAAGACCAAGTAGACTTACTTGCATTGGTCGTCGTAGACATGGAAGAAATGCTGAAAGTCCAAAAATAACTTTATATCATAAAGGAAGGCATAGGTTTATCCTATGCCTTTTAAATTTGACAAATATTTGAATTTATGGTATAATATATATAGAAATAAAATCGAAAGGTGAAAGATATGCCACAGTGTAGGATTTGTCATTATCCAATTGATGTCAAAAAAGAACAAGAGGGACTCGATTGGATACAACCGTCAAAAGGATGGTACTATCACCGCATTTGCTACGACACCTGGAAGGCCGCGCCTGCAACAGATGAAGAATGGATTTTAATGATATTTGATTTCCTTGCAAGAGATATGAAAGTAAGTTATAACTATCATTTGTGCAAAGCGCAAATAGAAAAGTTTTGGAAAGAGAATAAAATTAATCCAAAAGGTATTTACTTTACTCTTAGATACTTTTATGAAGTAAAGCATAACGCATGGGAAAAAGGGCACGGCGGCCTTGGCATAGTACCATGGGTCTTTGACGAAGCAAAAAATTATTGGATTGTCCAAGAACAAAAAAAACGTGGTTTTATGAAGGCAATTGAACAGCAGTCTAAAGAGCGTTCAGTAGTAACCATCCACAAACAAGAAAGGAAAAGAGCAAAATATAATTTAGATGATATTGGAGGCGAAGATATTGGTTGATAAAAATTCAATTTTGCAAATCTTCGGTTCCTTAATGAAGCACCCACAGTTTTTAAGCGAAGTAGATAAGTATAAGCTTGGACTTGAAGATTTTTATTATAAGTTTGATAAATATATATTTGCAGCGATTGAGAATTTATATCGTGGCGGCGCTAATAAGATTCAACCCATAGATGTTGAAAATTATCTTCAAACGAATGGGGCGGCCGCCGTCATCTTCAAGCAGAATAATGGGATTGAGTACCTTCAAGATGCAGAATATCTATCAGAAGTACAAAACTTTGACTTTTATTATAATAGATTAAAGAAAGTAAATTTGTTAACTCACCTTAAAGATGAAGGATTTGATATTAGTGAGTTCTATATTGAAGACCTTACAAATCCTAAGGCATTGGAAGTTAATAAAGAATTTGAGCATCTTGAGATAGATGATATTCTTAATTCTCTTAAAAGAAAAGTTCTAACTCTTGAAAATAATTTTACTCAAAACGAAGTCACCCATACAGAAAGTGCGTTCACTAACATAGAAGAAATAATTGAAAATGCAGTAAATAACGTTGATATTGGCGTGCCAGTGCAAGGAGAAATTCTTAATGAAGTTATATCTGGCGCGCGACTTGGCACGTTAATTATTAGAAGTGCTGCCAGCGGCACAGGTAAAACTCGTCAAGCGGTGGGTGATGCATGTTTAATTGCATATCCCTTTAGATATGATACTTTCAAGCAAAAATGGATACAAATTGGGTCTGGACGAAAAGTAATGTTTATTGCAACTGAGCAAACAATTCCAGAAATCCAAAAGATGATACTTGCATACTTAACGGGATTTAATGAATCTAAGTTTCGTTATGGTAACTTTACAGAAAAAGAAAATCGTATTATCCGCCAGGCAGTTTATATTATGGAACAATATAAGGACAATTTTTATATTGTCCAAATGCCAGCGCCGCGAATCGACTTAGTTAAGAATCTAGTAAGAGAGCAAGTGGCATTACATGGGATTGAATATGTGTTTTTTGATTACGTTTTTATTTGCCCAAGTCTTTTAAGTGAATTCAAAGGAGTAGCATTAAGAAATGATGAAATTCTTTTGATGTTCTCCACAGCACTTAAAGAACTGGCAGTTGAATTAAATGTTTGTATGTTTACTTCAACACAAGTGAATGCTAATGCGGACTCTAATTCAAACATTCGTAATGAAAGTTCAATAGCTGGCTCGCGTGCAATTATAAATAAAGCTGATATTGGTATGGTTATGGCGCGGCCGACTAAAGAAGAACTTGATTTCTTTGCAAGTATGGGTAAAGAAGTTCCAACAATTGTAACTGATATATATAAAGTAAGAAGTGGTGAATGGAGCCAAGTTAGAATTTGGAGTCGAGTAGATTTAGGGAATCTGAGAAAAGAGGATTTATTTATGACAGATTCGCGGCTTGAGATTATAACTGATTATGAAAGACATTTTGTATATGAGTTTGATTGGGAAGGAAATAACTATCTTGAAATCTTAGAGAAAGTGAATGAGATGAAATGATAGATTATCAAGAAATCATAGAACAACTTGATGATAATAGAGTTATGGCACTACTAGATAAATTGGGTATACCATATGAAGATAAACCTGATTGCTTAATTATGCCAACAGTATGTCATAACCAAAATATGGAAGAAGCCTCGCAGAAACTTTATTATTACAAGAACACTCATATTTTTTATTGCTATACTGAAGATGGCGCGATGTCTATATTTAACTTCTTAAAACATTTTTATGAAGTTAGAGATATTGCGTATGATTGGTATACAGATATATATGAGTTAGTTCTTGGGTGTTCATATTTTGGAGAGCAAGAATATAACCCAAATGCGTATAAATCTATACGCGATAACTATACATTACGAAAAGAACGTAAAGAGCTTCCATCATATCCAAAAGAGGTTATGGAGTCATTCGTACAATATTATCCGATTGAATGGTTAAATGATGGCATCTCTAAAGAAGCAATGGATAAATTTGGTATTCGATTCTCTCCTTCTCAAAATAAAATAATTATACCTCATTATGATGTGGGCGGCCGGCTCGTCGGCATACGCGGGCGCGCCCTCAACGAAGAAGATATAGAGAATTGGGGTAAGTATATGCCAGTTCAAATAGAAGGTAAGTGGTATAGCCACCCACTTAGTCTTAATCTTTATGGACTTAACCAAACAAAAGAAAACATAAAGACAGTTGGGATTGCTTATTTGTTTGAAGCAGAAAAAAGCGTTCTTCAAATGGAGTCTTTTAGTATACCCAACTGCGCGGTCGCTGTATGCGGGAATAAGTTAAATAAATATGCACTTGATATACTTGTGCGGGCTTGCCATCCGAAAGAGATTGTGATATGCTTTGATAAGGAGGAGCTGCCGCATGAATCAAAATATTTTAATCACCTTTATGAACTATGTAAAAAGTATAGTGTATATAGTGATTTTAGTTTTATATATGACAAAAGTAATTTGTTAAATTTGAAAGACTCTCCAACCGATAAAGGAGAAGAAGTCTTTTTGAAACTTCTAAAAGGAAGGGTAAAAATGTGAAAGTAAATCTAGTAAATGAAAATTTTACAAACAATTATCTTGTAAATCTATTGACCGCGCGCGGTGTAACAAATATAGAGAAGTTTTTACATCCAGATGAGTCTTGTCTGAATAGCCCAAAACTACTCGATAACATTTATGCAGGAGCTCTATTACTTGAAGCCACTTTAAATAAAGAAAACTCGCATATTCTCTTAGTAGTTGATTGTGACGTAGATGGCTTTACATCTGCCGCTATTATGTGGCACTACATTAAATCAATTGCACCATCTCAACGCATTTCATACATATTACACGAGCACAAAGAGCACGGTCTTCAAGACCATACTCAAAATATAATTGATGGAAGTGAATATTACGACCTAATAATTCTTCCAGATTCAAGTAGTAATGACTATGAATACCACGAAGCACTTAAAGAGCATGGAATGAAATGTTTAGTGCTTGACCACCACGAAATAGATGACGACCAACCCATAAGTGATAATGCAATCATTATTAATAATTAGCTCTCAAAAGGCTACCCAAACAAAGAACTGACCGGCGCAGGTGTTGCATGGCAATTCTGTCGCTACCATGAAAGCCTGGGCACAACTTCTAATGTCGCAAACGATTTAATTGACTTGGCGGCGCTTGGTGTATGTGGAGATATGGGTTCAGTACTTGACTTGGAAAACCGCTATATCATGTTAAAAGGATTTAGTAATGTTAGAAATTACTTCTTCCAATGTGCTATCGAAAAGCAATCTTACTCTATGAATGATGAAGTCACTCCCATAAGTGTCGCCTTCTATATTGTCCCGATGATGAACGCAATGATTCG
>Ga0310694_10001426_pt1 | contig 27226 bp, 21 predicted proteins | sample 174DNAGHGhighgp2_FD_203884 | JGI IMG/M metagenome (GOLD analysis project Ga0310694, IMG submission 203884) | Sheep rumen microbial communities from Palmerston North, Manawatu-Wanganui, New Zealand - 1742 DNA GHGhigh gp2 (v2) (version 2) | ecosystem: Host-associated > Mammals > Digestive system...
ATCGAGGGGTTCCTGGAAGACGCGACGCTTATTGAGGAAGGCAATGACCCCGAGGACGACCAAAATGGCGAGGATGACCCCGAGGGGCAACCAAATGGCAAGGGAATTCCAGAGATTGCTCTCAGCGGCGTTTTGGACGGCTTCTTCGGAGGAGTTCATGGGCCTATTTTAAACGAAAAACGGTTTGGGACAAACCTTTCCTCGAATTATAAGGCGATTTGGCTTATAAATTAGAGACAGGAAACCGCCATGTACAAGATACTGCACAAAACACCTTTGAACCCGACCGTCACCGAGATGTGGGTCGAGGCCCCTTTGGTCGCTCATAAAGCCAAACCGGGGCAATTCATCATCCTCCGCGTCGATGAGGATGGGGAACGCATCCCCTTGACCATCGCCGGGGTGAACGAGAACGAAGGAGCCGTCCGCATCATCTTCCAGATCGTTGGCGCCACCACCTACAAGCTGAATTCAAAACAATCCGGCGATTTTATCGCCGATTTCGTAGGACCCCTCGGAACCCCCTCCAAATTGGATGGGCTCCATAAAGTGTGCGTCATCGGAGGCGGGGTTGGCTGCGCGATCGCCTTGCCCGTCGCCGAGGAACTTCACCGCCTCGGAGCGGAGGTCACCTCGATCATCGGTTTCCGCAACAAAGACCTACTTATTCTCGAAGACGCTTTCCGTTCCGCGAGCGATCGCCTCATCGTCACCACCGACGACGGGAGCTATGGCCGCCACGGCAACGTCACCGAGCCGCTAAAAGAATTATTGGAGAAAGAGCAGTTCGATGAAGTCATCGCCATCGGTCCGCTCATCATGATGAAATTCGTGGTCGCCGCCTGTAAGCCATTTGGGGTCCCCGTCACCGTTTCGATGAACCCGATCATGATCGACGGAACCGGGATGTGCGGCGGTTGTCGATTGACATTAATCCAAGATGATAAACGCGTGATGAAATTCGCCTGCGTCGATGGTCCGGACTTCAACGGATACGAAGTCGATTTCGATGAGGCGATGCGGCGCAATCGCATGTATGGCAACGCCGAGAGAAAGGCCTATGAAGCGGCCTGCAATCTCTTGAAGGGAGGCAAGTGATATGGCTTTCGATCCGAAACGAAACGCGATGCCGACCCAGGATCCCAAGGAGCGGGCCCATAATTTCAGCGAGGTCGCGCTAGGCTACACCGGGGCCCTCGCCATCGCCGAGGCCAACCGCTGCCTCCAATGCAAGAACCAGCCCTGCGTGTCGGGTTGCCCCGTCAATATCGCCATCCCAGACTTCATACGCGCATTACGCGATGGCAATCTTGCAGAATCCTATCAAATTATTGCGAAATCCTCGTCATTGCCCGCTATCTGCGGTCGGGTTTGCCCCCAGGAAAGCCAATGCGAGGCCAAGTGCACCTTAGGCATCAAATTCGAGCCGGTCGCCATCGGTCGGTTGGAGCGATTCGTCGCCGATTACCACCGAGCTCACCGCGAGGGAATCCCCCTTCCCGAGAAGAACGGCATCAAGGTCGCCGTGGTCGGTTCGGGTCCATCGGGTCTGGCCTGCGCCGCCGAGCTTGCCAAGCGCGGCTATTCCGTCTCGATCTATGAGGCGCTCCACCTTGCTGGCGGGGTTCTCAGCTATGGCATCCCCGAGTTCCGTCTCCCGAAATCCATCGTGGCCGACGAGATTGAACAATTGACAAAACTCGGTGTCGATATTGAGACCAATGTCGTCATCGGGAAAACCCTGACGATCGCCGAACTTCAAGCGGCTGGTTTCAAAGCCATCTATATCGCTTCCGGCGCCGGTCTCCCCAATTTCATGAATATCCCGGGCGAAGGGGCCAATGGCGTTTATTCCGCGAACGAATTCCTCACCCGCAGCAACTTAATGAAAGCCTATAAAGACGGAAGCGCAACCCCGATCATGCGCGGCCAGCGCGTTGCCGTCGTCGGAGGCGGAAATGTCGCGATGGACGCGGCAAGAACCGCTTTGCGGTTAGGGGCCGAAGAAGTGTCCATTGTCTACCGCCGTTCGATGCAGGAACTCCCCGCCCGTAAAGAAGAAGTCGAGCACGCCGAAGAAGAAGGGATCGTCTTCCGTCTTCTCACCAATCCGGTCGAAGTGCTCTCCTATAACAACCTGGATGACCCGCGCGATCCGAAGAATGGATTCGTGTCGGGCCTCCGCTGCTTGAAAATGGAACTCGGCGAACCCGATGAGAAAGGCCGCCGCCGTCCGGTCGCCATCCCCGGCTCCGAATTCGACCTGCCGGTCGATGTCGTCATCATGGCCATCGGCACCTCGCCGAACCCCCTCATCAAGAAAACGACCGAAGGTTTGGAAACCGACCGCCACGGCTGCATCCTCGCCGACGAAAACGGTTTGACCAGCTTGCCGCTCATTTATGCGGGCGGCGATGCCGTAACCGGAGCCGCCACCGTCATTTCGGCGATGGGGGCCGGCAAGAAAGCGGCCATCGCCATCGATGAGGCTTTGAAGAAATGAATATCCTCTGCGTCGGAAACTCTTTCGCCGTCGACGCGGCCACTTATGTCCATCAGATCGCCAAAGCATTAGGCCAAGAAATCAATATCGCCGTTTTATACATTCCCGGCTGTCCGATCGAAAAGCATTGGCGGAATTACTGCGGCAATATCGAGCCCTATGAGTTCTATGTGAACGGCGAATCGAAGCCGACGATAATCTGCGACATCTTCGAAGGCTTATCCTACAAAAAGTGGGATTATGTGACGTTCCAACAACGTTCCGGGGACTCTGTTGACGCCTCCACGTTCTTCCCCGAATTGCCTTTGCTCATGGAAGGCGTGCGGAAGTATACGGACGCCACGTTCGTCCTGCACCGCACGTGGAGCTATGCGCGAGCGTTCAGCCACGAACGTTATGGTTCCAATCCGATGGACCAGGACGCCATGGACCGCGACATCGTGTCCGCTTACGAAGAAGTTTCCGACAAAGTCGGAATTCCTTACATCATCCCAAGTGGTTCCGCCATCCGTCTGGCTCGCGAAGTCTTTGGCGATGATCTGAACCGCGATGGCTACCACCTCAACGAAAGAGGGCGCGCCTTGGTTGGTATTCTCTGGGTCTATTATTTCTTGGGGATTCATCAAAAAGATGCGGGAATGTATCGTTTATCCGGTTTCAGCTATGAGCCGGGCGCCCCGATGGTTTCCGATGAGGAAATCGAAAAACTGAAAGAAATCGCCGTCCGCGCTTTGGCGGAAAACGGCGGCCATAATCTAGGAGGAAACCAGCAATGAGAAAGCTCTTTGCTGCCCTTGCGCCTTTATGCATCCTGCTCTCGATGACTTCTTGCGAGAAGAAGGATCCCATTTTGGAGAACAACGCCATCCACCGCGATGACGAATTCGGCGGCGCGTTCATCGACATCTCCATCGCCGATTTCAACAAGAAAGGCTTTGCCTTTGGCGACAGCCTCGACCTATCCTTCTCCAATGGGGTCACTTATAACGACATCGGCTATTACAGCGGTTATTATGTCCCCGCCGGCCAGGAACTCGTCGTCGGCTATGCCGGATATGATTACATCAAGTTCTGCATCAATTATGGCGAAGACGTCTACGCGATGAATGCCTTCGATGAGAACACCACCGTCACCGTCACCCGGGCCGAGAAAGGCAAGTACCTGACCATCGAAGAAACCCTCAGCATCTCCTATAGCGATGACATCAACGAATACGAAAGCCCAGAGCAGTTCGCCAACTTCCGCGAAGTGACCGCCGGCAACATCAAGCCGGGCGTCCTCTATAGAGGGGCTTCGCCCATCGACAACAAACGCAAACGGGCCTCCGCCGTGGACGGCCTCATCCAGGCGAAGGGAATCGTCTACGACCTCGATCTGGCGGACACCCGCGAAGTCATCGACTCCTGCTATGCGAAAACCGATTTCGCCTCTCCCTACTTCAAGAGCCTTGATGAAAATAACAAAGTCCTCCCAATCGGCCTGGGAGCGGCCTACAAACTCGAGGATTTCTCCGAAAAACTCAAGAACATGCTGCTCACGATGATCGAGGAGCCGGGGTCCTATTACATCCACTGCCTCGAAGGCAAGGATCGCACGGGCTATGTGTGCATGGTCCTCGAAGCCTTATGCGGGGCGACCTACGAAGAACTGATCGAAGATTATTTCATCACCTACCACAACTACTATGGCATCGAGAAAGGCACCGACAAATACGAAGCGATCAAGTCGATCCACATCGACGAGATGATCCGTTACGTCTTCAGCTTCGAGCAGTCGACGAACTTACTCACCGCCAACTACAAGAGCCACGTCGACGACTACTTGCTCTCCATCGGCTTGACGAACGCCCAAATCAATGCGGTCGCCGACCGACTGACCAATTAAAAAAGCCCCTTATGGGGCTTCTTTTTTATTTCAATACTTTCTTGATGCTGGCGATGATCGATTCGGCCGTTTTGCGCGGGATTCGTGACTTCTCGGCGACGACAAGCATCTCGGCGTCGCCGATGTCCTTCCCTTTGCCATTCACCGATGTCGTGTGTTCGCCATAGAAGGTCTTTGAGGGAGTGATGTCATAGGCGGGTGCCAAACGATACTTTTTATCAGCCTCGTCATACAAGAATGCGAAATTTTTGGCGTGGTCGTCCTGATTTCCGGCCAAAACGTTGAAGACCATGCGCCGGAACATTTCGATGACATCCGCATCATCGGCGGTGAGAACACGGGTCAGTTTCAGCAAGTCGACATAGTCGAGCGCCGGGGCGCGGAAGTCGCATTCAAGAAGAGCGGCCGCGGTGATCATGTGGATTTTCTTTTTATTATCCCGATCGAAACGTTTGATCAGGAAATAACGATTCCCGCTTGATGAGGTTACTAAACGGATTTCGGGAACGCTGATTCCTGCTTTTTTCGCCAAAGACATGGTTTTGTATTCCAAGTCGCCGATGTTCTTCGGATCGAATTTCGCAGAGAATTTAACGATCCAATCCTCATTTTCGTAGCGGATGAGCGATTTGGGACGAGCGCCGCCGCTGGAACCTCCCAATGCGTAAAGAGAACGGATATCTTCCACTTCTTTCGCGTCGAGTAAGGCATCGCATTCCTTCTGAAGGTAATCAAAGTCATAGGATGTCAAACGGAATTCTTCGGAATAATCGGGCACATATTCGAGAATCCCCATCCCCCGTGAGCCGACATAGGCGAGCCGATCGAGGGGCGAAAGGGAGGCGAGATCGATACCTTTCTGACGAAGGAAGCGGTCCAGAAGCAGCTCACCGTAACTGTCCGGCAGGGAGTCGGCGAATACCCCGAATAATCCGCGGAAATAAGGGGATGTCGCGATGAAAACCTCATTGATCAAAGGCAATTTGATCGGATTGAGGGAAAACCCGTTTTTCAGCCATTCCTCGCTGTATTGGAAAGCGACTTCGCCGTCATGGTTCATCGCCAAGGTACCAACGAACATCCCGTTCGCGTTGACGCGTAGGCGCTTAATCATCGTAAACCTCCTCGATGTTCTTGTATTCATGACGCGGGAGGAAGAGGCGATCCAAATCATCGTAGAGATGCAGGGCCAAAACGATTTTGATCAGCGACGACAAAGAAATGTCGCCTGTTTTCTCAAAACGGCGGATCGTCGCGTAGGGGACTCCGGAAAGGATCGAGAGCCGCTGCTGAGAAATCTTTTTCTGCTTGCGGATCTTTACCAAGCGCTCGACGAGCCGAAGCTGCTCTTCGTAGAATGTCCTGAGTTGCAAATATTCATTATTCATCGCTAATATAATAGCAATTTTATCACATTTTTCAATAGTTTACGCTAATATAATAGCAATTCTTTTGCTGGTGGTTTCAAGCTTGGCGTCAAAGAAAAACGCCCCTTGCGAGGCGTCTCTATTTATTGCTTCTCGAGGATGAATCCGTCGCTCGGGATGACGATCTTGAACTTCGGCATCTTATAGACCGAGAAGTCATTGGGCACCCGGAAGGTGACGTATTCTTTGAAGCCTTTGATCTCGGCGAAGATCGTATTCATCGTCTTTGCGGGCTCCTCGTCGTAGCAAGACACGGATAGGTAAGACCCTTTGACCGGCGTTTTGGCCTCTTTCTTGAGCGATTTGGCGGTTTTGCGGTCGAAGATGACCTCTGCCCCGTCTTGCTTCAGTTTGAGGCTGTAGCGCCCGTTTTCGAGGCCCATATCGGGATAGACCAATGTCTCCCCGCCGTCGATTTTGATCGCGGTGAGGCCCTTTTCGGTCGAAACGCTGCAGGCAGCGAGGTTCGGATAGGCCACTTCGCGGGAGGTCAAAGAGTTGCCTTCCTCGTCGATGATCGAAATCTTCTCGAGCGGGAGATAGATGTCCATGACGTCGCCGGATTTGATTTCCTGGCGTAACGGCATGCGGTAGACGACAAATTCCTCGACCCCTTCAATGTGGGCGTACACGAGGTTGTATTTCGTTCTCTTGGTGACAAAGTCGACCTTGGCGGACAGCTTGAGGGCGTCCTCGCGCGGTTCGATGGCGATGAATCCCGGCTTGATCAGCAGGTGGCGATCGACGTCTTTCGCGGCGTCGAGCTGATGCTCGATGAAGTCATCTTCCAAAGGAAGGGTCGCCTTGCCGATGACGATGTTTTTGCTTTCGAGGCGGCACGGCAGCTTGTTGAAGGACGGCATGCCGATGAGGGAGGTCTCGTTGTCCTTATCAAATAGATAAGCCTTGTCTTTGAGGAATTCGAGATGGATGGTGTCGCCGACGTGGACGTCGCCGCTCAAAGGGGTGCGGATGACGACGTGGCGTTTGTGGTTCTCGATCGTCGAATGGATGAGGGTGCCATCACCGAGTTGTTCCACCGCCTCGACGTAGGCCGAGATACCCTTGTCGCTGATGCGGACATAGTCCGGGCGGATGCCGAAGAGAACTTGCTTCCCGTCTTCGAGGTTGAGGGCGAGGATCTGCTTGGCGTTCTCCTCGCTGAATTCGACGCGGTTCTCCTCGACGCCTTCGAGTTTGACGGCGACTTTTTCGCCGCTTAAGTCGAGGGTCGATTCGATGATGTTCATCTGCGGGCTGCCGAGGAAGGTGGCGACGAAGAGATTGTCGGGATCCTCATAGAGGGCGATCGGGTCATCGGCTTGCTGGATGAAGCCTTTGTTCATGACGACGATGGTGTCACCCATCGTCATCGCCTCGACCTGGTCATGGGTGACATAGATGAAGGTCGTCTGCAGTTTCTCGTGGAGTTTGGTGATCTCGGTGCGCATCTGAACGCGGAGTTTGGCGTCGAGGTTGGACAAAGGCTCATCGAGGAGGAAGACGTTCGGGTCGCGGACGATGGCCCGTCCGAGGGCGACGCGCTGGCGCTGGCCACCGGAGAGTTCCTTCGGTTTGCGATCTAAAAGATCGCTGATTTCAAGGACCTCGGCGGCTCTGGTCACTTTCTCTTTGATGACCTCGGGTTTCTCGTGGCGGAGTTTGAGGGAGAAGCCCATGTTCTGATAGACGGTCATGTTCGGGTAGAGGGCGTAGCTCTGGAACACCATCGCGATGTCGCGGTTCTTGCTCTCGAGGTCATTGACGCAGACGTTGTCGATGTAGAGCTGGCCGGACGTGATGGCTTCCAGGCCGGCGATCATGCGCAAGGTCGTCGATTTGCCGCAGCCGGAAGGGCCGACGAGAACGACGAACGATTTGTCCTTGATCTCGAGGTTGAAATCGTTGACGGCCCGGACCCCGCCCGTGTACACCTTGTAGATGTGCTTTAGTGATAAACTGGCCATGGTTTATTCTCCTTTATCTTTAGATAAACCCCTGCGGTACTCCGCGGGATAATGCTCCTTGTTGATGAATTTGTCGAACATGTATAGATCGTTGAGGAAGTGCCCCAACGCGAAGAACGCGGATAAGAGCAAGAGCCAGGCGATGCCGACGTAGGAGGTGATTTCCATCACGGCGATGAGGACGACGAAGATGCCGGGGCTCACGAAGAAGAGCAAGAGGTTGATCGGGAAATTCATCATCGTGAAGAGGAACGAGTTCTTGAGGACGGCGGCAAAGGAATTCGAATAGACGACGAATTGGCCGAGGGCGATCTTGCTGAAAGCGGACACGAAGACGAACTGGACCGCAAGAAGGGCGATGCCCAGAGAGACGATCCACGCGTTCGCCTGCAGGATGAAACCGTAGAGGTAGACCCCGCCGACGAGGGCGGCAAAGGAACTGACGGCCTCGATGAGGCCGATATAGAGCCCGCCCTTCCAGTTTTCCTTCAGTCCCCGGAAGAAGGACGAGGAGGAGAACCCGCCTTCGCGATAGGCGAGCTCCTTGAGGGCATAGAAGAGGCCAGCATAGCCGATGTTGGCGGCCGGGACGGTGATGACTAGGGAAATGCCGGTGAATAAGACGTTGGTGAAGAGTTGGTCGTAGTTCTCCACCGCCCGGGCGAAGACGTAAAAGAGAATGACGCTGACGAAGAGGGGAATGAGGAACACCGCTTGCAAGAGCGATAACTTCAAAAGATCGACAAAGCGATGGCGGAACAAGTCGCCGAACTGGGCGCGCCGCGTCTTGGGCAGTTCGCGCTCAGTGAAGTCGGTTTGGCGGATCTTCTCTTTTCTCATGCGCCCTCCAAAAGCAGCTTGATCGCCGTCAAGGCGTTGTCATATGGTTCGTTCTTCTCGTCATAGAGGGCCCCGAGGTTCTTGCTCGAGGTCGATAAGAAGAGGTAGTAGGTTTTGTCCTCTAAGAGGAAATAGTCGCGGAGCCAGCAATCGTCCTCCATGCGGATGCCGTAGTCATGCTCGCCGTGGGCGAAGTAAGTCGCATTCGCAGGGGCATAGAGGTCCTTCAAGGTGCCGTCGAGCGGCACGAAGTAGGTCGGGGAATAATCCTTGTACTTGCTGACCGTGGTTTCGTCGAGGAGAAGGAAATCGCTGTCGGTGAGGTAGAGATTCAGTTTGCGGGTGAAACCGCTGCTATTGGGGAGCGAGGCATTGACCCGGAATTCGCGGAGATCTTCTTCCTCGTAATGGTTCTTGATCGTCTTGGTGAAGGAATCATCTTTTAGGGATGCCGAGACGAACAAAGAGAGCACTTGGTGCCGGCTCGGCTGATGGAAGGCCGAGAACATGAAGGCGATGATGAGGCCGAGCACCGCGGCCACGATGGGGTAGATGTACCAGGTGTAGGCCGCCATCTTCTTCGAAAGGGGCTTATTCATCACTTGCATGATCGATGACCTCCCCTTCCATGAGGACGTTGCGGTAGGTGCGGATCTTCACGAGGTCGCCTTCCTGGAACGCCAGATCGTCGTCGTCTAGGACATAGACGTTTTCTTCGAGGGTGACGAAGCCCTCCACGTAACGGAACGCGAGGACGCGATGGGAGACGTTCCCGATGTCCTTGCGCTCCTTCTCGCCGACATAGATGAGCTTCCTCGCCCGTTCGTAAGCCGTCTTGTTGATGTTCTTATAGAAGTTCCGGTAGGTTTTGGCCAAGGGGAACAGATTGAGGAACACGAACAAGAAGGCGACGATGAGGAGGACGCTGACGGCGATGTCGATGATCAGATAGATGATGTAGTTATGCGGCGACAAGAGCAAAAGGAGGACGTTCACGCCGATAAGGAGGGCGATGAGGCCGGCCAAAAGGGCGACCTCGCCATAGTAGAGGCGATTCGCTTCTTTCTTCCGTTTTGCGATGTCGACTTCGTACTTCATCCGAGATATTCCATGACCGCTTTCTTGATGGCTTGGCCCCAGATCACGTAGCCGTAGTCGGACATGTGAAGCCCGTCGACGCGGAAATAGGCCTGATGGGGATTGCCGTTCTCTTTGAGAAGGCCGGCCCCGGCGTCGATGCAGGTCAGCCAATCGTGGCTGGCGGCATAATCCTCCGCGGCGCCATTGGCGATGTCGAAATCGGACTGCTTGTTGAGGTAGCCAGGCAGTTTGTTGATTAAGACATAGAAGATGTGGGTGTATGGCATCAACCTATGGTTGGTTTCGAAGAGGCTCACCAGGTTCTGCCCGGTCTGAGTGCCGGTTTTGCCGCCGTTGATGATGTCGTTGACGCCGACATAGTAGACGGCGATCTTCGGGGAATAAGGGGCGACCAGACGCGCGGTCAGCTTCTCGTTCCACTGGGTGACGGTCGTGCCGCCGATGCCGTGGTTATAGGAAACGATCGGGGCCATGTCTTTCTCCGAATCGGCCCAGAACTCCATCGAGGAGGAGCCGGCCAGCATGACATGGTAGTTCTCGTAGGTGGCGCCTTTGTTTTCATAGGCGGCCGCTTTCGATTCATAGTTGCTGCTGACGGCGGCCATGCTGTAGGCGGCGGCGTTGTTGACGAGGGTCACCACGTGGGTTTGCCCATCGCTGGACTCGACGGTCACCGTGTTGGTGCTTTCGTCATAGACGGCGCTCGTCATGGTGATCGAGGCGTTCCGCTCGTAATTGATGGCGAAACGGACGTCCTGCGGGCTTTCTTTGAGGCGCAGCAAGGTGCCGGCCGCCACATAGGCCTGGCCATAGTCGTTGAGTGGGCAATTGAGGATGCCCGTGACCCGGAACTCGTTCTCTTCGATGAGGGTTTCGGGGAAGACGTATTCGGGTTCGACGTATTCTTCTTCCTGGGTCTTGCCCCACTTGGCGTAAAGATAGACGCTCGAATTCGAAGAATCCGTGGCAAAATCCCATTCGTTTACGCATTTTTCCTCTTTGTACCAGCCGGCGAACTCGTAATGGAGGCGGGTCGGGTCGGCTTCGGGGGCGGAGAAAGGAACCCCGCGGGCGATTTCGACCTTCTCAAAGAGAAGATTGTCGACGCGGACCTCGTTGCCGCTCGGGGCGTCGTAGGTCACTTTGGGGTAGTTGGCCATGAAGAAGGCATAGATCGGTTCCTCGGTGACGCTTTCGGTCGGGAGGGTTCCCCCGCCGGCGCACGATCCGAGGAGCAGGGCGCAGAGCCCGATTAAGGGATATTTCTTCATAAACGGCCCTCCTTGAGCTCTTTGAGGAAGCTCTTCTTATCGATGGAGGCCAGGCAGACGCATTGGTCGCCGGCTCCGTAATAGATGACGTAACGGCCTTCGATTTCCACGATGCCGGTCGGGAAGACACATCCGGCGTAGAAGCCGTCGGTCTCGAAGGGGGCCTCCGGTTCCATGAGGAAGCCCTTCGTCTTGGCGAGGATCTTCGTCGGGTCCTCTAAGTCGAGGAGCAACGCCCCGACGCGGTAGTTATGGTCGACCTCGCTGACCCCGTGGTAGAGGAGCAGCCAGCCATCTTCGGTCTTGACGGGCGGGGTGCTCGCGCCGATCTTCTCGCTTTCCCACGGCTCGCTGCCGGAGAGAAGGAGTTTCTCTTCGCGCGGCCATTCGAGAAGGTCATCGGAGGACGAGATCCACATCGAGGGTTTCTCGGCCCCGGCTCTGTACATCGCCCGGCTGACCTTGTAGTAACGGCCGCCGATGCGTTCGGGGAAGAGGACGACGTCGCGGTCGTCGTTCCGCGAATCGGTGATGCGGCCGAGTTTCTTCCAGGCCCGTAAGTCCTTGGATACGGCCAAGTGGGTCTCGGTGTCGTTATAGATGAGCACCTTCGGGCCGGCTTTCGGTTGAAAACCGAAATAGCCTTTGTCCTCCCGCCAGTACTGCCCGGGGGCGAAGGGGCGGGAGGCGTAAGTCAGGAAGTAGTAATCGTCGATTTTGACGAGGCGGGGATCCTCGACCCCGCCGCCGTCGGCCCCGTTCGGGTCGGGGGAGATGAGGGGTTCGTTCGAGGCCCGGACCCAATGGAAGCCGTCCTCAGAGAGGGCGAGGCCGATATGGATCCGATGCTCCTTGTCGTTCCCGGCGGCCCGATAAAGCATGACGTATTTGCCGTCATCGTCTTTGATGACCGCCGGATTGAGGACGCATAGGCTTTCCCAGGGATTGGCGGGATTTTTCGTTAAGATCGGGTTATGTTCGTATTTCTCAAAACGCATGATCTCTCCTTTCCTCAGGCGATCGGGGTCGCCGAATAGGTGTCGGTCGAGGCCAAAGAGTTGTCGAGTTCGAAGTTGTCGAAGAGGACGTTCTTCAGTTTGTAGTTGCCGCTCCAATCGACGAGGCCGATGGTGAGGCGGGAGATGTTCGGAACATCCTTGGCTAAGAGGATGCGGTCCGCCGCATCGCCCTGGCCGACGAACTTCTTGAAGCCGATGACATAGTGGGTCCAATCGCCCGACGGGCCACTCAGGGTGTAACGCCACTGCAGACTGCCAACATAAATGTTGAGGTAGACGATCGTCGTCCCGCTGCCGGTGCCTTTGATGTCGACGAGGAGGCCTTTGCCCCGGCAGTCGCTATCGAAGGACGGGCTGAACTGGTAGCTGATCGAATCGCTGTTCTCTTTGAACTGGGCGGCCAAGGAGTGGGTTCCGCCGACGCTGGAGACATCGTCCGATAAAGCCATGAGGTTATAGGCCTTCTCGGTGCGGTAGCTCCAGTTGTTGAAGAGCTCTTCAGAGCTCGCGTAGCCTTCGAAGTCCTCCAAATGGCACAGGTCGCCATCCATGTGGACGACGCGGATGCGTTCGCGGGTCGAGAACTCGGTTTCCGAACTGAGGCGGAGATCGTCGCAGAGGACCTTGTTCTGGGCGGTATAGACCGGGGTGTGGGCGCCGGCTTTGTTGTAGTAGAGGTAAGAGAAGGCGAATCCGACCAAGTAGATATTCGTCGCGTTGATCGGGTTCCGCGGGGTCGTCTTTCCGCCTTCGAGGTAGGTGAAGTCGGCGAAGGGGATCGTGTATTCGGTCCACACCTTGGCAAGAGCTGAGATGAAGTAGATGTAATGCTCACCCGTGGTCAGGTAGATGTGGATGTTGGTCCGGGCCGAGACTTGGCCTAAGTAGGCCAATGATTCTTGGGACGCCAAGGTGGAGAGGTCTTTGAAGCTCAGGCTGACCGAAGTCCAGTCGCCGGAAGCGCGGATCGGGATGCCGTATCCGGCTTCGGCCATGTCGGACTTATATTCGAACTGGCCGACGACCGGGTTGGTCGCCATGTTGTAACGGTCGCTGGTATTGAGGGACATCGCCTCGTCTTTGTTGACGTTGGTATGCATCCAGGAGAAGTAGATCTCCGCGTTGTCGCCATAACGGCTGAAGTCCTCGATGAGGCCATCGGGGCCGACGTCGCGGGCGTCTTCGGTCCTATAATCTTCCATGTCGACGATCTCAAAATCCTTGAAGGACACCGTTCCGGCACCATAAGTGCCGTTGACGCCGAACTGGATATTGATGATGTTATAGAATTCGCGGCGGCCGCTGCCCATCGCCTGCGATAAGGCGAAGGCGTCGTAGGGGATGACGAAGTCCTTCCATTCGTTCTCGACGAAGGAGGACATCGGCATCATGTAGGCCCACCGGTCGGTGTCCTGCTCGTAGATGCGGATGATGACATTGGAGCCTTTGTAGCCGGTGAGGCGGACCGACACCTTGATGGCGCTGCCCTGGACGAAGTAGCGCTTGACGTTGAGTTTGGCAAAGCCATAGCCGCCGATCTTTGCGTGGACGCCATCGTCGCCGTAGTAATTCAGCACGAGTTCGGTGCCGTTGATCGTTCTCTCGAAGGTATAGGCCTCATTGGTCCAATCTTCGTCGGCGAAGCGGTCGAAGTGGAGCAGACTGATGAAGTATTCTCCGTAATCGGAGAAGCGGACGGCTTTGAAGTCGCTGAACAAGGCGGCGCCGTCGCCGTTCACTTCTTCGAAGACGACTTCCAGATACTTGATGTGGAAGTAGTCGAAGACGCGGTTCGCGACGGTGACGTCTTTGTCGCGCTGGGTGAATTCGGCGAAGGGGAGAATGACCGACTGGCGGGCATTGGACGAGATCTGTACCTGGTGAACCCAGTATTCGTTGTCGTTGTCGATGAGACGGATGAAGATCTTCGCATCATGTCCGGCATAGTAGAGATTGAGATAGATCGAATCGGTGCCGTAAATGTATTTCTCCACCGTTCTGGTCACGACGATCCAGCCGTTGCTCTTCTTGTATGCGTCGCCGCGCTGAGTGTCCTCCACCTTGAAGGTGATGGCCAAAGCCGGCTCATCGTTGCCGAAGAAGTTCGATTCGTCGATGGCGATGTCGGCGCGGGAGCCGTCGGGGTGCAAGGCCCAATCATCGGCTTCGCCGAGCTCGAAGTCGACCGCTTGGACGTCGGGGGCTTCGAGGAAGAAGGAGAAGGTCGAGCCGCTCAAGAGCTCGTGCGCATCGTTCACGGCGTGGACGCGCCAATAGTATTGGGTGTCCTTGGCTAGGTCGCTGCGGATGTTGAACGAAGTCGCGGTCAGGTTCGGCTGCGAATAATAGACGATGGTCTCGATGTTGGAGATGAATTCGTCGGAACTGGAAATCTCCAAAGTGTAGGTCGACGCGCCATCCGCGGCTTCCCAACTAAAGGTTGGGATTTCCGAAAGGACGGCCCCGTTCGTCGGGGTGAGTAGATCGAAGGAAGAAATCTCTGAAGTGTTCGTAGAAGGGGTGTAAGCGTTGCTCTCAGCCGTCGCGAAAGGATCGGTCGGGGCGCAGCTCACGGCCAATAAGGCGGTTAGGAAGGCCACATACTTCGCGTGTTTCATCGTTAGAGCCTCCTATTGCTGACGACGATGGCGCTCATCTTGGGCACCGTCACCGTGAATTTCTTGTTGAGCGATCCATCGATGACCTCATTGGGGGCGATGAATCCGTTTTCGTCGAGGCGGTAGGTGCCTTCGCCGAAGTTGTAGATGTAGAGCTTGTCGCCGGAAACTTGCTCAGTGAGCAAGAAGGTCCGGGTCTGGGCCTCGCGTCCGGCGTTGACCGCGACGAAACCGGCTTGGGTCTTGTCGGGGGACACCGCCGCTAAGCTGCGGAAGGAGTTGATGAGTTCCGGATCGTTCTGAGCCGGGGAAAGGATGCGGTTGCCTTTGGCAAAAAGGTGGGTGAGCAACGTCGAGGAATGGTACCAGGGACGGAGTTCCTGCTCTTGCGAGGTCGCGTCAGCCAAGGTCGAAAACATGCCCCACCGCTTCGGATAGGTCGCGTCCGACATGTACATGAAGTGCATCGCGTCGTCGAAATCCCAATAGACGATGCCGTTCATCCCGGCGGCCAAGCATTGCACGGTATAGTCCACCATGCGCACCGCGTAGGAATCGGTGGCGATCGACGTCTGCGAGTCGAGGGTCGTCTTGCCGTCCAAGAGGCCGGCTTCCCAGACGTCGGCGGGCCGCTCGGTCAGCAGACCGGAGTCGAGTTTCTTGATTTCGTCGCGCATGCCGATGATTTTCTGATACAAAGTGCCGCGGTCGATGGCGATGTTGGATAAGTAAAGATGGCAGCCGTAGTCGCTGACGACGTCGGTCAAGCCTTTGGCGATGCCGGTGAAGTACTCTTGGGTCCCTTCGAAGCCGGTCGTGTCGCCGCCGATGATGCCGATGTGGCTCAGGCCGATCTTGTCGAAGGCGGCCCGGACGTTCTTGACGCCCTGTTCCCACTTGGCGAAGGTGTTGTTGTGGTTTTTGCTCGATCCGGCCAGGCCGAGCCAGTTCGGCTCATTGGTGCTGACGAACCATTTGATGCAGGTGTAGCCCTTCTTGTTGACGAGCATGTCGAGGACGTCGGCGCTGATCTTGGCCCAACGGGGGTCGCTGCTGACGTCGTCCATCATGCCCCAGACGTCGTTGGTTTCGGGCAGGGTGCCGATGACGTTCCAGGCCCCGAAAGCCACGTCGATCCCGCGCGTTTCGCAGTAATCGAGGCAATCGAAGGTGTTTTTGGCGTATTTGTTGGTGAAGTTGTAGGACCAGGTGTCGTCGTTCTTGTCGGTGTTGCCATGATTGTCGAAGTTATAGCAAAACCAGTCGTAGTTGATCATGAGACGGACGCGGGCCGGTTTCAGGCGATCCATCGCCGTTTCGATGCGATCCCAAGCCCCTTCCATCAATTTGTCGGTATCCTCATAGGCCCCCCACTCGACGCCAAGGCCGCCGAAACTGGAATTGACGAGGTCGGAGGCGCCGAAAGAGATCTTCTCCAGATCGATCGGGCCACCGCCGGTCTGGCAGCCGGCTAGGACCAGGGCGGAGGCCAGAGGAAGGAAACGTCTTGTCTTACGCATCGTTTATTTCCCCAGAGCGGTGTTGATTTCGTCGAGGACCTGGGTCCAGGTGCGGTTTTCGACCTTGGCGACGAATTCTTCGGTCGTCTTGATGTCATCGTAGATGTACTTGGTGACATTGGCGAGGGCTTGCGTGCGGAGCGTGCCGGAGTTCTCCGCTTTTAGCGGAGTGGTCATCCACATGACCTCGGCGTCCTCTTTGAGGACTTTGAGGTTGCCAGCGGCGAGGGCGGTCCGCATCTCGGCGTCCCAGGCATCGAGATAGGCCACCGCTTCCTTGTCGGTGACGGGGTCATAGGTCAAGGTGTCATAGCCGAGAGAAGCCATGCAACGGAGGTATTTGCCGCCGTTGTTCTTCGGGACGTAGAGGCCGTCATTGTCTTTCTTCCAGTATTCTTCGACGAGGACGACTTCATCGCCTTCCATATAGTAGTCGTAGTCTTCGATGCCGTAGATGGCGAAGCGGGTGCCTTCTTCGGAAAGGAGCCAGTCGATGAGATCGAGGATCTTATTCATCTTCGTCTCCGACATGTGGGCGTCGAGGAAGGTCATCGAGAACCAGTTGTCGGTGCCTTCGAGGACGTATTTGCCATCGGGGCCTTTGATCTTCATGATCGCCATCGCGTCATCGATGTTGAAATCTTTGTTCGAGGCGTTGGTTTTCTTGAGTTGGTTTTTGAGGGTGACGAAGTTGCTGTAGCTGAGGTTCTCATAGAGAACGCCGCAGGTATTGCCGTAGTATTTCGTGTTCAATTCGCCGTCGACGGCCGAGTACTGCGGATAGCCGTACCAGCCGTTGTTCTTGAAGGTCTTCGACATCTCGAGGCCTTGGAGGTATTCGGGGGTCGTGTAGTTATTGACGTACTTGCCGGTCGTCGCGTCTTTGGCGAAGCAATGGGGCACCTGCTTGTAGAAGTTGGTGATGCTCGGGAAGCCCCATTCGACGTCGCCCAAGGCGAAGGAACTGGTGCCCGCGAAGCGGCGGGTGAATTCGGCGAGCAAGGTCTGGAACTGCTCCCAGGTGTATTCGTCGTTTTCCTGATAGACGCCGAACTGTTTGGCCCAGTCGCGGCGGTAGATGTAAGTGAACGGCGAGAAGGTCGTCGAATAATCGGTCGTGTTCTTGGCGATGGGGATGCCGTAGAGGTGGCCGTTGAGCTTGAGGGAGTCGATATTCGTGGTGTGGGCGATCATATCGGCTAAATGCGGCCACTTGGAAAGGTCGTCCGGAAGCTGCTTGGTGACGCCTTCCTCGGCCCAATACTTATAGTAAGAGGCGAAATTGTAGCTATCGATGTTCGCGTGGAACACATCGGGCACCGACTGGGCGAGGATCTGGCCGTTGACCTGGGTCGACCAATCGGACCAGGAATAGGACTGCGGCTCGATGGAGATCTTGAACATGTTCTCGATTTCCTCGGTGTAGCTGTCCCCGCCGGCATAATCGTCGAAATAGAGGTTACGAAGGGATAACTTCAGTTTTCCGTCTTTGGTGTATTCGTCCTCATTGGTCGGGGTTCCGCACCCGAGCAATGTGCCCGCCACACCGAGCGCGCACGTCAGCATTAAGATGGATTTGGTCAGTTTTCGCATAAGCGATTCCTCCTTTGGACTATCCTTTGATCGCTCCGACAACGATGCCTTTCACGAAGTAACGTTGTAAGAACGGATAAAAGCACATCATGGGCAGTATGGTGAAGAAGATGGCTGCCATTTTGAGCGATTCGTCATTGATTTTGGCCGGGTTGAGGTTGGGCACGTTGCTCGAGCGGGTGACGATGAGGTCTTGAAGGACCTGCTGCAAGGTGCGGATGTTCGGGCTCGAGTTGAAGAGCATGCCGTTATACCAGGAGTTCCAGTTGCCGACGGCGAAGAAGAGACCGACCGTGGCAAGCATCGGAAGGGATAACGGCAGGAAGATGCGCACGAAGATCTGGATGTCGTTGGCCCCATCGATGCGGGCGCTTTCCTCGAGTTCCTTCGGAAGGGAAGCGAAGTAGTTGCGCATCAGAAGCATGTTGAACGTATCGATCGCGCCGGGGATGATCATGACGGCGATCGTATTGAGGAAGCCCAAAGACTTCATCAATAAGTAGTAGGGGATGAGGCCGCCGCCGAAGAACATCGTGACCAGAATCATGTTCATGACGAAGTTCTTGCCGAACCAGCCGTTGCGCGACAAGGCGTAGCCGGTGATGACGGTGAAGAAGAGCTGATAGGCGGTGCCGACGATAAGCAATAGCAACGTGATGCGGAAGCCGCCCCAGATGGCCGAATCGGTAAATACCGATTTATAGGCCTCGAAGGTCACCTGCGGGGTCCAAAGGACCATCGGGGTGCTCGCGTAGATCTCCTGCGGGGTGATCGACACGATAAAGAGATAATAGAACGGGAAAATGATCAGCAACGCGTAGATAGCGAGGATGATGACGAGGACGACGTCCAGTTTGCCGAAGCGCCAGGACGGACCCGGTTTCCCGCGTCTGGCGAGGGGCAATCGTTCGAGCCGATGATTCTTTTTCATCAGATGATCCCCCTCTCCCCGCATAGTTTGGCGATGCGGTCGGTGACGATGACGAAGACGAATCCCACCACCGACTTGAATAAGCCGATGGCCGTCGACACGCCTTCATTGAACTGGTGATTGACGAAGGAGATTTGGTAGATATAGGTGTCGATGATGTTGACCGAGTCCAGTACGCGGGCGTTATGCAAGGAACTGGTCAAATTGAAAATCTGGTCGAAGCCGGCCGAAAGGACGCCGCCGACCGACATGATGAGCAAGAGGATCGCCGTCGGGCGGATGCCCGGGAGGGTGATGTGCCAGATTTTCTGGAGACGGGTCGCCCCATCGATGTCGGCGGCCTCGTATAGATCGGTCGAGATGCCGGCCATCGTGGCGATGTAGATGATCGAGCTCCAGCCCGCTTCCTTCCAGATGTCGCTTAGGAAGACGAGGGCCATGAAGAACTTCTTATCACCCATGAGGGTGATTTTCGTTCCGCCAAGCGATTCGATGACCCGATTGATGGCCCCGTTGTCGCCGAAGAGCAAGAGGAAGAAACTGGCGACGATGACCCAACTTAGGAAGTGCGGGAAGGTGACGATGACCTGGACGCTCTTCTTGAAGAAGCGGAGACGGATCTCGTTGATCATCAGGGCGACGAGGACGGCGCTGACGAAGGAGATGACGATCTTCAACGAGCCGATGAGCATCGTGTTGCCGAAAGCCCGCCAGAACTCGGGGAGTTCGAAGATCTTCATGAAGTTGTCGAAGCCGACCCAGTTGGTGAACACCGATCCGAGGATGCCGGCTCGCGGGGAATAGTAAGCGAAGGACAGTAAAACCCCATACATCGGGACATAGCAGAATAAGACGTAGTAAACGATCGCCGGGATGATCATCATGATCAAGAAGCGCGAGCTCTTGACCCGATTCTTGAGCGAGTAGGAGCGGCTCTGTTTCCGGGCGATGAGAATTCTTTCCATTACCGGCCCCTTTCCTCCAAGAAGCGGAGAACGTCATCGACGGTCGTGAAGGCGATGCCGGTATGGGTGTCGGCCGCGCCATAGTAAATGGCGATGCGGCCATCCTCATGGGCGAGGGCGCTGGTCGGGAAGGTCACGTTCGGCACAAAGCCGATCGTTTCGTAATCTTCTTCCGGGGTGAGGAAATAATCGGCGCCTCTCCGAATGACTTTCGAAGGATCGTCTTTGTCGAGAAGCATGACGCCGACGCTATAGACATAGCCATTGCAGGTCCGGTTGACCCCGTGGGTGAACAAGATCCAGCCTTTGTCGGTCTCGATCGGATAGGGTCCGGGGCCGATCTTGAGGGCGCACCACCACTCATAGCCGCGCTGGGCGAGGAGGCGGTGATTGCCCCAGTAACGGAGATCTAAGCTCTCGGAGAGGAAGATGTCCCCGAAGGCGGTATGGCCCGAATCGCTCGGGCGCGAAAGCATGACGTATTTCCCGTCGATTTTGCGGGGGAAAAGCACCCCGTTCCGGTTATAGGGCAGGAAAGGAGTGGGGATTTTCGCGAATTTCACGAAATCGTCGGTCACCGCCACCGAGATGGTCGGTCCGCCTAGATCGTCGCAATAAACGATGTAATAACGGCCTTCTAAAGGGATGATGCGCGGATCGTACTGGAAGCAGGTATCCGGCAAAATCTTCCCGTCTTCGCCCACAAAGTGGATCATTTCTTTCTCGAAGGAGAAATGGATGCCGTCTTTCGAATGGCCGACGTAAAGATGCGGGATATCGTTTTCCCCGTCGCCGCGGAAAACGCCGACGAAGCCGTCCTTGAAGGGGACGACGGCGCTGTTGAAGATGCGGGCGATCTTCGGAAGGGGGTGCCTCGAGATGATTGGGTTCTTCGAATAACGCCAGACATAGGCGTCCGATCCCGCCGGTTTCTCTTCCCAAGGGAAGACGGCGATGCGGGATCCATTAATGATTTTGCTCATGGGGATCGCTCCTTTCCATTTTGCGGACCGAGTCGCGCTCGATATACGAGCAACGGACGACGAAGACGGAATACTGGGGTCGGTCGCCGGTCGTGAGACCGATGACGTAACGCCCGATTTCCTCGCCGATCTGCTCGCGGGGCACGTTGAAGGTCGAGAGGGTGGGGATGACTCGGATATCGGTTCGGATATTGTCAAAGCCGATAACCGAATAATCCTCGGGGATTCGTTTGCCCATTCGGGCAATCACTTTATAAGCATTGAGCGCGCATAAGTCATTCGCGCAGACGAGAGCGGTGATGTCGGGATGCTCTTCGAGGGTGGCCCGAAGCAGGTCGTTGTCGCTATATTGGAGGTCGCTGTTATCGAACATCGCCTCATAACCGACCAAACCCTGGGCGCGGGTGTCCTCCACCGCGGCCTTGAAACCTTCGTGGCGTTCCCTGAAAGAGGTCGAGTGCATATCGCTCCCATAGAAGAGGATCGCGCGGTGCCCGTATTTATATAGGTGCGCCACTGCGAAATAAATCGAATTGTAGTTGCTGAGTTTGACTTGGGTCGAGCCGTCCGCATGGACGATTTTCGGGTCGACCTCGATGATCGGCTTGCCGGTTTCGACCAAGGTCTCGTAGATCTCGTCCGGATTGACGTGGAGGACGATGAAGGCGATGCAGGGGCTTTCCCGCAGTTTCGCCAAGGCGTCGTCATCCACGCCATCCGAATTGAATACAAAGTAATCGAGATCGATCGACGAGCGGTTGAGCACGGCGCTCAGGTGCTCGAGGATCGGTTGCCAAAAGTCCTCTTTGAGAAGAATGGAACGCGCGGCGACGAGGGTGACCGTCTTGCGGGTCTTGCTCTTGCTGCGGAGGCGCGAGAAATCATATCCCAGCTCCACCGCCTTTTGGACGATGAGGTTGCGCGTCTTATCGGACACGTTGTACTCACCGGCCAAAGCGCGGGAAACAAGGCCCTTGGTGACCCCGCATTCGCGGGCGATGTCTTCCAAGCGGACTTTCTTCATAAGTCAGCGATTATGCCGCGAAAGTGGAAATGCTGTCGCGGAGCATGATGTTATCGATGACGGTGTAGGCCGAATTGCTGGTGCCTCCCCAGGTGCCGTTGAGCAGGAAGAAGAAACCATAAACGGTCTTCGTCGGATCGATGGAAAGCGTGACTTCCTGCCAATCGCTGTCCTTGGCGATGGTGACGAAATCACTGTGGCCGACGCGATCATTCTGCTGAGTGCTCGGAGTAACGCTGTTGCGATAGTAGACGAACGCTTTGAGTTTCACATCGCGGACCGGGCTGCCCTTCACGAGGAAGGAGAAGGTCGAGAAGCCAGTGCCGATGGCCGGAGCGCCCTGAGTCAGGCCTAAGCCAGCCTTGGCGACTTCGATGCTCATATAGCGTTCATTCTGGCCCCAGTCGCTCTGCATCATATTGGCGGCGTTGCTGTCATCGATGCCGAGGCCTTCTTTCCAGTTGATGTAGCTGCTGCCGCCTTGGAGCCACCACTTGCTGCCGCCGACCGGGGAGGCAACGTAAGTCGGTTTCTTCTCAACGGTAGTATCTTCATAGAAATCAGAGAAGTAGTTGGCGCGGAGACCGGAAAGGTTCTGGGTGAGCTGCTGGGTCTCGGCGTCATAGCTCGATTTGTCGAAGCCAACGCCAGAGGCGTTATAGCTTTCGAAGTCTTCGATCATCTTCATCGGGGCGAGGGCGGCATTGGCCAAACCGGAGGCCAAGGTGCCGGTCGCGCTGACGTAAGACCAGTTGCGGCCGCCGTCGGTGGTCGACATCTTGAGGACGAAATCCATGCCCGCCGCTTCGGAGGTGACGGTCATGTCGTTGCCTTCGATGACGACCGGGGCGTCTTCGATGGAGATGGGACCAACGCCGGTGACTTTGAGGTTGGCGTTGAACTTATTCTCTTCGACGGTGACGCGGCCGCGAGCGGCTGCGCTTTGGAAGGCGTATTCGGGGAGAAGGGTGGCGTTCGGGATGATCACTTCGTGAGAAGATTCGCGTCCGGTGTTGAGGAGCGCCACATCGGCGGCATAAGCCCAAACCTGGGGGCCATTGCCGGAGCTGACGCCGTTGATGATGAAACTGAAACGATCGAATAACGGCATGAGGTCATTGATCGAATCGATGGTCAAACCAAACTGGGCGAAGTAGGCGACGGCCTGAGCGACGGTGTAGTCGACGCCGGACATATTGATGCGCCAAGCTTCGTCAGAAAGGCTGATTTCGTGCTTGGTCCAGTTTTCGCCGATGGCGCCAAGGGACATATGCATATAGATGCCTTGGACGTCGAAGGCATCGGCGAGTTTCTTCTCATCGCCGATGGCGAGGGAGATCTCCGCCGTGGAGGTGGTGTCGCCCGCGGAACCCTTTAAGAAGAACGAGAGGGTGTCATAGCTCTTATCGATGGCGATCGGGCGCTGGAAGCGGAACTTTGTTCCGTTGCGCCAGATCTTCATGGCGAGGGAGCCTTCGCAGCTATCATTCGGGACTTCGTCGCTGCGTTTGACGATCGCATTAGTCGTGGCCCAGCCACTGTCGGTGTATTTCTTGCAATCCCAAATCTCTTGGAGTTGTTCGTCGTCCATGGTGCCGTCTTCGATGTACTGGGCGCTGGTCGCGTTGTACGGAGTGGCGACGACGATCGCGACGGCGTTTTCGTTGTAGACGTAGTAGGTGCTCGTCGTGGCGTTGAAGCCAGGAACCGCCATCAGGAAATAAGTGTTGAACTCGGTGACGGTAAGTTGGTTGCCTTGAACGAATTGGAAGTTTTCAAGGTTATCCGCCGGCATGTAGGCCAAAGCCAAACCGACATAGTTTTCCCAGCTGATCACGCCTTGATGGCTGGTGACGCCGGTAAGGGCCGTGAGGACCGAGGTGTAGACAAACGGCTCGGAGAAGTCGCTGTTGAACTCGGCGTCGTCAGCCAAAGCGCGGACGCTGACGGAGTATTCGCCGGCTTCTTCCTCAAACGGGTAAGCTTCGGCGGCATAAGGCACGCCGTCGTTGACTTTCACTTCATAGCCAACCGCACCGGCGATGTCGGCCCAGACCAGACCATCACGATCGTCATTGAGGGTCAGTACTGGGGTTGCGAGTTTTTCGCGGGCTTCCGAGGTGTCAAGCGGTTCCGATGTGTCGACCGAAACCACGGAACTCTCTGGAGGCTCCACTTCGCTCGTGGATGGGGGGAGCGGCTCGGAGGATGCTCCGGGCTGCGTGCCGCACGCGCAAAGAGAAAGCGCGCTCAGCACAAACAAGAACAAAGTTTTGTTTTTCATTCTTTTGGAATCTCCTTATTCCTTTGGTTTCATTTTAGAGGGCTCCACCGCCCTTTTTGTAAAAAAGTCAGTAAACTTTTAAACAAACTAGTAAACATTTTAATTTGTTTACGAAAACATGGCACAAAAAGTTTACTAGAAGTAATCGGGTATACTGACATTTCAAAAGCGGCCGTTTCTTCCGATCGGGCCGCCTTTTTTATTCGATGATGTCGGACTGAAGGATATAAACCGTGTTGTTGGTCTGCTTCGCCACGTTGGTGAATTCAAGATGGATTTTGCGGATTTTCCGGTTCTTGTCGTAGATGAGCAGATCGTAGGAGAAATCCTCGTTTTTCTCGGCGTGGCGGCGGCCTTCGTTCATCAGGTTCGCAAGGTCGCCTTGATCGACGACGCGGGCGACGAAACGGCGGTTGTTCATCTCTTCTTCGAGCCCGCTCGGGGAGAGGCCGACGATGTCGGAAAGATTATGGGACACGACCCGGTACCGCCACCGCTTATCGACGAAATGGATGAAGATCATGTTGTCGCCGGAGTATTTGGACACCAGATACATCTCGTCCTTGAGGTCGGCGAGCTCGGTGATGTTGCGGGCCGAGCCGTAGTAACGATCCTCCCCTTCTTGCTTGCCGAGATAATAGAAATGAATCATGTATTCGGACAAAGTGCCATCCGTCTTGTAGAAACGGACGTCGGCCATCGATCCCGCGAGGCGATTCTGTTTGGCTTCGCGGAGGGCGAAATGTATCTCGGGGATGTCTTCTTTCGGCATCCAACGCTCGATGTCGGTGATCCGCTCATGGAAGTCGGGGACATTCACCGCTTCATAGAATTGCTGGTTGAAACGGACAATGTCCGTTTGGCCTTTCCCATCCCACGAATAGATCGCCACCGCGCCGAGGATGTTGTTGAGCATCGAATCGCTATAGATGTTCTCGTCGAGGAATTCGCGGATGCGGAATTGCTCGTTGGTCTTGACGACGAATCCGGCCCGGTCGACGCGGGACTCGTCGGCGATGATCGCCTCGAGGTCGCGGACCGGCATCGGCGTATAGAAATGGAAGCCCTGGACATAACGGCAGCCGAGGCTTTCCAAGAAGTCGGACTGGCTCTGATTCTCGACCCCTTCGACGATGATCGGCATCGCGATCGTCTTCGCTAAATTGATGACCGATTCGAGGATATGCATCTTGCGGTCGAAGTCCTCGCCTTCGGCGTGGAGGAAAAAGGCATCGAGTTTGATCGCGTCGAGCTGGATGGTGCCGAGCATGTTGAGGGAGGAATAGCCCGACCCAAAATCGTCCATGAGGACCATGAACCCGTCGCGGCGAAGGGCGTCCACCAAGGTGCCGACGACTTCAGTCGTCTCGACGTAGGCCGACTCGGTGATCTCGAGCTTCAGGAGCGAATGCGGCAGTTGATATTTCTCCGCCAGATCGTGGAAGTGTTTGGCGATGTCCATCGCGAAGATGTCGGCCCGGCTGACGTTGACCGAAATGGGTACCGGGTTTTTGCCTTCATCCAGCAATTTCCGGAGCCACTGGCACACCTTCTCCCATAGATATTGGTCGAGCTCGACGATGAAGCCGTATTTCTCAAGGACGGGGATGTAGGTGAGAGGCGAGACGATGCTGCCATCCGGCTTGATCCACCGGGCGAGGGATTCGGCTCCGACGATCGCCCCGGTCGAGATGCGGCACTGGGGCTGCAGATAGAAGGTGATTTCCTCGTTTTTGTAGGCAGTTAGGAATTCGGTCAGGATTTGATACTCCGCGGCCGCCTGGGCATGCATGGATGGGTTATAGAGGGCGATGCGGCTCCGGGCGTCTTTCTTGGCGCTGGCGGCGGCCACAGTCGCCCGGTCAAGCGCGGCGTCGATCGTGAGCCCAGGTTCCAATTTGGCTACGCCAATGACCGGCAAGAAGCCCGCGGATAGTTCGAAGGAATCGACGATGGAACGGATGACGTCATAGAGGTGATCGGTCTTCTCCATGTCGAAGGGGGCGAGGAAGCCGAAGACGTCCTGGCCGAAGTAGCCGGCGCAGCCGCCGGAATCTTTGGCCGCGTCGAATAAGACCCCGCCGATCTGGCCGATGAGGTGATCGGCGGCTTCGCGGCCGTACCACTCGTTGAAGAAACGGAAGTGGGCGATGTCGATGGAGAAGATCGCCCAATCGACGTTCGGTCTCCGTTTGGAGATGGAAAGCGCCTCAGCGATGAAACTATGTTCCAAAGGAAGGCCGGTGACTTCGTCGATTTCCCGGTTCCGCATGACGGTGTGGGATTCGTCGAAATAAGAGGCAACCTGGCGGATGACGTAGTTATGGACATCAAAGATGAAGATGCGGAAAACGCCGGGGGCGAAGCCGTTTTCCTCGCCGGCGATGACGCACTGCTCGACGTAACGGTACCCACCGCTTTGGAGGCGGTAACGGAAGCGGGCCGATAAGAAGTTCGGGATTTTGGAAGCTTTGAAACGATCGAAGATCGTATCGGGGTCCATTAATCGCAGATAAAGGTTTTTGTCCTCGGGGTGGACGATGTGTTCGGAAGTGTAATGGTAGAGATAACGGAAGGAGAGGGAAGGGACGGGGACGTAGTATTTGCCTTCGACGTGGTAATGCATCTCGAAGGTGTCGCGATTGAGGTCGATGTCGAGCATCTCATCGCAAGAGGAGTCTGTGAGGAAATCGATGAGGCGAATGTTGGGGGAATGGTAGATCAGTTCGTAGACGCTGGAACGCATCTCTTGTTCGTATTTATTCGCCATAATGCCCCTCCTTTACGACGGTTTGCCGGTGCTGAGCCGCTTATGGGTGGCCTGCATCGCTTTGAGTATCTTCTTATGTGAGTACATGTTGAGGTCGGCGCGGGAGAACACGGCGCGGATGGCATTGTCCTCGCCCGGTCGGAAGTCGGATAGGCCCGTCGAGACGACGACCCCGTCGGAGACGAGGTTTTTCTCGACCCGGTGATCAAAGGCGTCCATCCGTTCATGGCGGTCTTCGAAAGCCCCGTTCTCGAGGAAGACGACGAATTCGTCCCCGCCGTAACGGTAAATGGAGCTATCCGGGAAGAATTCGCGGATTAGGTCGCAGCAGGCGATGAGCATCTTGTCGCCCATCTCATGCCCCAGGCGGTCATTGACCCCTTTGAGGTCGTTCAAATCGAAGACCACCACCGCGAATTCGTGGATTTCGCCTTTGGCGATGAGGCGGTCGATCTCCTGTTCCATTTCGACGTAGGCGTGTTTGCTCTTGACTCCGGTGAGGGCATCGGTGAACGCCATTTCCTT
>Ga0310694_10001427_pt1 | contig 27215 bp, 24 predicted proteins | sample 174DNAGHGhighgp2_FD_203884 | JGI IMG/M metagenome (GOLD analysis project Ga0310694, IMG submission 203884) | Sheep rumen microbial communities from Palmerston North, Manawatu-Wanganui, New Zealand - 1742 DNA GHGhigh gp2 (v2) (version 2) | ecosystem: Host-associated > Mammals > Digestive system...
GTGTGAAAGTGGACAACAAATTCCTGAAGGACTACGAGTGCTTTAACGTCATCGCCAAGGTGGAAGGTCGCCGACACGATAGCTGTTATGTCTTCACGGCGCATTACGACCACTTGGGCAACCTTGGCCGCAGAGTGTATTACGCGGGTGCCAACGATAATGCTTCTGGCACTGCCACCATCGTCACTTTGGCAGCCTATTATGCCAAAAACAAACCCGAATACGACATGTATTTCATCGCCTTTTCGGGCGAAGACGCCAACCTGCGGGGCTCGGAGTATTTTGCCAGGAACCCTATCGTACCTCTGGAGCAAATCAAATATTTGTTCAACATCGATATGATTGGCGACAATAACCCGGTGCAATATTGTGAGGCCAGCGATGAAGGTTTGCGCGGATTCGCTTTGTTTGAGCAAATCAACAATGAGAAACACTACTTCAAAGCTTTGAATCGGGGCAAGTTGGCCGCCAATAGCGACCATTATTCTTTTGCGACGCGACATGTGCCTTGCATTTTCTTGGAGAACCAAGAAGGCGATGCTTTTAAATATTACCACACCATTTACGATACTTACGAAAACGCCATTTTCGACAGTTACGAACCAGTGTTTCGCCTGGTGCGCGATTTTGTTGAACAATACCATTGACGCATGAACCCCATAGCCCTTCGTTTACTCAACCAGCAGCTCATTTGCCCGCAGTTTGACAAGCCCGAAGCGGTAGTCAACCACATGGGCGCGATGCAGGCGCAGGAATACCGCCTGATGCGCTGGGCTGTGGCGATGCGGACCAAAAAACCCTCTGCCAAAGCCTTTAAGAAGGCCTTCGACAGTGGGCTGATCATCCGTCTTCACCTGATGCGTGGCACTTGGCAACTCGTGTCGGCCGAGGACTATTGGCCCTTGCTCGAACTCTGTTCGGCGAAGGCACTGGCGGTCATCAAGGGATGGATGAGTAGTAACAAGATTACCATTCCTGAAGAGGAGGTAAAACGCATCAGGGAAATCCTTGTCCAGACTGCTGCCGACAAGGGTAGCGTCACCAAGGAAGACTTTGTTTACGCCTTGGCGGAGAAAGACATTCACATGGATGACCATCGCCTTTCGTACCATATCCGCTATGCCGAGTTGTCGGGGACGCTTTGCAGCGGCGACTTGTTGCCAATGAAGGCGACCTATGCCCTCACCGCCGATAAGGTAAATACCCGTGTCAAGATGGACCGCGACGAAACCTTGGCGATGCTCGCCCGAAAATATTTCCAAAGCCGCCAGCCTGCCACCTTGGAGGATTTTGTGTGGTGGTCGGGGCTGAATATCAACGATTGCAGGCGGGGAATTGAAATTTTGGGTGATTCCCTGCATGTAGAGACGCACGGCCGTGCGTCTCAACGTAGGGATTTTTATTTTACGGATGATTGCTGCACCCGTGGTTTCCGCAAAGGCAAATATCTCCTGATTCCGCCTTACGACGAATACCTCATCGGCTACAAGAGCCGCGACATCGTCCTCTCGCCTGACTATAGCCACAAGGCGCACAACAACAGCGGCATCTTCCAGCCTATCATCGCCCACGACGGCGTGATTTGTGGTAACTGGACGCCTTTCAAGGATGACCTACAAGCAACGTTTTTCATGGGTGAGCATGAGGCTGACCTCCAAGAAGAATGGAAACGATACAAGATCTACCAAATAAAATGACTATGAAAGAAAAACGTTCGTCCGATACCAAACAGTTTTTGCTGACGCTTCTCGCGACAACCATCTCCATCGTGCTTACTTTCGGTACGTCAGCCGTCATCGAGAGGCGCCATAAAGAGGCGGCCAAGAAGGAAATGGTCATGATGATCCTCTATGATTTCGACAAAACCATTGAACAGGTGCAAAAAGCCGAATCCGCAATTCATCAGGCAAAAGAAGCGGAATTAGAGGTTGCGCGTCACCCCGAGTATTTCGACAGCCTGCGTTTCAATATCATGCCAGCCGTTACGGTTGCCGCTGAGGAGTTTTCTGAAACGACAGAAAACATTTTCTCTTCTAATATCGAGACGTTCAACACCCTCGGCAATGTCAACTTTGTCCACGAGGTCTCTTCTTTTTACAGCCTGCGTCGTTCTTACCAACAACAAGTGTTGGATGAATTGAAAAAGGATGTACTCGAATCGGGATACGCTCAATACATAGAAAGCTTCCTTGACCTCGGTTTTCCAATGTATTATTATGTCAGTTACGCGTTTTTGAAGTCCTTACAGACAACACGCAACCGTTGTATGCAGATGATGAAAGTAAGCGAAGAGGAACTGAAAGAATTCAGCCAAATGCGCTCGGTGAGCAACGAACACAGTGAAGATGACGCTTTTGACCAGCAGATGTTACAAGAGATGATGGATGCTGATGACATTATCCGTCAGGCGAAAGAAAACCTTGAGCAGAATAAATAGGAAATTGCAATTATGAATTTTATAAACAAATAAACCCATGGAAATGAAATTCTGTCAGAGCTGCGGAATGCCGCTCACCGATGAAATCCTCGGCACGAATGCCGACGGAAGCAAGAACGAAGATTACTGCATGTATTGTTACAAGGATGGTAAGTTCACCAAGGACTGCACTATGGAAGAAATGATCGAGTTCTGCTCGCAGTTTGTCGACGAGGTCAACAAGAACATGCCCAAACCCATGACCAAGGATGAATATAAGGGCATGATGCGGCAGTTTTTCCCGACGCTCAAGCGTTGGAAGCAATGAATGAAAAGCCTATAACAGACTGATGTAAAGGAAGCTGCTCAATCACATTCCTCCAACCACTTCTCTAAAATCTCGCAGTATTTGTCGGTTTGTTCGACGAAGCAGGTGTGGCGTGCGCCTTTGAAGACTTCCCAGCGGCTGTTGGGGATGTTCTCGTAGAGCGAGGCAGCCACCACGGGAGTGCAGATGTCGCGGGTGCCGCTGCAAATCAGGCAGGGTTGCGTAATTTCGTGCAGACGGTCGGTGTATTCGAAATCGGCCAGATCGCCTAAGGGTTGGTATTCGTTGGGTCCCCAGCCATAGAGGTAGGCTTCGTTGCCGGCGCGTTTCGGGCGACGGATACACTCGGGCGAGTTTTCGTCCACGCTGATGACATAACGCTCATAGTAATGCTCGTTGGCTTGGAGATAGTCGGGGTCGTCCCATTTTCCCGTGGCTTCGGCGTGGCGGATGGCCTCTTGGTCTTCTGCCGACATGTATTTGATGAGACGGTGCTGCTCGCTGGCCCACAACGAGCTGGAAGCATGTCCCGAAGAGAGGATGACCGACTTGATGCCCTTGGGCTGACAGTCGATGATGTAGGCGATGGCCTGCATGGCGCCCCACGACTGGCCGAGGAGGTGGAGCTGGTCGAGGTGCAGGTGTTCACGCAAGGCGATGAGTTCGTTGATCCAGGTCTCTTGAGTCCACAGTTCAGGGTGGCCGTCGAGGTAGGAATTGCCGCAGCCGATTTGGTCGTAGGAGATGACCTGACGGCCCGTGTCGGCGATGCGGTCCAGCACTTCGAAATAGTTGTGCGTGCTGCCTGGTCCGCCGTGCAGACAAAGCAGTGCGGGCTTGCTTGAAGGTTCACCGACAATGCGGTAGTAGGTTTGGTAGCCGAGATAAGGCATATAGCCTTCTTGAATGGGGTGATTCATAGGATGAGGTATTTTTGTTTGGGGCAAAGATACATCTTTTCATCCAAACAGATCACATTTTGTCAGTCTTGTGGAATGCCCAGCATCGCCTCAATCGGCACGGTGCTGTCCATCAGGCCGATGCGGGTGTCAGAGGCGTGACGGTTTACGCCGGTATATTCAAGCGAGGCATCCTCGTAGCGGCGGAACTTCAGAATGGCGTCGTTCATCTGGGCGCGATTAAAGACGCCGACACGCAACAGCAAGTCAAAATCATCGATGGTGAGACCTGTGACGCGCTCGAATAATCTTGGTTCTAGTTTGCGGATGACATCTTCCAAACTTTCTTCACGATAATCCGTAAGATACATGAAGATGGGGATTCTGGTGGCAAACTTCATCAGTTTTTCCTGCACCTCGCGACGCTTGGAACGGTATTCTTTCTCCTCGGCGGTGAGTTCTTTCTTCTTCTTGGGGTCGTTATTCTCGCCCGCCTCGCGCTTCAACTTCTTGATTTTTTCGGCTCGGTTGACAATGTTTTCGATGATGTCGCTACCCAAGGCGCGGAAACCTTCGATTTTCATAATGGTGGACAAAGCTTCGGGGTTGTCAAGCACCCGTTGCAAGGTGGCATTATCAACATTGACCAATTGCGCACTGTTCCAACGACGTGCCAACAAAGTACCACTGGTGCCATTGTCGACGAAATCAAGGATCTCGGTGGCATCCACCCGTTTCATGGAACTGCCATCAAACTGAAGGATAGGCAGGAAGTTGATGAACTCATCCACTTTGTCGGTAATGCGACGGTTGCTGTCCACATCCAATTGGTTGGCGTAGGTCACCACCTCGCGCAGGGCACGGTTGGGGGCGAAATCAAACACATAACAGGTGGGTTTGAGAATCGTATGCTTCGTGGGGTCATCCTTGTCGGTGGCCGTCCACGGACTTTGCACACGGAAAGCCGTCTGAAAGTAGGTCTCGGGACTTGAGCAGTTGCGAAGCATCAGCAGTCCACCCAACGGACGCAGCGTTACGCCAGTGGTCAGTTTGCCGCATGTCAGCGTGATGGTGCGTGTTTTCAAAGGGTTGTCGCCCATAGCCTCACGCACTGGTCCTAGGGCATCAATTCCGATGCCTGCCTTAGTGCCGCTACAGTTGATGATGGTGTAGTTCTGATAGAATCCGTTAGCCGGACGGTGAAGCAGTGCTTCCATGGCATCGCATGAGGCCACATTGGGCAGGAACCACATCGTGTGGGCGCAGAGGTCGAGCAGACGCATGTCTTCGAAAGGTAACGGTACAGGACGGTTCAGAGGCGAACTATTGTCGTCGAAGATAGGTGCCTTGCCACGGATGATGTCGAGCCATTTCTGCACGGCTTTTTCGTGGACAAATTTCTTTCCTTCGGCACGGAAGAACTCATTGAGGTCAAAGCCATCCATATCCCATTGCTCAATCATTGCTCCAAGGTCTTGCGGCATCTGGTAGGTCATCATCACCATGGTAGGCATTTCCAAGTAAGGACCGCCAACGGCCTCTTTCCGTGCCTGCTCATCCTGATAGGTCCAGTTGAAGATTTGGTTTTCCATGAACTCGCCTGTGGCGAGGGCGCGGAAGGGCGTGCCGCTGAGGTATAGGTAATGGTTGCCAGTGATAGGCACATCCTCGTCATCCCAAGCGCGACCACTTTCCACATCAATGCCACTTTCTGTCATCACCTCGTCCTCTTCTGTCTGTCGCTTTTTGGCATCGGCATCCCCAAGGTCGAGGAGGCTCTTGGCGTTGTCGTTCCAGGCACCAAAATGATACTCATCCAGCACAATCAAATCCCAATTGATGCAATGCACCCACTCGTTTTTAGGCTTGATGTTGCCATAGCGATCTCTGCCGAGATAGTCTTGAAATGATCCAAAAACAACCAATGGCTTGGGCGAAGACAATGATGGAAAGTCTTCATCTATGCGACTGCTGTAGTACCGCCAACCTTCAAAATCGCGATGGCGTAGCAGGTCATCGCGCCATGAGTCCTCAACGGCTGGTTTGAAAGTAAGCACCAGAACGCGTTTTGCTTTCATGCGTTTGGCAAGTTGGTAGGTGGCAAAGGTCTTGCCGAAGCGCATCTTGGCATTCCAAAGGTAGTGGCTGGGACGGTTAGGCTCCTCTATGTCCATCTTGGCGAAATAGTTTGCCGTTTGCTTTACTGCTTGTTCCTGTTCGTCGCGCATCTTGTAGTCGAGGTCGCGCACGGTTTCTACTTGTGTGTCGCGGTGGCGCACTGCCACGTAGGCCGCCTGTGCCTCACGCAATGAGCAGCGGCACCACTCGCCAATGAGTTCCTTGCCCATGCGACGCAAGCACTCGTGCAGGTCGTGGTCGCTGAAACTCTCGCCGCTGCCGTCGGCATAGAAGGCGTTGTCGTGCCACAAAAGGTGGTAGGTCTTGTGTGGCTCGGTGATGGGGTGTTGTTCATCAATGCGTTTCCGCACATCGGCGCGGGTGGTCTGTCCTATCTTTATCCATCCTGGGAAGGATGTGTCGTCGTACATGTAGATTTGCGGTATCGTCCGACGCTTGTTAGGAAGTATCTGGTCTATCGTCTGCATAATCAAAGTCTTTTGTCATCATTCCATTGGGCGAATCATACTCTCAATAAAAGCAATCTCGTCCTTGTCCAAGTCGTATTTCTTGTATAGCATTTCGTCTGTCCAGGGGTGGGAGAAGTCTTGGAGGGGAACAAATTGGTAAACCCCACGCATGGCATCTTGTGCATTTTTCTTTTGTAATACCAAGAATCTGAACAACTTTGTTTTGATATATGATATTAGGTTATCTGCTTCATTCTTGTCTTTTAAAGGGCCTATTACCAAATAACTTTGATTACATACAGTGTTAGGCTTTCCGTAAAAAGGTGTACCTATAACCATATGAGGGAACGCCATGCCACCACCATATGCTTTTGATATATAGACCTTATGCCACCCAATCATTTCCTTTCCTTTTGATACCCGATCTATTGGGCAAAAGGCAGTCCCTCCTTTGTATTCTTTCTCATTGCCACTGATAAACATTTTCAAGTCCGTTTTATTCAATGGTTTTTGCGTTCCTTTATAACTTGTAATTAGGCCGAATGGAGTTTGGGGACTCACTAATTGTGAAAATGTAGGCTCATTGTGTTTTTGAATTTTTCGCAAAATGATGACAGATTGGTTATATCGTATTAGTGTTTGGCAATTGCTTTCAAGCAGGGGCCGATTCATTGGTTCGCTTGATATATTTGCATTGTGAGTTATTATTTGACAATCACCTTTGTTATCTCTATTCCATAAAAAGAAACAAACGCCGCCTTGTATCTCAACCCCAGGAAAACAATCAATTGATTCTGGAAAATCATGTATCACACGAATACTTCTATCATGCAACATTTCATCTCTAAACTCATCCAGTCCTCGGCCTCCTGCATACCATCGTGCCGGTATAATCATGCAAAGGTATCTCGGGTTGAGTTTCTTGGCTTGTTGTACGAATTTATGATAAATAGCGATTGCATAGTTCTCTTTCTCTACACCCACATTCATTTGATACGGCGGATTTCCTATAATTACATCAAATTGCATGTTTTTGAAGATTTCGTTTATGTCTTTGTGAATGAATGGATAAGCGTAGGTCTCAATGGTTTCTACGCGGTCGTATTGAGCACGGTTGGCACCGCAATGCTTACACTTGCCGTTCTCCCAAGTGTGTTGGCATCGTATATAGCGCAGGTTGCCTTGCGCATCGTCGAAACAGGTGGCCACACTATACTCACCGTTGGCCTGTTTAGTGCAATAGAGTGTACGACGGCTCATCTCAGCAGTGAGGTCGGTGCAGGCAATGCCGAAGACCTGCTGGGTCATAATATGGTCGATGCGCTGTTGCAAGTCGGGAATCTGCTCTTCCAGCCCTGCCAACAGCCGTTTGGCAATCTCGCGCAGGAAGACACCGCTTTTGCTACAAGGGTCAAGAAAGCGCGTCTTGCTGGAACGGAACAACTCCTGTGGCAGCAGGTCGAGCATTCGGTTGGCCAACTCAGGCGAGGTGAAGACCTCATCGCTGCTCAAATTGGCCAAGCAATTGAGGATGTCGGGGCTATAGTTGTTCTTCATATCGGTAAAGTTGGGTGTAATGCAATGGTGGATAGGTACGCACAGGCTCGTCGAAACTTTGCACTTCGCCTTGTTCGTCGAAAAGGCTGTACTGGTGGTTTTTTGTGACAAGGAAGTCAAATTGGAAGTCGCGCCGCGAGAACTGCATGCTGCCCGCGATAGGTGTCCACTCGCAGAAAGTGATGGGTTTGTCCTCGACAGTGCGATAGGTCAGCGCATCGCCGCAGACGATATTCTTTTGCAGCATGTATCGGAGGCTTTCTTCATAACCGTTTGTACAGCCCTTTTTGCCAATTTGGTCAATCACTTCGTTAAACAACCGCTCACGACAAGCCTCGGCGTTGTCGGGCAGGATGTCAATGCCATAGCAGGAGCCTACGGCAATCAGACTCTTAAACTCCCACTCGGTGGAGGTTTTGATGTTATTCAAAAGGGAAAGTTTGCGGCGCAGAATCTCGATGAGGAAATTCCCATCACCGCAGGCAGGCTCAAGGAAGCGGCTGTCGAGCCGGAACGACTCGTCGCGTACCAAGTCGAGCATGGCGTTCACCTCGCGCGGATTGGTGAACACCTCGCCATGGTCAGCCACCCGCTGACGGCTTTTGATTTGTTTTGAGTTTTCGTGTGCAGGCATAAAAAATCGTGGAACTTTGCCTATGACTCCTTGGGTGTTCCACGACCCGCACATCAGTAGGTAAAGCCCACGATTACTCGTGAGAGTTTACCGCTTTACCTGATGTGCTTGATTTGTGGAACTTCAAGAAGTCAGTAGGAGCGAAAACGCTTTTATAATATGTTAGTTATGTTCTATTTTGTTTTTCTTTTTGTTCGATATGAATGAATTTAGTATCTGCTTTATTTTATGGTGCAAAGATATAGTTTTTTTATATGGTATAACTCAACCATTCTTTAACAATATGCCTAAATCAATAATTTGCTCCTAATAAGGTCACGAAAAGCCTTATAACTATCCATCAAAGAAGGAATTATTGCCATGAAATCTTCCTCAATTTTTCTTTCAAGATCAGATGCCTCATCAGGCGGAAGCGTGTCATACGGGTCTCTTATCTTGAATATTTGCACCCTTTTCCAATCATCTGAACCCACTTCCAAATCATCCCTATAACAATAAGATGATTGCACATTGTATTCACAAGCAATATTAACCATCTTATTTAATTCTGATAGAAACGACGTATATGCTTGATGAATGCTCTCATCCACAAATCTATTATCTGGATAATGATTGTAATAATAGATTAGTTTGTCCCACCAGTCAAATTCAAGACCATTGTAAACGCGGTTTGTTAGGAAACTATCAATACTATCAACAAGGTTTCTTTCGGAACAAATCTGGTTAATAGCTTCGTATTTTTCCGCATCAAAAGAGCGCTCCTTGGCAATTCTCCAAGATTTCACATATTGGTCATAGTTCTGTATTTTAGTCTTCAAAACACCATATAATGACAATTCTTGTTTACCTTTTCTATAGGGTATTGTTGTATGATTCCTTATATCAAACGGAGCATAACTCAAATTCCCATACTTGGAATTCCAAACCATAATACAACGATTCCACCCCAAAGTCGATACAGCAAAGCCCAATTCATACATAACATTAGGGTTTCCAATCAGTTTATTCTTTCCAAATAATGGAAATCGTGGAAAGACAGGTGTTATATCTCCAACGAATAAATCACAACTTGCAATTTTTTTAAGTACGTTTTCCTCAATAGGTTTTGAACCATCTTCACCACGAGAGTCTGAATCAATATGTATAGTAATCCCGAATTCCTTTTCTAACTTTTTAGCATCTTTTTCCAAATTCTTACGGATATATTTTCTATTCTGACTATCTGGTCGATCAGACATCCAAGAATAAAAGACTATAAAATGCTTTTTCATTTTGAAACCTCCTTTAATGATTCCAGTAATCTATTGAAATTATTATAAATATCTTGTTCGGTCATATCAAGATGGCCCAACACTTTCTTTATGTCGCACAAACTATTATACGGGGCATCTGTCTCGGTTAAAAGCCGTTCACATGGTATTTTTCTAATAATAGCCAATCCATTTGATGACGAACACATGGCTCCATTGACAGAAAAATAATAACCTCGTTCTAGGATTGCCGGAATCAAACCCACAGGTCCACTATACCAATGAAATATTACATTTTCAATATTATAATCTTCCAATAACCCTAACAATTCTTTTTCAGCTCTACGAGAATGGACGCTAATAATTTTTTTCTTCCCATTAAGTGTTGCCAAAACTTCTTCAAGAACTTGTATTTGTTCTTTCTTAGTTGCATACCCTACTTTTGAAAAGTCTAGCCCAATTTCACCAATATAGGAAGTTTGTTCAACTAGTTTTTTAAACAAAGGAAGTTCATTCTGTTTCTCTGCTGCAAGTAATGGGTGGAAGCCCAAAGCTATTCTGATATGTTTATAATGTCTAACATGAGGTTGCCCAATTTGGAAATGCGACGGTAAATTGGTCATTCCTATCACAACATTCCCATCTTTTTCCTTTTGGCGGATATACGCCTCTGGATTGGGCATCATATCAAAATGGCAATGTGTATCAATCATCATAACCCCGCCATTCGTTTGACTTCAGTATTGCCGTTGGCCCGTAGCCATTCTTTCACCTGTTCATATGAGTGAAGAACGAAATCTGTATAGGTGTTCACCCCTTCTTTCCCTGTTATCCCATTAGCTATCAGTTCCGTCTCAATTACCTCTTTTGTACAACGATTTCTTAAGAAATAGAGCAGCGATTTAAAGTCTCGGTTACGCTTGATATCCGAGCGGTTTATCTGAATCTCAGCATTAGCAAACACATTCAATCCATATTGCTCATTTCTCAATTCTTCTACACCAGAAAGCGATACCATTCTATACAAACAAGGCAGGCAAACTCCACAATGTACAACATTTCTACGTACCCAGTAGCTTTTATGAGAACGCTTGGCACAAGAGCATGACTCTGAGCATAAAATCAGTAATGCCCTCTTTTTTTCTGCATCTCTACAACAGTCATCAACCATATCCTTTTTAGATTTCAATTGATAGGGGTTGACCAATTGGTTCTGGATGCCAACAGCATTTAAAGCAGATTGTAACCTGTACAAAAACACAGGATGCGTAGTTCTTGTGCTACAGGCACTTCTTCTTCCCTTGTCTAAAGGAATATTCAGCGAAATAGTTCCATTCTCTGGAATAGTCAGTGCCATATCAGGAGATATCGCGTTTGCACAGTATATGCCTGCTGCAAAGAAAAAAATGGAACGCGCACGGAATGTAGCCTCTGTTTCCAACGTGTTTCCTCGTCTGAGTTTAAGTCCTGCACTAATGAATGCTCTGTCGTATTGATCGTCAAACAAATTATTGGAAGCACACCTTCTCAAAATTCTCATCTGATCTTTCCCTTCCTTGCCAAGCTCTGCATGTGAAATAAGCAACACTTTCTTACCTTCAGGCAACCGTGAGCAGCCATCTATAAAGCCAATTAATGAGTCCAATCCGCCTGAAAACAGTGAAACTCTGTCATAGTCTTGAAGGTTTTCAAATTGTATGCGAGGGGGTGCATAGTTGTAAGGGGATGATTGCACAAACTCAAATTCCCATTCATCACCAGTTAGGAAATCCACGGCCTTTTGGAAATTTTCCAATCCTCTTTTCATCGCATCAACATTCACCACGGGTACACGAAGGTGGATGTTTCGTTTCCATCCTTCTTCCGAATATTTTGCACGATTCACTGCCCTGTCGGCATTGTAAACCGACATGGCGAACACTAGAAAGTCAAATGCCGTTGATGATGTATCGCGGGCAAAACGCCAGAGGTCATCAAAATGGAATTTCAGTTCCACATCATGTTGATGTCCCGTTTCGTCGGTAAGCAAGAGGCTATACTGTCCGAATTTGGTCGGGTCTGCGCTCTGATGATAGATAATGTTTACCTCTACTGCTGCCATATATCAAGAATTTTTGCGGTTAATGTATCAATATAGGATTTGCCTTCCGGAGAAAATACATTTATATGTCGCATTTCTGCAGCAAGTCGGTTGTCCAACTCTGAACGCAACCACTGTTTAATCTCGTTGCAAACAGTCTCAGGATTAGCATTTTTATCAAAAATATGGCTTTGGAAAAGCTCTCCCATATACTCCATAATATATTCAACCTCATAATCAAAAATCCAAGCGTCAATAGTGTCTTCGTCGGCCTGTTGCAACAGGGTCTCAACATCCGCCAGACTATCACATTGCTCAAATATCTTAGAGAGTATCTTGTCTTGTGCTTCCACTGCAGCTTCATCGTCATGCAAAGCATCGGCATCCACTGATGTAAGACCGCATAAGGATTTGATTAGCTCTCTGGGAGTCTGAGGTCGGTCTTCCTGTGGCAGTCCCATACCATCGATTGCACCTCCAATGCCTATCGATTTGACATCCGATATAAAATGAATAACATTGCCTAAAGCACGAGAACCTGCCCGTCCAAATGAACCTCTGCTTCTACCATTGCCTCCGCTTCTGTATAGACTGTCACTAACAGCTGCACCAAAAGCAGTCATCAGTTTAGAATGCTTTTGTGAGTTGCCATGATCCTTGATAACACTGGTCATGGCTTTCTTAGCCGCAGACCATTGAGGCGTCGTTTTTAACGAATGTGACTGTGATGTTCCCATTATTTCAATGCATTTTTGAGACTTGTACTTTTGTCCATATCTTCAACATACTTTTTGCAGTCTGCCTTTCCTTTCATCTTTTTTAGAAACTTGGCGTATGAGGCAGGCAGCTTTGCCGTTTCAATGCCTTCAAACAGCATCTTGAGTAGTGAGAGCGATGATACAAGTTCGTCGTTCTCGTCTGCATCTAGGAAACGTGTTACGATTTCTGAACTGATATTCTCAACAAGCTCTTGGTGTAGTAACATAACCAGCATATCTTTCTCATCTCTGATAAAGTCTTTTATCTCTCCTGCCAAAGCACTCTTCATAGCTTTCACGGTTTGGTTCTTCTTAAGGCGGAGATATGCCGTTCTCACCATGTTCGACACCCTGTTCTCTACCGGTGTTTCCACCTTCAATGCCTCACGTGAAATCCAGAAATAATCCTGTAGGTTCACATTGGCAAGTGACGGGGTTGAAGCCAACCACGACATGGCTTCTGGCTTATTCCAGAGTACTATCCAACTCTCACTTGTCAGTCTTCCTGCCTTTGATTGTTTCTCCACTTCTACCATATCGTTCACCAGCCCATTGTCTCTTTGGCGACTATACAAGTCGTCAATGTTCTCTCTAAGCACGCTGTTATACTCCAGTACCATCAGTTTAACAAGGATCTCTGGCTTAATGCCCTCAAAACCGGCTACTTTGGCCATCCTCATACGCATATCAAATGTGTTGAGGAATCTCTTCAGTTGACGGGGATTTCCATTCAGGAACTTTGTCATGATGGGTAAGATAGGCAACAAGCCTTCAACTTCGCCAAGGTCCAATTTCTTGTTATCATGACGAATGCTTTTCAAGTCATACTTGGTATGTTTGTCCTTTTTCCTAAAATCAAGAAACTTTTGGTGTATTGCCTTAAATTGCTCCTTGTCATTTATTTTGCTACATAGCAAAAGAGTGATATAGGTTTCCTGTTCAGAGAAGGACAAACGCGGTATTCTGTAGGGTAACTGTATTAATTTCTCCATATAGTCAGAATACGGGCTCGATATCGTATTTTTCTCTATTTTGTACTTGTAGCGTTCTTCAATAGCATGTTCTATAATACGTTCATCTGCTCCAATCACAAATGCTGTACGCTTAACATTCACAAAAAGTTTTACGGCTTCAAGACATTGGATAATACGCTCAGGTTCGCATCGGTCAAGGTCATCTATATACACAATAACTGAACGGTATTTTGCGCCCTCAATTATTTTCTCAAAATCTTCTCGGAATCTTTCAATGAACTTTGTTGCATTACCTTTACCAACTTCTTCTTTCAATAATTTGGCATCATCATCTGTTAGATCATTTTCCCATTCTTCTTTAGTGGGGAATAGTTCCATCAACTCTTCGGGAAGAATTTGTTGAGCAATTTTCTTTATGAAGAAAACCCCCAATTTCAAGTACTTGATCTTTTTTAGAAAGTCTCCTGTTTTCTCTAAAACGTTTTCCTGCTTCTTCAAATCTTTTTCGATTGCAGTTAACACCGTTTCTATTAATGTCAACTTCGTATCCTCATAATTCTCAAACTGCCAACTATTAAACTGTATCTGAACAACTCGTTCTTTTTTATTGGCATCCTCTTTCATCCATTGGTCAACACCTTCTTTCAAGAGAAGCATTAGGCTACTCTTTCCTGAGCCCCAATCTCCAAATACGCCAATAGATATTGGGAGCATTGTAGGATCCAATACAACCTCTTTAAGAAGATCTGCATGAACTTGGTATCCTAACAAGTCGTCTTTAGTTTCGTTATCTGACCACATCTCAATATAATATTTAGTTAGTAAATCTTTATTATTTCTGCTACTGTCTTTCTTTACTGATGAACCATATTATCTCATCCTTTCGCATTCAAATATCCATTATTTTCAGTTTACGAGAAACCGCATTCTGATTATTTCCCATCCTCTTTCACCTTATACGTTAAACATTTATCCCTCAAAGCATAATGCATCATGCATGACTCGCGCACCAGATGATAATACATATCCAGCACCTCATATGAACCTACACCATACTCCATTTCCCTCATAAACTCATCAGCCACATACAAGTCTCCATAAAGGTAAAGGCCAGTGGACTTGTCATGCAAATCGGCGCAAGATTCTTCATAATTCAACTTTCACAAATGCAAAAATACAAATTTTTCTCTTTTATCAAATATCTTTTAGGGAAACCATACCTGTATTACATCACCCTCCCAATAAACCGCACAAACCCATCAATATTCCCCTCCACACTGGCCTGTTCCAAGGCAGCCATGTATTCCTGTCGGCGTTCCACGGGAATCACTACCCAGGGATAACCTGCTGTCACCAATTGGCTGTTCATCACAAAACGCGCCGTGCGTCCGTTGCCGTCCATGTAGGGATGGATATAGACAAAGAAGAAATGCCCTAAAATGGCACGCACCAGTGCATTCTCCTCTTGCATCATCAAATCCGACAAGGCACTTATCGCATCCAAAACCGCGTCAGGATTCAACGGCGTGTGCATCGAGTTGCGGATATATACCTGATGCCTGCGGTAGCCTATCAAATCCGATGCTTTCACGATACCCGCCCTTACGCACGGCTCAAACAACTGAAAGTGCCAGTCCTGATGCCCTTTCACATACAACTGTGCAGGAGCCTTGCCCGAAAAACAGTCCTTCACACCTTGTTTCAGCAATTCGTAGGCTTGATAATATCCACGAGCGGCCAAGGCATTCCTGCGTTCCTTGTCCTCCTCGTTTTTTTCAGGATCCCAGTTGCCACTCCGCACACGCTCCAACAAACCTTCCGTAATCTTATAACCCTCAATCGACAAGGAGTTATAGCTGTCCTTTACATACGTTGCATCCATCATCGCCAGCACCGTTGCCGCATCTTGTTGCATCGGCTGGACTTGCAATGTGTCTATTACCACATTCCGCATCTGCATCCACATCAAGCGGATACGCGAGGCGTAAGGAGATTCCGCGAATGTCACCATCCGCACATTTTCCTCAAACGGATTCTCTTCCTTCACAGTATGCCCCACTTGGCGCATCATACGCAACAGCTCATCAGCCATCTCCTCGCGTCCGATGGAGCGCAACGCACCTGCCACGCGACCCGCCCGTGTGGTATGTCCCCCGTCGATGGCCGCCTGTACAATTGGCGACACATCACGTAGGCTGGCCATACAAGTCCTTGCCTCCAACGCATCACGCCGATAATAATCCGGTCCCACCATCAACAAGGCATATTCCATCGGATACAACCGCACACCATAACGCGGTTCCTGTATCATCTCTGGCGGCAGGCTTGCCTTGATGTCCACAAGCGAAGTCCCGAAAGGCAGTTGCAGGATGTTGTTTGTTCCGTTCTCGCAACGCACAATCAATTGTTTGGGGATCACCGTCTTCCCGCTGTGGAAATAAAGTGACAACTCCGGTGACAAGCACCAAGCCCCATTGAATCTCTTATCTAAATAAGCCGTAATGAAGTGCCAGTACGAAACATACCACACCGTGGAATCGCCCTCGCTCCCTGGCGATGACGGGATATACCATCCCTTCATGACCATCTGAAGGTATCCGCTGTTCACCAACCGTTCTGTATGAGTCCTGCCCAATGTATCCGCTCCTTGAATCACCAAATTGTCACCATGGGCGTCCTGATACGCCTTCAACACAGCCAATGACTCCGCTAATTTCTCTTGTATTGTTGCCATATTAGTATATTTTGCACCGCTGTTATTAGTTTATTTTGTTTTACTAACATTAGTTTATTTTGCCTTACTAATATTAGTATATTTTGTCTTGCTAACATTAGTTTTTGACGCCGCAAAGATACAAATCTTTTTCTATTTCAACAACGTATTTACTGCAAAAAGTAACGAAAACGCTCCACTTTGTGCTGCAGAGTTTTATTATTTGCGGTAGTTTTTATTAGTTTATTTTGCAAGCATCTTTCCTCGAAGGTGCTTCAAGGCCGCAGGAAGTTCTTCTGGCTCCATCATCCGAAGGGTGGCGTTGACCTCTTCGAGCAACTCGCGATAATGGGCACTTTGCGCGTATGCAAGTTTGATGGCCAGGCTCTTCACGCCGACGGGCTCATCGGAAAGAATCGTGTTGAAGCAGAAATCAAGGAAATCGGTGCGGATGTGGTCGGGGGTGAAGGTCGTCCGGTCCAAGAGGTTCATGATCAGGCAGCGTTTAGTGATGCTTGTCGTGCGCATAGCCTCGTCGATAAGGATGTTTTGGCGCTCGGCCAACCAAGCATCGGCAGTCTTGGGCAAATGGGTCAGCACCCAGGCGGCGTTGTCGGAAATGCGTTTGTCAGGGTCGAAGAGCAATTGAAACAGCTCCTCTTTGAAGTCGGCTCCAGCCAATGCTTTGACTTCGTTGCCACTGAGCCTACCCGATAATAACGCCTTCAGTTCCGACATAATGGGCTATTTCACAACAAACTTCGCCGTTTCACAGAAGTTTTCTCCCTTGACCTGCAAGAAATAAATCCCCTTTTCCCATCCAGCCACAGAAATGGTTCCGCTTGAGGAACCTGCAGCCAATTCTTGTCCCATCAAATTGAAAATGGAATACTCCACAGTTTTGCAAGGAAGGTTTTTAATAAAGAGGATATCGGAAACGGGGTTGGGATAAACCTCTAACGGGTGTTGAACGGTGGACTCATGAACAGCCAATGGGCCCATGGTGGGGATGATGTTCAAGATAATCCCTTCCACCTTGGTCATGCCGTAATAGAAATTCGGGTCGGGGATGTCGTACCAATTGTCCAAAGAGCCGCCATAGCCGAAATTGATATGGAACTTGCCATCCGATACGCGATAGCCGTCGACCACCACATTGTGTCCGACTGTTCCTGCGGGATTCTCGACCGCCAAATGGGCTGGATAACCGGCTTTCAAATTGGAAATCAAGGTTGCATACATGGTGGAATCAGGATCACGAAACAGCACACAGTCCGTAAAGCCAAAGCGTTGGTAAGCATCAAAGGCTTGGTCCACATAGAAGGTACCGGAACCCTCCGAAGTATAGACCTGCGTGCAGGCCGTGCCACAAGCAAAGACCAAAGCGGCGGCCAACTCGTCAGGCAGTTCCTCGCCGCGCTGGAAAGTGGCGTCAATGGAATCCAGCATTTCGTTCAATTGCGGGAAGGACGGGAACTTCAAGCTTGCCCAATCGTCATCAATGATATAATTGCGGCCAGCATAGTAATGGTTATAGTCGTCATCGTCGGTAAAACGAGTCTCTTGTGTCGTCCGCAAATAGTTGATAATCTGTCCCATGGCAACGGCAGGGCAGCCTGCCACGCTGTAAGCATTGCCATTTACCGGGTCTCTGGGGCAAAGTTGATTGTAGGGATAATCTTGTGTCCAGTGTGAACCAAGAAAGCCATCCGCGCGAAGCGTCGGTGTGGCCACGTCTGGTTTTTCGACGGTTTTCAGGAGAGGAGCTTGCGCCCAGCCATTCAAAGCACAAAAAGCAATTAGTAAGAAGGAAAGGATTCTCGACATTTCGTTCATATTTGATTTACACCGCAAAACTACAACATTTTCATTATCAATGGTGATTTGATATTATAATGTCCATGTAATTGTCCACATTTGGTTTTCGTTTCGGAACGGATAATGCGCTATTTTTGCGGTCGATTTGATAGAAGCAAACAATGAATTTGGTATTGAACACATTAGGAGCAAGCATTGACAAAGAAACGATTATCGCTCTGCTTCCTGACAAAGAGGTTGAAATCATCGACACCGCCGACATGAACATTGCCCACTGTATGGGTTGCAACCAGTGCTGGCTCAAAACACCTGGCATTTGCGCCATCAAGGACGATTATGAGAACATCCTCAAGAAACTGGTAAAGGCCGACAACCTCTGGCTTGTCTCCGACACACGATTCGACTTTCTGGATTACAAAGGCAAACGAATGATGGACCGCATTATGCCTATGCTGAACATGACCATCGGTTTCCGCGACGGCTGGATGCGCCATGAGTTGCGCTACCACGCGCTCAACATCGGTCTTTTGTATAAAAGTGCCGCTGACCAAGCGTTGTTGGAAGATTGGTGCAAACGCACCGCCGCCAACATCGGTGGACATTCGTTGGGTGCTATTCCCTTGGATGCTACTTCCAGCATGGTTCAAAACTCTAAACACTCAACTCTAAACTCTAAACCAACTCATATCGTTATCATCAACGGCAGCCCAAGAGTGCAGAAATACAGTAACACCGACAAAATCATCCACACCTTCGCCAAAGGCTTGGAAGAGGGTGGTGTCACCTGGGAACTTCACAATGTCTCCAGTCGCAAGGAATGGGATGCGGCACGCGAGGCTTTCATCAACAACGAACGTACTTTGATTGCCTTCCCGCTTTATGTGGAATGCGTACCTGGCTTGATGCTGGAATTCTTGGAAACACTGCCTAAGGAACGCAAACAGCCCGCCGAACTTTCCTTTATGCTTCACGGAGGAATGGATGAAGGGAATGAATTTCGTCTATGTGAACGCTTTCTGCAAGGACTACCCGAACAACTTGGTTGTAGTTACGGCGGCACACTCATCCATGGCGGCAGTTTCCGTATCCGTACCGCACCAGCCGATCAAGTGGCCAAGATGGTGACTCCCTACATTGAAATGGGTCGCCTGTTTGCGCAAAAAGGTAATTTTCTCTCTCCCGAAGCCACCAAATTTACAGGCATGGAACAATATCCTTGGCTGATTCGCAAAATGGTGAGCTTGTTGTTTTTGAAGAAAGTCAATGGAGAATTTGAGCAGTTCGCCAAAGATTGGGGCTGCACTCGCCTGTTAGGTGATAAACCGTATAGTGAATAAGAAAAAAATGTATTGACATGGAAATATCAAAATGGTTTAAGGGATTCGAGAAAGGCATTGCACAGCTTTCACCAGAACAACGTTCAGTTTTCTTCGCGGAGTGCGGAAAGAACTGTGTGAAAGGCGGTACGCTTTCGGTTTACCAAAATCTCTATGAGGACGCTAAAGGTGACATGGATGTTTTCTTTGAAATGGCCAATGATTTGCCCGGAGTGAAAGGTGAGGTTGTCGAGAAAGGTCGTGTCTATCGGCTGGTCTTTTGGGAATGCACTTGTGAATTGTGTAAAAAAGGGTATGTCACAACACCTTTGCTCTGTGAATGTTCGCGTCAAAGCGTGATGTATTCGATGCAAAGTTTGTGGAAAGGCAAAAACTTCAACGTAACGCTTTGTCACTCCATCTTGGGTGGGGGAGCGGATTGCGAAATGAGAATAGAAGTTGAAAAATAAACTCAAAAAGATGAAAACACTGAAATTGATAACGCTTACCGCTGCACTGCTGATGACGGTTTCGGCATTGGCTCAAAACCAAAACTTGGTCGGCCACATCACCGATGAAAACGGCGAACCTATGCCCTTCGTGAATGTGGTGTTGCTTTCGCTTCCCGACTCGACCTTCGTGCAAGGAACAGTGACCGATGAGCAAGGTTCATTCCTCTTGCCGACCGACAAAAAAGACGGCCTGCTGAAAGTGTCATGCGTGGGCTACCAAACCCAGTATGCAAAGGCTATCAACGGCCTGACCATCCAGATGATGATGGCTGCACAACTCCTCGGCGAAGTGGTCGTGAAAAGCCAGTTGCCACAAACGCGGCTGACAGGTAACTCGATGATTACTACCATTCAAGGCTCGGTGCTTGAAGATTCAGGGACGGCGCAAGAGATGCTGACCAAAGTGCCAGGAATGACGGGCAGCGAGGATGGTTTGGAAGTCTTGGGCAAAGGCTCGCCCATTATCTATATCAACGGGCGGCTGATGCGTGACGACAGCGAACTGCGCCGCCTGCGTAGCGACGACATCCGCGACGTGGAAGTCATCAACAACCCTGGAGCGCAATATGATGCCACGGTGAGGGCTGTGGTCCGCATCCGTACCAAGAAACAACAAGGCGATGGCCTCAGCCTCGACCTGAACCTGACCGACGACCAAGACTTGCAGTACGGTTGCAACACACCCCGCGGAAAACTTGGCTTGAACTACCGCAAAAACGGTGTCGATGTGTTTGGCTCGGTGTATTACAGGCATACGGATTACCGCCAATACAGCAGCTTGGAGGAAATCGCCAACACCACCAAGGTGTTCCGTCAGGCAGGTCCCTACACCATGACTTGGAAAAACGACCAACTCGTTTATACCGCTGGCGCCAACTGGCAAGTCTCCGACAACCATTCCTTGGGCATCCGCGCTGACCTGACGCATTATCTCGGCGGCGAGAACAAGGTCATCTACGATGAAGATGTATTCGAAAACGATGTCTTCCTCGACCATCTTTACAGCGTGCAGACCAGTAAGGAAACCAAGCCGCTCGGCATTCTCACCAATGCCTATTACAACGGCACAGCGGGCAAACTCGGCATCGACTTCAACTTCGACTTCCTAAACACGGCGACCAACACCGACCGCGAAAATGTGGAGCAAAGCCTGATAGAAGACGACTTTGTCAGAAGCAGGTCGGGAGCGGAAAGTAGGCTCTATGCCTCCAAGTTGGTGCTTTCCTATCCCGTTTGGAAAGGCAGCATCGAGGCCGGCACGGAGATGACCTTCGCCAAACGTCACAATACTTATTGGATTGACAAGCAGGCCATTGCCAACACTGACGCTGACATCACGGAAAACAATATCGCTGCCTTTGCGCAATACGCCTGCGATTTCGGGAAATGGGGTCAAGCCAGCGTTGGAATGCGTTATGAACACACGCTTTTGGACTATAGAGATGTGACCAACAGCGACTTCCTCTATCGTCCGCAGGACGAGTTCTTCCCAACAGCCTCCTATTCTGTCGCCCTGGGCAAGGTGGAGATGGGCCTGTCGTATGGCATCAAGACCAACCGCCCGAGTTTCTTCGCGATGAACGATGCCGTCACTTACATCAGCCGCTATTCGATGCAGGCGGGTAACTCGCAACTGCTCAACGAACGCATTCAAGACCTTACGCTGAATGTGGGCTATAAATGGCTCGCGTTCACGGCTTCCTACGGGCATTGCAAGAACCCCATCACGCAGTGGGCCTACCTCACCGATGGCGATGCTGCGCTCATCAAGCACATCAACCTCGACAAGCCTGTCAACACTATAGGTGCATACATTTCGGCAACACCAAGGGCAGGCATTTGGTCACTCAACGCCACCGCAGGCATGGAGAGACAAGACCTTTGGCTCGACCTTGAGGACATCCATACGCCCGAAGGCTCACGCAGGGTTTATTTCGACAAGCCTGTCTTTACCTTCAACGCGTTCAACACCTTCAGTTTCAAGCACGATTGGAAAGTTGACATCAACTTCATGTTTCGCTCGCGTGGCCATCAGTTGAATTTCTACAACGATTACAACTACTTGAACCTTGGCGTTGTCGTGCAAAAGAGCTTCCTGAAGGACAAGTCGCTTACCATCCGTGCCGCCGTGCTCGACATCCTGCGACACAGTGGCATGAACGAATACAGCGACATGGGCTATTACCAAATCCGGCAAAACAATGTTTTCTCGATGCATAAGTTGCAAGTGTCGGTATATTATCGCCTGAACGCGACGCGCAGCAAATACAAAGGCACGGGCGCAGGAAAAGATGCGCAGGAAAGAATGAAATCATAGGTCGTGTTCGTTACGTCCCCAATTTGGCTTTGAGCCGTTGTCTGGCTTTCGTGACCGATGCTGGCGAAATGCCCAAAAGAAGCGCTTGCTCGGTTACGGAAAACTGAAGTTGCGAAAGCATGAAGATGCGCACGTCGCCTCGAGTGAGGTTGGGATGCTCCTCCCGAAGGGATTCTGGCGTGAGCGAGAAACTGTTTCGGAACACACGTTCCATTTCAACCCATTCGTTGTCTTGAACATATCGAGGATTGGAACGTAGTTCTTGTATCAGGTGGTTCTGGCTCGCAAGGGAATGTAGCAGAAGATAGGAATCGACATCGCCCTCGGGTCCTGCGCCCTCACGAGGCACGAAAGATTCGCGCTCATCGGCACCGGCTCGAATGACCATCAGGAAGGCTCGGACATTCTTGCCCAAAACCGCCGCGACCTGCTGCAGATGAAGCACAGAGCCTCCTTCCACGCAGGTGTGCGCCAATCCCAATGCCACAATAACCATTTGATAATAAAGCATTTCCGCATCCCTTTCTTCCAAAGAAAACGATTGGTTGATAGCATCGAGGCATTCCTGCTTGAAGCCTATGTTGGTGTCGATGTACTCCTCGAAAGACGTTGCCGATGCGGTGTCGGCCATCACCATTTTATAGAGTTGCGGCTCGTCCATCGCAAACCATAAAAAGGCCATGCCAAAACCCTTGAAAGGCGGATTCAAGGAAAAACCCGCACCAACGCGCTCCTTGAACAAACGGCGGGCTTCGGCCCTGACGGCTTCGACGACGCCGTTCATGGAGCCGAAGGCCGAGAATATAGGGTTGACGCCACAGCCCAACGCCGAAGAAAGATTTCGGGCAGTAAGTGCGGTAGTGCCACCATTTCTCACGATGTCAATAGCAGCAGCAAGTATTTTTTCTTTCGTTACGCTTGTCGGTCGTGCCATAATAAAACCAATGTTCCGTTATGATTCGCTGCAAAAGTAGGGAAATCCCATGCAATTCCAATGCGTCTTTAGGAAAAAAATGTCGCAAAGTCAATAAAAATGTCCATGTGTGGTTTTCGTTTCGGAAAGGATAAACCTGTAATTTTGCAGCTGTTTAGAACTATATAGCCATGGAACAAAAGTATTGTCAGAGTTGCGGAATGCCGCTCACCGGTGAAATCCTCGGCACCAATGCCGATGGCAGCAAGAACGAAGATTATTGCATGTATTGCTACAAGGATGGCAAGTTCACCCAAGACTGCACGATGGACGAGATGATTGAGCATTGCGCCCAGTTCGTGGACGAGGTGAACAAGGGACTACCACAACCCATTTTGAAGGAAGAATACATCGGACAGATGAAGATGTACTTCCCGCATCTGAAACGCTGGCGTAAAGAATTGACGATAGATGAAGACACTCCTGAAAACCCAGCCTTGATGGGCGTTAAAGACCTTATCGCCAAGATGGCCGACGCTTTGCCCATTACCTTTATTTCGTCAGTCGATGAAGAAGGCTTCCCTTGCACCAAAGCCATGCTCTCACCAAGGGTCCGTGAAGGAATTAAGGTGTTCTATTTCACCACCAACACCTTCTCGCTGCGTGTGGCCCACTACAAGGCCAACCCCAAGGCCAGCATTTATTTCTGCGATGCCGAAGGCTTCAAGGGCATGATGCTACGTGGCACGATGGAAGTGTTGACCGATGCCAAAAGCAAGGAGATGATTTGGCGCGACGGCGATACGGAATACTACCCTGGCGGCGTCACCGACCCGAGCTATTGCGTGCTGAAGTTTACGGCTACTGACGGCCGTTTCTATAGTGATTTTTATCCGAGGAGCTTTGTGTTTGAGTAAGGTTTGTTGATGAAATCCCTGCCAAATGCTATATCGGCACTTCGTTTTTTAGGGGCCGTTTGCCTTCTGTTTTTCAGAGTCGAGAGTTGCGCTTTCTGGGTCATTTATTTCGTCTGTGGCCTCAGCGATATGGCAGATGGCTATCTCGCCCGAAAACTCGGATGTGAAAGCAAAACGGGGGCATTGTTGGACAGTTTGGCAGATTTGGCCTTCGTGATATGTTGCTGCTTCAAGTTGATACCTGTTTTGGCATTTCCAAAATGGTTGTGGATATGGGGCGGAGTGATTGTCGTCATTAAGGTCATCAACCAAATCTCTGCGTTAGTGATGTACAAGAAATGTATCTTTCCTCATACTATCGCAAACAAAGTGACAGGAATTTTGCTTTTTGTTGGAGCTCCTTTGACTGTTTTTTTGGAATCGACTGTTCCTATAATCATTATAGCCGTTGTTGCGACATTTTCTGCCATTCAAGAAGGACATTTCATTAGGAAAAAAAGAAAAAATTAGAATAAACGTCACCTTTTGCCATCCTGACTTGTTATCTGGGCGAACTGGTTCAAGAAAACAGAAGTCTAACACTTAAAACGATAAGAAAAATGAATAACACTTATTTAATTCTGGATGAACTCATCAGTATGTTACCCGTCATTTTATGCGGATGCGTACTCCCCATTACCTTCATTTGGATGGAAACACGTCGTAAAATGAACGAGACCAATACTCGCACGCAAATCGTCACGGCGGCCTTGGAGAAAAATCCCGACATGGATGTCGAGGAACTGCTCAAAAAGATTTCGCCGAAGAAAAAGCTCTTGAAGGAGAAACTGCTTTCGAAACTGCTTTGGGGCTGCATCACCACCATATCGGGCATCGGCTTGATTGGATTTGGCATCTTCCTTATAAATACAATAAGCAAAGATACGCAGAAGATTCACATGGCAGACGATGTTCAGACCGCCATTGCTTTCGGCGTGGTTCTGTTGGGTATCGGCATCGCTTTCCTCATCAATTATGCTGTAGGCAAAAAGATGCTCGCCAAGGAGATTGAAGCCGAGGAAAGCAAAACAACCACACAGGCCTAATCCGTGACACGCGAAAGATTCATAACACTTGTGGAACAAGAGCAAGAGGCACTTCGGGGCTTCTTGCTCTACCTCTGCTGCGGCAACAAGGACGAAGCCGACGACCTTGCGCAAGACGCATTGGTCAAGGCTTACCTCTCGTCGGCAGGCTATCAGGAGAAGGGACAGTTCCGCTCGTGGCTGTTCAAGATTGCCCACAACACCTTCCTCAACCACAAGGCCAGTTGTCGCACCACAGAAAGCCTTGATGAGGCACGGGCACTCGTCAGCAACACTTCTGCCGATGCTTCCTTCGCGCACCAAGACCTCTATCTTGCCCTACGCACCCTGCCGCCCAAGGAACGCTCGGCTATCACGCTGTTCTATTTCAACGGATACAATATCAAGGAAATAGCGGCCATCACCGACACATCTGAAGATGCTGTCAAAAAACAACTCTCGCGCGGACGCGACAAACTTAAGGAGAAACTGAAGCCATGAACAAAGACAAAGAACTTGAGGAGCTTTTCCTCGCCCAGCAACCGCATTTCGATGACAACGAGGCCTTTATGGCATCGCTTAACAAGCGTTTGGATGCCGTGGAGTATGTCAAACAACACCAAGAGGCCACGATTCGCCGCTACAAATGGGCTATGGTGGCAGCCTTTGTCGTGGGCATCATCAGTGGTGCCATCACCATCGCTTTTGTACTCTCCATGCCCGCCGAGGTGCCGCTTTTCACATTTAATGCACAGTCAGCTGTTCTTATTTGGCTTAGCGAACACTCCCGAAACATCGTCACTACTGCACTTTCACTATTAATGGGCTTCGGTGTTTTCAGTATCTTCGGCAATGTGATGGACATTGTGAATATGTGCAGACATCTTGTCAATACTTAGTTTATTTCACAAAAATTGGAAATCAAGGTGTCGTAACAAGATACACGATGATGTTTGCTTGTCCATTTGTAGATTTATAAGGTTCTACAAATAGTCGCAATAATTATTCTTTCACGATTTTTACTGTGTAGCCCTCGGCTTTGATGGCATAAAGGCCAGGAGTCATGTCGCTCACATCAAGCTGGCCTTCGTAACGCTCCTGCATCACCCTACGCCCCGTCATGTCGAAAACGCTGACAGTCGTTCCATCCAAGACATCCAAATATAGGACGTTTGTCGCTGGATTTGGCCAAACGGCAATGCTTTCCGATGTCAATTCGGTTATGCCAGTAGGATCGGAAACATGAAAACCAATAGTGAAAGCCATGAAAGCTTCATCTTCAATAAAATAGCTTTCGGCAGCGTCAAATATAGATGGATCTCCATTATAAAACACCTTAACGTCTTCGGAAAACACATAGCCTTCTTCAGGCTCAAAAGTGATGCTTAAATAATACGCTGCATCCTCATGGTCAAAGAGGTCATCCTCTTCCATAAACTCGTATATATAAGGGTTAACCCAATACCATTTAACCTCGTTTATGGAATAATGGCTTCCTTCGGCCACCTCAAGGTCGTAATCGGGATGCTCGCCCCAAACAGGAGCCGTGAAGCCTTCCACGTAAATCTCGTTGATAATTTCAGGCTCAGGGGGTGTCGGCTGTGGCACCATGAATAAGCCTGTAAGCTGAGTTCCAAGGCCAATCTCGCCGAGTGAAGTCGCCGCACCTGTTTCTGTATTCACTTGATACAGTCCATGGTCGCTCGCGGTAGCAAACTGTGCCCAATAAAGTTCCCCCGTGTCGAGGTCGAAAGCCATGCTTTGCGTGTACCATACCTCTTTACCTGTAGGTCCGACTAAGGTGGTGGTCGCGTTGTTGAGGTCTATTTCGTATAGGTTACCGCCCTCGTATGCCACGCCGTATGCTTGTCCTTGGGCATTGATGGCCAGCGTCCACATTCTTACGTAAAAAATCCCAACGACTTCAACGTCTGAAGGGGTGGCAAGATTAGAGCGTTTCAGGTAGCAATTGTACTGGCTGTCTTGACATAAATAGTACATCATGCCATCCACAGGGTTGTAGGCCATGTCGAAGTACAAGTTATAGGGTTCCAATGCTGGGACAACCGTCTCGTATGCGCCTATGGTTTGTGTCTCTGGGTCAAAAGGTGCTTTGCACAGACTTCTTGTCTGCGTGACGAACCACACATAACCATCCAAA
>Ga0310694_10001429_pt1 | contig 27186 bp, 27 predicted proteins | sample 174DNAGHGhighgp2_FD_203884 | JGI IMG/M metagenome (GOLD analysis project Ga0310694, IMG submission 203884) | Sheep rumen microbial communities from Palmerston North, Manawatu-Wanganui, New Zealand - 1742 DNA GHGhigh gp2 (v2) (version 2) | ecosystem: Host-associated > Mammals > Digestive system...
CTCGTCCTCAAAACGGACCTCAACGTTGATTGTTTCGTCGTCTGTCCTGAATATGACAATTTCGTTTTCCATTTCGTTTTTCATGCTACACAAATGTATACTAATTTTAATCAAATGTCAATAGACGATTCAAATTTTTTTCCCTTTCCTCGTCATATAACATGTAACCCCCTTGTAACAATTCCGTGATTTTCTAAATTTGGACGCAATACGCAATTTGTGGTAACGGATATCACGGATTGCCGCACATTGAACGGACGAGACCCTCGCGATGACGTTGACTAGTGACTTTTTGTTTGCCGGACTGCACCCCGCAGCGGGGTAACAAGATAACTGTTCCACGAGGCGAAAATGGATTCCTTTGCTCTGGTAGAAAAGAATGCCGAAAAGGTAACGGGACTATCCGTTGCCAAGCTTCGCGAGTACAGCCCGAACCAGTTCCGGAAGCACCTGGAATTGAAGAAGGGTAAAGTATCTTTCCGCTCCTTTTTCCCTGTAATTGGTCGGGGAAACATCTTGCGCGACAGCCTTGCCACCTCCACCGAGATAGACGCAGAAATCGACAAGATTCTGGTTTGAACAGACATTTTTCGATTCAACGAAGATTCAGTGGGCGCAAAAGCAGTTTTTTTTCGAGTTCCTGAATGTCTCTGTTGTTGGCTAGTTTGTACAGCATTTCGAATGCTTCTGGGACTGCGATGATGTCTTGCAGGGTGGAGAAGGGGCGGTTGGGGAACGCCTTCTGGACAACGCTCATTGCTTCTACAAAGGCTTTGCCTTGGGGGAGGAGTATTTCTTGCCTTTGAGTGGGTTGAACCTGCGTGCTTGGTTCGAAAGATAAGAAATGTCTAATCATACTAGAAGTTTCCGAAAAGTTAAAAATCTCACGTTTCTTGAAAATTCTATCGTCAGGATGCGCTGTTGTAACCAAGATTAACGCATTTTTGATTTTTTTTTTGATTTTCTTGCGTGAATTTCTCACGTTTGCTTGTTTTTGTTTGTATATTTATAAAAAAAGGATTATCATTATGCTCTTGCGATTGACAATGCAGAATTTTCTGTCTTTTTATAATCAGACGGAATTTGATATGTTCCCTAACCCCAAAAGGGAGCGTTTCCGTAATCATATCTATGATTTAAAAGTGCCGTTATTGAAAATGGCTGCTATTTATGGTGCCAATGGAGCTGGAAAGACAAATTTGGTCAAAGCCTTGCAGTTCCTAAAAAAGTTCACGACAAAAACAGATTTTTTTAGGTTTGTTGAATTTGATGATTATCGTTTTCAATTAAAGAATGGAAACGACGAGCCTTTTTCGCTTAAGGTTGAATTCTATGAAAAAAATTACTTTATCTATGAAGTGGATATAGGGAAGTCTGTTTCAGAGAAACTATGGATCTCTGGACTCGGTGAACAGGAAGATGTGCTGATATTCGAACGATTTGGTTACGAAATCAAAGGGGATTGTGTTCCGAATGTGGAATCTTCAAAAATGCTGCTTAAGAAAAATCCCTATGCTTCAGTGTTGGCGTTAAATGAACAATTCCCAATCTTGGATCACGAGTTGATAAAGGATGTGTATAATTGGTTCAAAAACACGTTAGTCACAGTATCGATTAATTCTCGCATAGACCGATTGATTGAATTGTTGGATTCTAATCCGAAGATGCTTGAATTCTCGAGCTTGTTCATGAAGGATTTAGATATTTCAGATAAATTGACGATATCCAGATACGAGTTCAAGGATTGGCTGAATACAAAGCGGGGAAAAATATATAGGAATGATTTTGCGCATGGGGGCATGGGTGATATGAAAAATTATTCGGTGTCCGCCCATTCCAATAGAAGAAATGAATTCTACCTTGTTCGCAAAAAAGAGGAAGAATATGTGCAAGAGTTCCTTTTTGATCAATTAGGAGTTGATGGCTATAAGAAGGGAATGGATATTGATAGCCAATCGGATGGAACTGTTCGGCTTTTGACATTGTTGCCCTTGATTTATGAGATTATAAATATGCAAAAGGTTGTTGTCATAGATGAAATCGAAAACAGCATGCATCCTAATTTGGTTTACAAATTGCTGGAATACTTTGGCCGGTCTCCGTCGAAAGGGCAACTTATTTTTACGACTCATTTGACAAAGTTGATGGATCAGCAGAACTTGTCTAGATTGGATGAATTGTGGATTGTTAGTAAGGATAGCGGCAATTCGACCATGCGTTCCTTGAATGATTTCAAAATCCATAATACAATCAATATTGAAAATGGATACCTAGATGGACGTTATGGCGGAATCCCCAAAATTAAACAGTTAGAGGCTGTTTAGAGTGTCTGTTAGAAAATATAAGAAATCTGAGCCTTCGTTGGAGCTGATGCCGCCCCAAGTGCGAACGGCGTTTGTGGATGATGCTACGGAGAAACCTGCTCGAGAAGGAAATCTGCTGTATCAAAAGAAAGATTCTTTTGAAATCCCTAAGGCGTTTATTGTAGTTTTGTCTGGGGGCACGGTTCGGGAAAGAAGATACTTTAAATACCTAACCCAAAATCCAAGTATGTTTCCAGATTTGAGGTTTGAGTTTTTCTGTGAAGACCGTTTTGCAACGGGTATGAGACCCTTGGTCTTTGATTTGGCGGAGGAGAAGGTCAAGCAGTACAAGACGTCTGCGTCTTATGAAAAACCGGATGAGTATTATGTGGTTTCTGATGTCGATGTGTTTAAGGACCATCTGGTTTGTTTTCAGCAGAAGTGCCGAGAATTAAACATAAATTTAATTATCAGTAACCCATGCATTGAGGTGTGGCTGTACTACTCGAAAAGAGCTGACCGGTTTGATGGATTTCAGATTCCACAAATACCAGAAAAGATAAGTCAGTGTGTAAAGACTTTCTTGAACGACAAAATTCCAGGGGGAGTGAATCCGTCAAAAGCCCTGCTTGTGCTTAGGACTAATATTGAGAATGCGAAAAACAATTATTGTGAAGATACATCTGGATTCCCCACCATTTTCTCGACAAACATGTTTAAATTGGGCGAAAAATTACTGCCCTATGTTGAAGAAGGTCTGAGCAAGTTGATGAGGGAAAAGTAAGACTTTGGTGTTGTGAACCATGGCCACCAAAGGTAGATTGTGCTTGAAAATGTAAGCTTCCCCATTCTTGTATTGCCCACGAATACGATATAAAGCACTTGCACAAATATATACTACTACATAATAAAAGTCAAGGGCACCCCCTTTGCGGGATCAGACTATTACTGGGAACTATTTATTTTACATTTTCTGTAAAATATGCCGAGCGCTGTCAAAAATTCGCGCAAAAATCCCAAATTTTCCCAGATCTTCCATTTCCCCAGCCATATATCATGTATCCCCCTTGTAACAATTCCGTAATTTTCTAAATTTATACGCAATTACGCAATTTGTGGTAACGGACATCACGGATTGCCGCACATTGAACGGACGAGACCCTCGCGATGACGTTGACTAGTGACTTTTTGTTTGCCGGACCGCACCCCGTAGTCCCCCGTATACTGGGGAAATAGTCGATTATGCCCAAATCAGTCTTGGTCCAGAAGATAGTCGCGACGAACCCGTGCTACACGGAAATGTTCGAGGACAGGGGGAAAATCTACACCTTCCTCAATCCGGTCTCGTACCTGGACGCCCTCAAGAACAGGGATCTTTTCTCGAAATTCGACGGGATTTTTGTCGACGGCAAGTTCCTGGCCATAGCCATCAAGTGGCTCTACCGCAAACACGTCAAGCGCCGCAGCTTCGACATGACCTCGCTCGCCCCGGAACTCTTCCGCTACTCCGAAGTCCACGGCAAGAGCATCTACATCGTGGCCGGCAAGCAGGACGAAGTGGAACGGTCTGTCTCCATATTCGGCGAACACTACCCCGAGCTGAACTTTGTCGGGTTCCGCAACGGCTACTTTGCCGACGAGCATGAAATCGATGCCGAAATCGAGAAAATCATGCGCGTCAACCCAGATTTTGTGATTTGCGGGATGGGGATTGTGCGGCAGGAAAGGTTCCTGGAACGCCTGAAAAATGCCGGATACGGCGGAATCGCCTTTACCTGTGGCGGTTTTATTTCGCAGACGGCAATGAACAAGATTACATACTACCCCAAGTTCTTTGACCTGCTGAACCTCCGCTTTGTGTACCGCATGATTAAGGAAAAGCATACGCGGAAACGGTATTTGCTGGCAACGTTTTGCTTTCCGTTTCGTTTTATGCAAGAAAAATTGGTTAGGTGAAGATGCGATTAATTGTGAACGATTCTCCTCTTTTTTTGGGGGGCAATGTTTTTTTTTTGAAAAAACCATTTCCCTTTTTAGGGTACATGGTGATGAACGCAAACAATTTTCCTTTTTTGAGGTTGTTTAACTGATGTCAAATCCTATTACCGTTACCTCCCCGCTTCTTCCGTCTCTGGAAGAATTTGTTCCGATGCTCAAAGATATCTGGAACCGCAAGTGGCTTACCAACAATGGGTTTTACCACAAGGAGCTGGAAAAGGCGCTGGCGGATTATCTCGGCGTCAAATATCTTAGTCTGTTCACTAACGGCACCTTGCCATTGATTACAGCCTTGCAAGCCATGCGTATTACGGGCGAGGTCATCACAACGCCATATAGTTTTGTGGCGACAACCCACTCCATTTGGTGGAATGGGCTCAAACCGGTATTCGTAGATGTTGACGAAGAGACAGGCAACATTGATCCTGAGAAAATTGAGGCGGCTATTACACCTCATACCACGGCTATCATGCCGGTGCATGTGTATGGCACGCCTTGTAACACGAAACGAATACAGGAAATCGCCGATATCTATGGACTTAAGGTGATTTACGATGCCGCACACGCCTTTGGCGTGCGTGTGAACGGCGAATCCATATTGAAATCGGGCGACATGAGCACCCTCAGTTTCCACGCCACCAAGGTCTATACCACGGTAGAGGGCGGCGCCCTGATTTGCCACGACGAAGCCACCAAGAAGCGAATCGACTACCTGAAGAACTTCGGCTTTGCCGGCGAAACGACCGTTGTCGCTCCGGGCATCAACAGCAAGATGGACGAAATCCGTTCCGCATTTGGGCTATTGAATCTGAAACAGGTGGACAGCGCCATTGCCAGCCGCAAGGCAACCGCCGAGAAATACCGCGAAGCCCTCAAAAACGTTCCCGGCATCCGCATGCTCAAGGACATAGAAGGCGTGCGTCACAACTATTCCTATTTTCCGATATTCATCGACGAAAAGCAATACGGCATGAGCCGCGACGCCCTTTACGAAAAACTCAAAGAAAACAATATATTCGGCCGTCGTTATTTCTACCCGCTTATCAGCACCTTCAGCGCCTACAAGGGCCTTGAATCGGCAAACCCCGCCAACCTGCCCGTGGCCCACAAATTGGCCGACCAGGTGCTTTGCCTGCCCATGTTCGCCGGGCTCGATGAAGTATCCGTAAACAGAGTTATCGATATAGTATTGAAAAAGTAGAGACGCAATATGAAAAAACTGATGCTACTTGGCGGATTGCGTTATCTGCTCCCCGTAATCGAAGAAGCCCACAAGCTGGGCATCTATGTGATTACGGCGGACTATCTGCCGAACAATATTGCACACAAGTATTCCGACGAATATTGCAATGTGAGCATCATCGACAAAGAAGCCGTACTTAAAGCAGCCAAGGAATTGAAAATCGACGGAATCCTTTCGCATGCGGTGGACCCGGGCGTTGTTTCAGCAGCGTATGTGGCCGAGAAAATGGGGCTGCCGTTCCAGTGCAGTTACAATGCTGCTTGTATTCTACAAGATAAGTCGTTATTCCGCAAGTTCCTTGCCGAAAATGGTTTCAACTGCCCGAAAGCGAAGGGCTACGACAACGCCGATGACGCTTTAAAGGATGTCGATTACTTTAATTGGCCTGTAATTGTAAAACCGGTAGATTCTGCAGGCAGCAAAGGCGTCACGAAAGTCGAAGATAAGGCCGATTTACAAGAAGCTATTGAAACAGCGCTTTCCGCCTCGCTATCTAAACATTTCGTTATTGAAGATTTCTTAGACAAGGTGGGGGCACAGTCTAGTGCGGACATTTTTACCATTGACGGCAAACTTGTTTACCCCGCCTATTCAGACCAATTATTCGACAAAGATGCAGCGAACCCCTATACGCCAGCTATTGAAATCTGGCCATCCTCCATGGAACAGAAGTTTCAGGACGACTTGACCACGCAACTGCAGCGCCTGTTCACGCTTCTCGACGTGAAATCGGGCATCTACAACGTGGAAAGCCGGGTATGTTCAGACGGCAAAGCCTATATTATGGAAGTGTCCCCCCGTGGCGGCGGAAACCGCATCGCCGAGTTGCAAGACATGGCGACAGGACAAAAATTAATCCAAAATGAAATCAAGAAAGCCCTTGGCATGCCGCTAGACAACATCACAGCACCCGAATACGATGGAATCTGGTGTAATTATATTCTGCACACAAACAAATCTGGCACATTTGAAACAATTGATATAAATCCTGAATTTCAAAAGAAGCATGTTCGTGACATAGGATTAATTGTAAAGCCTGGCGATAAAGTCGTTCCTTTTACAGGAGCAAACAATTCGTTAGGAACACTGTTCCTTCGTTTTGAAACTCGCGAAGAATTAGAGAATTCTCTGAATAATCCGGCATCCTGGATGCAAATCAAGTTGAAATAGGGTAAAACATGGAACCAATTGGCGGATACTTCGAATGGGAATTTCCACCCGCAAAAAACAAGGGCTTGCATGGAAATGCGGTTTACTTGAATAGTGGCCGCCATGCCTTAGAATATATTTTGCAGGGCATACAAAATGTAAAGTGTCTTTGGATTCCATATTTCACTTGCGATGTCGTGTTGCAATCTTTACAAAAGCTCCGCATTCCATATAAATTCTACCGAATAAATGCGGATTTAGAATTAAGTGAAAATATTGAATTGGGAGATGGAGAATATCTGCTCTACACCAATTATTACGGAATCAAGGATACCTACTGCAATCAAATCGCTGAAAAATATGGCGACAGAGCCGTTATTGATAATGCCCAGGCTCTTTTCTGTAAGCCGATTGTAGGGACAAATCAATTCTACAGTCCTCGTAAGTTCATGGGAATGCCCGATGGTGGTATGGCTGTGACGAATTTTCCAAATACAGAAAACCTATTGCCCGTTGACCAGTCTTTTGATCGCTGTTCTCATCTATTGAAACGGCTTGAATTGATTCCCGCTGAAGGATATAATGACTTTAGAGAAAACAGCAAGAAAATTGCGGCAGCTCCGCTATCTCGCATGAGTGAAATTTCCAGAAAGATTTTCGGTTCAGTCGATTTGGATTACATAAAGCAAAAACGCCGTGAAAATTTCGCTTACTTACATAAGATGCTACATACAGAAAACAAATTGACCGTCCCTTCAATGGGTCAAATCGAATGCCCCCTAGTATACCCTTTCTGGAGCAACAACGGGCTAAAAAAGCAGTTGATTGATGCAAAAATATTTGTCGCCACATATTGGCCAAACGTTTTTGAATGGACAAAACCAGGCGATTTGGAATACGAACTAGCAAACAATGTAGTTTGTATTCCTATTGACCAAAGGTATAGCGAAGAAGATATGGAAAGAATTGTAAAGGAGATAAGAAAATGAATGTTACGATTCGCCCTTTGCAAGAACAAGACGCCTATACTTCCGTTAAATGGCGTAATGACCCTGAAGTCTTTAAATATACTGGCAATACCTACAAAAATGAAATCTCCTTAGAAACCGAATTGAACTGGATTCGCAAGGTGATGGCAAATGAAAACGAATACCGCTGTGCGATTTTAGCAGACGGTGTTTATGTCGGAAATATCTATCTAACAGATATTACCAAAGAATCTGCCCACTACCATATTTTTATCGGGAACAAGGATTATTGGGGTAAAGGTGTTGCAAAAAAAGCGTCAGAACTAATCTTAAGCTACGCTTTTCATGTATTAAATCTGCAAATGGTTTGCCTTCGAGTAAAAAAGCAAAATATATCAGCTTTTCACCTGTACAAGAAACTGGGATTTGTTGAAAAAAGTGAAGATGGTGATTGGATGGAAATGAAAATATCGACTAATCAATAATATGTCCCTAAAATCATCAGTCATAACATCCTTAATTTGGAAATTTCTTGAGCGCATCGGCACTCAAGGCGTCCAATTTATTGTCGCTATTGTCTTAGCTCGTTTACTTTCTCCAGCCGATTTTGGGCTAATTGCTTTGGTGACAGTCTTTGTGACGATAGCGAACGTTTTTGTTCAAAGTGGATTGAATACGGCTCTTATTCAGAAGAAAAATGCAGACAATCTTGACTTTTCTACCGTTTTTTATTCATGCTTGGCACTTGCTGTTGTGCTATATCTAGGGCTATTTTTCGGGGCCCCTATGATAGCAAAGTTCTACAATAATCAAGTAGAATTAATACCCGTCATTCGCGTGCTTGGACTGATGCTCCCGCTGGGAGCGCTAAACTCAATCCAAGAAGCCTATGTTGCCCGAAATATGATGTTTAAGAAGCTGTTTTATCGGAGCGTTGGGGCTATTATTCCTGCTGGCATTATCGGTGTTGTTTGCGCATATTTAGGATGTGGAATTTGGTCGCTTGTAGCTCAACAACTTTTGAACGCTCTCCTCATCTGCGTTATCATGTGGTTTACTGTAAAATGGCGACCTTCCTTGTCATTTTCTTTTGAACGGTGGAAGAGATTGTTCTCGTTTGGATGGAAACTTCTTTGTTCTGCTCTGCTGGACACTTTTTATCGGAACATTCGTGATTTGGTAATTGGAAAGTTGTTTACTCCGACGGATCTTGGCTTCTACAATCGTGGAGATCAGTTCCCCAAACTCATCATTACCAACATCAATTCATCAATCCAATCTGTGTTGCTACCGTCCCTTTCTACGGTCCAGGATGATAGGGAACGGTTGAAATCGTTGGCACGTCGTTCCATAAGGACAAGTTCGTTTTTAATACTGCCGTTGATGACGGGATTGGCTGCTGTTGCGAAGCCCCTTACCTTGGTTGTTCTTGGCGAAAAATGGTTGCCTGCGGTTCCCTTTATTCAGATTTGCTGCTTTAGCTACGCTTTTTGGCCGATACATACAACAAACCTTTCGGCCATCAATGCCGTTGGTCGTAGTGATGTCTTCCTGAAGATTGAAATTATCAAGAAGTGCTACGGCCTTGCCGTGCTTGCTCTCGCAATATGGCTCTTCCGCTCGCCAATCGGTATCGCGATGAGTGCTGCAATTACAGCTCCTTTGGGCTCTTTTGTAAATGCGTATCCAAATAAGAAATTATTGAATTACGGTTTTGTTGAGCAGATGAAGGATTTCTTGCCATCATTTTTATTGTCGATTGTAATGGGCGCAGTTGTTTTTTGTGGGGGCGACTTACTGGTCAAAAAAGTGAACTTAGCGCCCACTTTATTATTGTTAGTTGTTTCTTTTGGTGGTGCTGTTTTCTATTTTGGATTAGCAAAGGTGTTTCGATTGGAAGCTTTTGACTATATAGTAAAAACAATAAAGGAATACAAGAAAGGGAGATTGAAAAAATGATTTACGCACCCATTGTAATTCCGACTCTTTGCCGTACTAAGCATTTTATAAGACTTGTTGAAAGCTTAAAAAAAAATTCGTGGGCTTCTTTCACGGATGTCTATGTTGGCCTAGATTACCCACCGTCAGAAAAATATAAAAAGGGGTGGGAGGAAATTTGTGAATACCTTGATAAGGGCGATTTCTCCGTTTTTGCAAAATTTGTTGTTGTTAGGCGGAAAACGAATTATGGTTCTGCTAGAAATAGCGCTGAACTTAATCGACTTGTTCAGAATAAATATGATAGATGGATTCGCACAGACGACGATTGTGAGTTTTCGCCAAATTTTTTAGAGTACATGGACAAATGTTTGGAAAAATATGAAGAAGATGAGAATGTTGTTGCTGTAACAGGTTATTCCTATCCAGTGGATTGGGTACATAAGGAACACGCCACGTGTATACGACAGAACATTAATCTTTCTATGTGGGGAACGGGTTTTTGGGTGAAGAAAAGATTGCCTGTAGAACGTGAAATTTCTAGTGGAAAACTACTTCGTAAAGTTCAGCATGTGTTGAAAAATCGGTTGAATGAACGGATGATTGACATATGCTTTGCTGATTATATGATTTCTGCTTTGGCTTTTAGAAAGAAAACAAGGAAATTGTTTTTGGGATGTTCCGACGTTTCCATGAGGGCGTATCTGGCAATTGAAGATAAGTATTGCATAACCCCAGTTATTTCCAAGGTGAGAAATTATGGATTCGATGGGTCTGGTGTTTTTTGTTCCTGTATTGACAAAAAGAATTACGGCGCAAGTGCAAAAAATTATAACTATCCAAAGCAAGAAATTGATTGCGAAAAAAGTTTTGAAATAGAATTAGATGATGATGATGAAAATCTCAAAATAAATCGTGCAAAGTTAAACTCTTTTGACCCTCCCTTGAAAGAAACAATGAAAAGAGCGCAGCTGTACGCTATGATGGTAAGTAAGTTTGGAATAACTGGTGCGAAAATTTTGGCCGCTTTTTTCTTTGGAATGTCTAAACTTTTCTCGCGAGTTTTTGGCTGCTAGCATATGTTTTTTTATTGGTGCATATTTTTTTTACTTCTGATGCTTGCTCTACAAAAGAACAAGTATAAATACTGGATTGCTTCTATAATTTTGATGATTTTGGGTGCAACAAGGGCTGCTTCAGTAGGAAATGATTTGAGGGGGGGGTATTCTCTTGAATTTAGTTCTATCCAGATGGATCCGACCACATGGGGGCATTATATGCCTCAATTTGAAAGAGGCTTTGCTTGGTTGATGGCTTTTTTTAAAACATATATTAGTTCAACATCAATATATTTTTTTCATTTAGTTTTTTTCTTCTCGTTCGGCTGTATGATTTTTTTTGTAAAAAAGCAAAGTCGTCACCCTGCTATGGTTATGTTTTTTATGTTTGCTTTGGCTTATTATTTTTCATTTTATAATATTATGCGGCAGGAAATGGCGTTTGCCTTTATATGTGCTTTGAGCTTTGCGCCTATTTGGGGTGTTGATGATTTGGTGCCAAAGCCACACGAGAGGGGAAAAATTATTATGGCGATTAGTATAGTTGTTGTTGTTGCATTTTTAATTCATAATAGCCAAATTATTTTACTTTTGGCGATACCTGCATATTTGTTCTATCAAAAAAAATTTTTCGACACGAAATATATGATTTTTCTTATTGCCTTGTCTGCTGTTTTCAGTATGACATTGGCGAAACATGCTTTTGCTTGGATGGGAAATTTTGCTTATTTGTTTGCCGGCTCGAATTCGAATACTGCAGGATATATGGTATATTCTGAAAATTTTGGGTTGTATTCAACTTCTGCAAATTTAGTCAATTCGCTTGTTGCTATTTATATTGTTTATTCGTGTCGCTTTAAAAGGACTCCTTTTTTATTGTTGTTTGTTTTAGGCGCTTGCTTACAAAATGTGTTAACCCCGATATCGTGGATTTTTGCAAGAGTGGCAAATACTTTTTTGTTCTTTAAGATATTTGTTTTTGCCGATTTGTGGTATGAAATACCGAATAAAAAAGAAAGAAACGTATACAGAATGGTGATATTTTGTTATTCCGTAATGATGTTTGCGAATAGATTAATAAACGATCATGAAAATGATGTTGTCCCCTATGTTAATTACTATATAGAAAGATTCTTATGATTCCTAAGATAATTCATTATTGCTGGTTGAGTGATGATTCTGTTCCTGCAGACTTGCAAAAATGCATGCAGTCATGGAAGGCGTTTTTGCCGGATTACGAGTTCATTCATTGGAATTTCAAACTTTTTCCCAAAGGAACGTCAAAATGGGTCGATCAGGCTTTTGAAAATAAAAAATATGCATTCGCGGCGGACTATATTCGTCTTTATGCTCTGTATCATTATGGTGGCATATATCTTGATATGGACGTTGAAGTTCTCAAGTCTTTTGACCCCTTCTTAAAATTGAAGACTATGCTGTGTTTTGAAAACTCAAATGATTCTCGTCTCGAAGTTGCTGCGTTCGGAGTGGAAAAAGGTTCTATGTGGGTGAAGGCTTGTTTAGATTATTATCAGAATAAGCTGTTTGTCAATATGGATGGTTCGTTTAATACAAAAGTTCTACCTGTGGTGATTCGGGATTGTCTGAAAGAAAATGGGTTTGTAATAAAACCTGTTGCGTCCTTTAAATATGCTGAGAATGATACAGATAAAGAGATTTCGGTTCTTCCTTATGATTATTTTAGCCCAAGATCTTATGTTAGTGGAAAAATTGAAATAACTAGCAACACATATTCTATACATCATTTTGCGGGAACTTGGTTACCGTGGTATTGTCGGTTGGAAAAGAAAGTGTGTTCAATGTTAGGAATTTCATATAGAGATTTCCTTCACAGACATTTTGCTTCTAATAAATAGAACCAATTAGGTGATTTATGATTTTATCGCTAATACAAACATCGCAGAATCGAAGAAAGGAATTGATTCGTTTCGTTGAGTCTCTTAATGCTCAAGAGGGAGTTTTTTTTTCTCAGTTACAATTAATTTTTATAGATCAGGAAGATAATAAGTCGGCTTTTGAAAAATTAAATCCGGCAATAAAGTTTACTTATGTAAAAACGGAACATTGCTCTTTATCCCATGCGCGAAATTTGGGCTTGCCGTTGGTAGAAGGAAAATTTGTATGCTTTCCGGATGATGATTGTTGGTATGAGCCGGATTCAATAAAAAAGGCGCTTGGGATTTTACAAGGGGGCGTCTATCAAGGCGTTTCTGGAAAAGGAATGAATGAAAATGGTGTTCTTACGTCAATTTTTCCAAAAACAGGAGCAGAGATAACTGCAACTAAACGTTGCGCAGCTATTTCTTATACAATGTTTTATAAGTATGAAAAGTCTATATGTTTTGATGAACGCATGGGAATAGGTTCACCCTATAATTTAGGTGCGGGGGAGGAAACGGATTACATGCTTTCCTTAATGGAAAAATTTAATTATAAGATTGTCTATGAGCCAGAATTGATTGTGCACCATCCGACTCAAAATGATGTTTATGAAAAAGCGTTTCTTTTGAAAAAATTTTATAGTTATTCTCGCGGTAGTGGTTTTTTGATGCAAAAACATAAATTTCCGTGGAGTTACACGATTCTTCAATATGGTCGCCCTTTTGTTGGAATTTTAGTTAATTTGTTAAGGGGAAATCTTTTCGGTAGTAAAAAGTCTTATTATATGTTTAAAGGGAAATTGGAAGGATTGTTTTTTAAAATTCCCAATGGTACTTAACACGAGATTTTTATATAGATATGCGTAATTTGGTTGATAATAAATGCTGTACCGGCTGTCAAGCATGCGTGAACGCTTGTCCGCGAGGTGCAATATCGATGAGTGAAAATGAAGAGGGCTTTTACTTTCCTAAGATTGATGAAGATAAATGTATATCTTGCGGTCTTTGTGAAAAAAGTTGCCCTGCCATGCGTCCTTTAAAAAGGACTGTCGCAAATCAGAAGGTTTATGCTGTGGTTAGTTTGTTGGATCAAAATCTGAGTAGCTCAGGAGGCGCTTTTTCTGTTTTTGCTCGTTATATGATTTCGAAAGGAGGGGCTGTTTTTGGTGCAACTATGGATGAATCCTTGCGGGTAAAACACGTCTGTATTGAATCAGTTGAAGAATTGCCGAAACTTCGGGGTTCAAAATATGTTCATAGTTATGTTGGAAAGGCTTTCCAAATGGCAAGGCATTTTTTGAAATCTGGAAGGCCAGTTTTATTTACTGGGACTCCTTGCCAAATTGCTGGTTTGTATTCGTATTTGGGGACAAATAGATATGATGGTTTATTAATTACGCTTGATTTGGTGTGTCATGGAGTGCCTGGGCAAGCTTTTTTTGATGCTTATATTTCTAAATTACAGAAATTGGTGTGTAATGGAAAAAAAATATCGTCATTTCGTTTTAGAAAGCTTGATGCATGGGATTATAGACCTGCTTATTTATTGAACGCTGAAAAAAAATGGAATGTCGTTCGCTTGGAGAAAAATGCCTATATGGGGGCGTTTTTTAAGGGGCTCTCTTACAGAGAAAATTGCTACCAGTGCCAATATGCTAATTTAAATCGTGTGGGATCTTTTACAATAGCGGACTTTTGGGGAATTGGAACTCATGGTATGAAATTTTCACATCGGATTGGATCTGGCATTTCTGCGGTAATTGATAATTGTGGGCTCATGTCTTCCTTAAAAGGCGAACTTGAAAAATACGCCTATATTGAAGAACGTTCTGTAGAAGAAGTCTTAATGGAAAATCATAATTTAAAGGGCGCTGTGTCTAGACCAGAGAAAAGAGAGCAAGCTATTGCAGATATGCTTGATCCCCATATTTCTTTATATACTTACGCAAAGAAATATGGGATGCTTCCTAAAAACAAATTTAAATACTGGATTGTGGAATCTTTTAAAACGATTATTTATTCAATAGGACTGTATAATTTTTACAAAGCAATCTTGTATAGGGTCAAATGAAAATTGGAATTGTAACATACGTAAAATGCGACAACTATGGCGCTGAGCTGCAAGCATTCGCTTTGCAATGGAAACTTAATTCTTTAGGATATGATGCTGAAGTGATTAATCTGGAAAAGCGTGATATAGATATGAAACGTAATCCAGATGTAATTAAAGGGGCTATCCTACAAAGAATCAGAAAAGAGGGCGCAATCAAAGCGTTTGTTTCTGTGCTGCGGAAGGTCTTTGAAGTTCGTAAAAGAATCGTTGCGGAAAAGAAGTATGCGTCACAAATAAAAAACAAACATCGCTTGTTTGAAGATTTTTTTGAAACAAAGGTGAAGCACTCTTTGAAATACTATTCTTTAGAAGAAATATCTTCTACAAAAGAACTTCCCTATGATGTATATATTGCAGGGAGCGATCAGATATGGAATTATATACATACAGACCGACTTGATGTGTATTTTTTGTTGTTTGCGAACAAATTTAAGGCAAAAAAGATTTCTTATGCGGCAAGTGTTAGCGTTTATGATATTCCAGAAAAATGGCGCGGCATATACAAGAAATACTTTGAAAATATTGATGTTTTGTCGGTTAGAGAATTACATGGTGCTGATTTGGTAAAAAAATATAGCAGTAAAACCGCTGAAGTTGTTCTTGATCCGACTTTTTTGCTGAACAGAGAAGATTGGCTTCGCGAAGTTGCTGTTACGCCAGAAACAGATGATGATTATCTTCTCGTATATACTCTTTCGGGGTCGTTGCATATTAGGCAGATGGCCTTAGAAATAGCAAAAAAGAAAAATTTGAAGGTTTATAATATAAAGAGCAATTATGTGCCGGAACCAGATGATGGCGTGAAACATTTTTATGAAATAGGACCTGCAGAATGGGTGGGCTTATGGTCTAGGGCTAAATTTGTTGTTACCGACAGCTTTCATGGAACGGCTTTTTCAATAAACTTTAATGTTCCCTTTGTAACTTTGGTCAACCCTAATAGTATGATGAATAGTCGTGTTCTTTCGATATTGAAGATTACGGGGTTGGAAAATCGCATAGTTTATGATACAAAAGAAGATTGCGGAAAAACGCATAATTTAGAGGTCGATTTCGGACCTGTAAACGAGATTGTTGGAGAGTGGAAAACTAAAAGTCTTCTTTTTTTGCAGAAAGCTCTTGAAGGATAATCCGATGAATATTCTCTTCTTGTACAGAATTTATCCAAACTTTGGCGGTGTCGAAACGGTTACTACAGTTTTGGCGAATAGATTTGTGAAGGACGGACATCAAGTTACTATTGTGTCAATTGAACAGCCTCATATGGAATTGAAGGAACAGCTTGATCCTACTATTAAACTGTTCAAACTAGAGTATCCGGTGACTTGTACTGGGAATATTTCAAAGCTTCACGAAATTGTTGTTAATCAAAAAATTGATTGCATTGTGAATCAATGGGGACTGCCTTTTAAGACGACGAAGCTTTGTAATGCCGCTATACGGGGTACAAAATGCCGTGTGGTGAGTGTCTTGCATGGTTCACCTTATACGAGTAAGGTTATCATATCTGCACAAGATAAAGTGAAAAACGCCCGAAACTTTGTAGCAAAGACTCTTTTGTGGTTTGCGCTAAAAACAAAAGAAAGCGTTATCAAGTGGAGTATAAGGTACAATATTGCACATAACGACCGCTATATTCTCTTGTCAGATAGTTTTATTAAGCCTTTGATCGATTATTCAAAAACAAAGAAAACAGATAATATTATTGCTATAGGAAATCCTATAACTATTCCGGTGAATTTAGATGGTTTTTCTTTAAATGATAAGAAAAAACAGATTTTATATGCAGGAAGGATGGACTTTGAAAATAAACGAGTGAATAGAATTCTTAGTGCGTGGCATTTAATTGCGGATGAATATCCGGATTGGAGCTTGGTTTTAGTTGGCGATGGTCCGCATAAGCCGGATTTGTTGAAAATGATTGAAACTGATTGTATTCCTCGTGTTTCATTCTTTGGATTTCAGAAGGAGCCTCCTGTAAGCTTTTACAAAGACGCTTCAATATATATGTTGACTTCTGATTTAGAAGGTTTTGGCCTGGTCATTATAGAAAGTATGAGTTATGGCGTGGTCCCTATTGTTTATGGATCGTATGAGGCCGTCTATGATATTATTGAAAATGAAAAATCTGGATTTATTACGCCTCAACCATATTCCAATGAAGTTACGGTAAATTGCTTGCGCAAATTAATGAATGACGAGAAATTAAGAAAAACGATGGCAATGAATGCTATGGCAAGGGCGAAAAACTTTACAGTTGATTCTGTTGTCCAACAATGGTATTCTGTATTGTCGAAAGTTGTTTAGTTTTCTATTAGAGGTTTTATAACATGATTAACCTTATCCTCTGTGGCGGTTCGGGCACGCGCCTTTGGCCCGTGAGCCGTTCCCTGATGCCCAAGCAGTTTGCACCGCTCTTTGACGGACAGTCCCTGTTCCGCAAGACGGTTGTCACGAACTCCGCCGTGTGCGAGTCGCAGTTCATCGTCTCTAACGCCGACCAGTTCTTCCTCGCGAAGGACCAGCTCGAAGTCGAAGGCATGACCGGCAGCAAGTTCCTGCTGGAACCCGTGGGCCGCAACACCGCACCCGCGATCGCGCTCGCATGCCTTACCATGAATCCGGAAACCATCGTGCTCGTTTCGCCCTCGGACCACGTGATCCGCAAGAAGGACGAGTACAAGAAGGTTCTCCTCCGTGCGCAGGAACTCGCCGAGGCGGGTAACCTCGTGACGTTCGGCATCACGCCCACGAGCCCCGAGACGGGCTACGGCTACATCGAGGCTGACGGCGAGAATGTGAAGCGCTTTGTGGAAAAGCCCGACTTGGCGACCGCCGAGAAGTACCTGCTCGCGGGCAACTTCTACTGGAACAGCGGCATCTTCTGCTTCAAGGCGAAGACCTTCCTCGCGGAACTCGGCAAGTACTCTCCGGAGATGCTCGCCGCCGCACAGAAGGCGCTTACCAACGCGACCATCGAGGACGGTGAACCCATCCGCATCAACCGCGACGACATGCTTGCCATTCCGAGCAACTCCATCGACTACGCCGTGATGGAGAAGTCCAAGAAGGTGAAGGTCGTGCCGAGCGACATCGGCTGGAGCGACCTCGGAAGCTTTGATAGTTTGTATGGGGAATACCCGCACGACGATAACGGCAACAACGTGAACCCGCGTCACATCGCGGTGGGCTCGAAGAACTCCCTCGTGATGGGCACTCAGCGCGCTATCGCGACGATCGACCTCGACAAGATGCTCATCGTCGATACCCCGGACGCACTTCTCGTAGCCCCGCTTAGCAGCAGCCAGAAGGTGAAGAAGGTGGTGGAAGAGCTCAAGCAGCGCGGCTCCGACCTCATCAACGTGCCGCAGACGGTGAGCCGCCCGTGGGGTACGTACTCCGTGCTGGAATCCACCGAGCGCTACAAGATGAAGCGCATCGTGGTGAAGCCGGGCAAGCGCCTCAGCCTGCAGAAGCACCTTCACCGTTCCGAACACTGGGTGGTCGTGAGCGGCACTGCGACATGTACTGTGGGCGACAAGGTGTTCTACGTGCGTCCGAACGAATCGACCTACATCCCTGTGGGCGAAGTTCACCGCCTGCAGAACGAAGGTCGCCTCCCGCTCGTGATTGTGGAAGTCCAGGTGGGCGAGTACACCGGCGAAGACGACATCATCCGCGTGGAAGACGACTTCCATAGGAAATAATCTTTAGGATTGTAGAAATGAAGATTCTGGTGACAGGTGCGGCGGGCTTTATCGCCTCGAAGATTATGGCGATGCTTTCGGCCCGCGGGGACGAGGTTGTCGGGCTTGACAACATCAACGACTATTACGATGTGCGCCTCAAGTACGGGCGCCTGTGGGAAAACGGCTTCCGTTCTGCGAACGGAGGCGTGCTTGCCGAAATCCCCTTCGGGCAGAGGCTCGCAAGTTCGACGCTCGCGGGTGCACGCTTTGTGCGCATGGACCTCGCTGACAAGGAATCTATCGACAAACTCTTTGCTGCCGAGAAGTTCGACAAGGTGGTGAACCTTGCTGCCCAGGCGGGCGTGCGCTACTCCATCACGAACCCGTATGCCTACATGCAGAGCAACATGGTTGGCTTCCTCAACATTCTCGAGGCTTGTCGCCACAACCAGGTGAAGCATCTGCTCTATGCGTCGTCCAGTTCTGTTTATGGCTTGAACAGCAAGGTCCCGTACAGCGAAGACGACAAGGTCGATAATCCGGTTAGTTTGTATGCAGCGAGCAAGAAGAGCAACGAACTGATGGCGCATTCCTACGCGAAGCTTTACGGTATCCCGATGACGGGACTGCGCTATTTTACGGTTTACGGCCCGTGGGGGAGGCCCGACATGAGCCCTATGCTCTTTGCCCGCGCCATCTCGAAGGGCGAGCCCATCAAGGTGTTCAACAACGGCGACATGATCCGCGACTTCACCTACATCGACGACATCGCCGAGGGCAGCGTGCATGCGCTCGACCACATGCCTGTCGCGGAAAAGTGCCCGAACGGCGTTCCGTACAAAGTGTACAACATCGGCTGCAGCCACCCTGTGAAACTGATGGACTTTATCGCCGAGATCGAAAACGCATACGGCGAGCCCGCCAAGAAGAACTTCTTGCCCATGCAGCCTGGCGACGTGTACCAGACTAACGCCGATACCACCAAACTCGAAACCGAGTGCGGATACAAGCCGCACTGGAGCCTGCACGACGGCATCGCCGAGTTCATGAAGTGGTACAAGAGCGACAAGAATCCACTGAGGTAGGGCTGTTGCTGGATGCGGGGCACAAGATGCCCGCGGGGTCGCTGGCGCGCCCCCGCGAAAAATTCGGAAATTCCGAATTTACGCGAAATTTGACGAAATTGGCAAAAAAATGGTAGTTCGGAAATTCCGAAAGACCACTCCGCAAGGGGTCGTTGAACATTTACAATACAATTTTCCCCAAAAAAGCCCGTTTTGACACTTTGTGACAAAATGAAGATGTATATTTGGGGTGGATACGATGGTTATGGTTGTTTTCGTTGGTTAAATTTGGTATATTTGGCAGCATGATTCAAGAAATGGTTCTTAAAAGCGACATTCAGGCATCTTTGAATGAGTTGACTGCAGACCGCGACATTTTTGAAAAAGCCGAGTTTAATTCTGCGGGTATTCAGAAAATGTTTGAGAAATATGGCGACCAAGTTCCTGTTTCCATATTCGATTTTTGGTATGACAAGCACAAAAAACTTGAACAACGTGTCTCGTCTCTTGAAAATAAGGGAAAATTTTTCTTGGCATTCTTAACCAACCATCTCAAAGAATGCGTAAACGCGTCTTCTGAAGCTGCTCACGAAATGTTTGAAAGGTCCAAGGCGTATCCTGAATTAAAATTAAATCAGGTTAGAATCGGCATTCCTTTTGCTAACAATGTTGTAAGAATGATGTTGGTTTTTAAAAGAACTATCGATGGGTTGTTGTCAGAAGAAGAAATGGGGCATATGAATTCGCTAGAGTCAGGAATACTTGATTTCGAAGAATCTTTTGCTCATGAATATTCTTTTGATGACCCGGAAAAAGGATGCATCAAGAATTCCGTATCAATAGAATTCCATTGGATATTATCCGATGAGCGCCTGAATACGACTGCTTTGCAGAACGATTATCCGATTCTTGTGAGGTTCTAGTTTGTCTACGTCTGCCGAGCATAACGAGCATTGCCAGCATAATACCAATTTCTTGGCATCGTTTCTTTTGATTCATTCCAATGACTGGGCTATAACGGTGATGTTTTACATTGCGGTGCACGCAATGGAATCGTTACTTGGCGGTCGGGACATTCATTGTCAAAACCATCAAAGCCGGAAATCTGAATTGGCCAAACTTGACATTGACGGTTTGAAGGATGCGCTGCGCCTGTATAAGCTTCTAGAAAGAAAGGCGCATGATTCAAGATATACGAATTATAAGGTCTATGACTGGGAGGCGCATCTCGCTTATAAGGACACCCTAAGAAAAATTATTATTTGGTTTAATGACGGAAATTTTGGGAATATTCAGATTGATGCTTGTGATAAAAGAGACGAGGCGTGGTATAGTCGATATACTGCTAGAGATCCTGAATGCAACAAATGCCATTAGATATCCTTTCGTGAATAGAACAGAAACTCCTTAGCGGGGCGTTGCGGGGCCGGCGTGTGAGGCCCTGCTAGAAGGGGAAGCGGAAGGCTTTCCCCTTTGGCCGCTAAAAGGCTATGCGCATAATTCGCCGCGGGTGCGGATGTCGTTGTCCATTAGGTACTGGAGCGATTCCCTGAGCGCCTTGACGTCTTTGATGTAGTAGATGCCGACGATGGCTTCGTCGCTCACGAATTCCTGGGGCTTTTCCACGAGCCGTTCAATGCGCCTGTTTTCGCCGGTGACCGCCACGCCAAAGCGTCGGGGATCCTGCACCTTGTAGGTGTACAGCACGTTCTCGCTTTCGCCCGCGAGTCGCCCGAGGTCCGCGTCGAACAGGGTGTCGCCGAGTATGATGAGCAGGGGCTCGTTGTCATTTGTGTAGGGGAGCGCGAGGCTTATCGCCTGCCCCAGGCCTTGCGGGTCGCTTTGGAGTACGGTGCGGGTCTTGCCCCATTCGGGCTTGCCCGCCAGGTAGCGGTCTATGGCTTCGGCCTTGTAGCCGGTGATGAAGATTGTCTCGGTGGGGGCGAGTGGCCGGGTATCGCCCACAATCCAGTCGATGATGGTCTTTCCGCCGACGGGTAGCAGGCACTTGGGCAGGTTGTTGGTGTAGGGGCGCATGCGCTCGCCCTTGCCGGCAACGGGCAGAATGATCTTCATGTGGATTCCTTTCTATTGTGGGATAAATGTAGAAAAATGTTTGCAATTGTGCGAGGGGTGGCTCCGCCAAACAGGCTCCGGCGCCCCTCGCAAGATGGGGAGTTTTTCCTATTGCGGGTTGCAGGGTGAATGAATACTAATGTGGGGTGCAAGATGGATGAACGCTGATGCGGGTCGCAAGATGCCCGCGGGGTCGCTGACGCGCCCCCGCGAAAAAAAATCATTTTGACAATTTATGACAAAACGGGAATGTATATTTAGGGGTGGGGTATGTGGAGAACGGCCAAAATTTAATAGAAGTAAGTGAGAGGGGTTGACTTTAGGGGAAGATTTGTATATATTAGTGGTGAAAATATGTGCAAGGCACAAATGAATAGTTATTAATGTGAGGTAAAAGTCAATAATGTATAGAACGAAAACATACATTGCTGGTGATTGGGAGGGCGATAGAGGTGCTATTCAAAAACTTTACGACTGGAATGCGGACAAATCTGTTCCCATCCATTTTACAAATGCTCACGATTTAACCCAAGCAAGGGATTCTAGCTTAAATTGTAGTATTAAGCAATCTTTAAAGACAAGGCTAGATGTTTCGAAACGTTTTATTTTAATAGTTGGCGATAAAACGGCGTCCCTTAGATCTGGTGGGTGCCATCTGTGCTCTAGTTACAACAGTTATCGATGGTTTTGCGCGAGAGGAGGTTCTGTAGATTACCGTAGTTATATTGAATATGAGTGTGATGAGGCTGTTAAAGCTTATAAAGACGATGGAATAGACATAATTGTTTTGTATAACTCTCTTATTGTAGATAGAAATAAGTGCCCAGAATCAATTCGGTATTACGGCAAACATCTGCCTATGATTTATAGAGGTGCTGATGGCGGCTTTTATTGGAATCTGCAGCAAATTGAGCGTATCCTTGAATAAGTTCTTAAACCATCCCTTGAATTTTATATAGGTTGATTTCGTTTTTAGAGTCTTCCGGTAACACTATTGTCAATGATGATGGCTTGCAAAAATCAACTTTACTTTTTGTGAATGTCCAAATATATGTCTCCAGAAGTTCCTGTCGAGTCATTTTCTCGTTTTTGAATCTAGTGATTCCGGATCCTGGTAAGTTGGTGACAATGGGATTTAAGGCGTAACAAATATCCAATTCATTCCACATATTCATGAGGCAAGATATATAGGTATCAAATGTATGAAATGCTCTGTCGTTTTCATCAAATTGAGAAAAGGCAACAAGTAGGTATTCGTCACATGGGCAAATTGTTCCGAGTCTGAACTTCGTTGTTTTCCCACCTTGGTTTCTTTTGCAATTTTCTTCAATGATACAATCTTGTAAATGTTTGTTTTCACTTATAATTGAGTCGATGTGTTTTGCCCCTAGTTGATTCACGATAATTCCGTTTAAAGTTTTTGCTGCGATAATAACATCATCAACCTGCGTGTCAAAATATTCGTTGAAGTTTATGACTTTCAATCCTGGCTCATTGAACATGTTGCCGAATTTGATTGTTACTGCTGTGTTTCGAATTTTAAGAGTGATGGCTGTCTTCGTGTTCGCTTTGCGCCAAACTACTAGATAAATGATAATCGCGCATAGAAGGAATGTGCCCCCAATCATGTGTTTTACGCAAATACATAGTTCTACAAATGCTAGTATTGTTGTTAGTACACCTGCGATTACAGAAACAATTTTTGCTGTATCTACCCAAACTTTTTTGTCAAGTAAACTGACTTTCATTTTTATTGTCCTGCTTTTTTCTCGTGAAATGAAAAGGTTACGTTAGAAGAAATATCGACCGACCTTCATTTTTTGTACTGTAAAATCAGGATCGTCTAAACACTTTTTTAAAAGAGCCTGTTTAAAAGGAATATGAATTGTAGCAACTTTGTGCATATTATCTTTAAAAACGGGAATTTTTTCCCATAATTTCTTAATCTGCGATAAGAAGTGCTTGTTTTCGTCAACAATGTCGGATTTGTTTGAAAAATCTGGGTAGATTACAATAACTGGCAGACTGAGTGTATTGATGCCATAATCAATTTCCTCTTTAAGTGCTTTGCTATATTTTGTATTAGAACTCAAAATAAGGATTATGTTCTTTGATTGTCTAAGTCGGAGATGTAATCTTGGTTTCAGAGTGTTTTCCCATGAACTGTCATCGCGAACATTATATGTTTTGTTGTGAGAGTCGATGAAATGGAATTCTGAATCCTTTGCATTCCACGCTTTTATGACTTGATAATAGCAAAAATCGTAAGCGGTACAGGCCCCTAAATTGGTTTCTTTAAAGGGCTCGTCAACATAAAATGCTGTATAGTTGCCGGTTCTATAGCTCATAATTTAACCTTTTTGTTTGACTTTTTTAAATATAATCAAAAAGTACTGTAAAAACAAATGTCGTTAAAGAATGCCGGTAGATTTGTGGGTTTAGAGTGATTGTCTGACTTTGTGTAATGCATTTTGAGAATAGAACAAGAGCAGGTGGTTGTATGGTGTGTGGGTTCGACTCCCTCCTCTTTTTAATGTATATTTTTGTCGGTAGAATGCTTAAATATGCCTAAAATGTGGAATGGGAGAATCATAAATGGAAAATTTAGATGTCAATTACATTATGGATGGATGCCCATGCCAGGGTGTTCTGAATCGAGATGATAATACCTTCTATCTTGATATAAAATCGTCTTTTCCGACAATCTCTTATAAGCCGAGAAAAATCACTTGTTATCATGAACGGCGGATCTTCGTCTTGTATAACAACCAGATTCGTTCCGGAAGAATTTTTCCTGCGTTTGTCGTTGAAAATTACGAAAGGCCCTTTTTCGGCACTTTTGAATTTTGCGTGGATGGTTTACAGGATTTTTTGTCTGTCTCCGAATTTTATGATGGAAAGGTCTTTTCTGAAAAAGTGGTAATTGACAAGGTCAGATACCTCTGCGAATGTGTCAATGATGCCGAGAAAACCACTGTCAAGATAACGCCCCTCTGCCAGCGCGTTGAATTGGAAAAGATTAACGAAATTGTCCTACGTTTTGTCCAGTTGTTTACACTTGTAAGTTTCAAACGGGTGGCATGTACATCAGTACATATTGTAGAAGACGGAGAAAAGTATAAATTCTTTTCTTGGCAGTGTAAGCTTTTTTCGGGGAATAAGGACCGCCATTATTCTTTGCTTCATGCGGGTTTGATTTATAATAATGATTTTTGGAAGGGAATACTTGTAAACTTTTTTGAAAAGAAAAATAATATTTTAGAATCAGGGCTTGAAGGTTTTGTATCTTTTATTGACTCCGATATGTTTTTTGAGGACGAGGTAATTCGTATTTGTGGAATCTGGAATCAATACGTAGAACAGGTAAAAGTGGTTGCTCCAAACCGCTTTTTGCCTGAAGCTTTTGATGATGTGTATGAAGTGTTAAAAAAAAATCTAAAAGAACGTTACGCTTTATTCAATGAAAATCAAAAAGAAGTTGTTGATGTTCTGTTTGAAAAGCAAGATTCAATAAAGAATTTTTTGGGATCTCATTTGTATGAGCGTTTTTGTGTTTGCTATAATCGGTTCGAAAGGAAAATGAGTGATTTGTTCCCTTGTGCTATTGCTGATTTTCAAATGTTGGTGAAGGCAAGAAATGAATTTGCTCATGGTAAATTGAAGAAAAGAACTCAAGAAGAGTTTGAAAAGTTGTATCAGGCTTTTCGTAGGATTCGGCTGCTGACGATTGTGTTTATATATCAGGAACTGGGCTTACCATTGGTATTCATTTGCGAGTGCATTCGAAATTCGTTCCATGGTTGTGTAAGAAACGTTGAACTCGATAGATTTGTTCTAGCACAAATTATTAATGATGTTCCTTTTTTCAATGTTGATGAGGATACGTGGGGATATTTCTCTCAACCACGGATAGATTCGTGCTTTGTTTATAATCCGTCAAAGAATGTACTGGAATTGGATAAAACCACAACTGGACTCGCATGGAAAGAATCTTTGCGAGGCGGTGAAAGGTTTTATGGGGATTATGTAACCAGGGTTTGCCCCAAATGTAAGGAACCGGTGTATCAAAATACCATCTTCATTATTTGCAATGATGCTCATAAAGAAATCAACGGTTCGTTCTTGCTTAATTACGAAGATGTGCCTGCTGAATTAAAAGAGAAATGTGAAAAACAGCGGACTGATCTGCTGTTAAAGCGATTTAAGTCGAAATGAATAGGCTTTTCGCGTTGCGTTAGGGGGCGAAGCCTGAAGGGCCGCGAGAGCCCGCCCCTGCGCAGCAGGGAGCGCCCGTAATCCACTTTTGTCAACAACTGTTGCATAATTAACTTTTTTTTGCCGGGGGTATTGACAATCGTTTCGCGTTTGTGTATATTTGATAGTGAACAAATGTGTAGTCTGTGAAAAAAGGCGGCATTTATGAGCGTGTATGTTGTCAGATGCATAAAAGAATATGTATATTGGGCCAAGGGTGAAGGCTTATGATTAATCCCATATATGGTACAGATGTTTTGCTGAATGCAGCACTTTGGGTTGCGGAGCGTCTTCCGGAACAGGATCGACGCATCCATAAGCTGTTCAAGATCCTGTGGTTTGCGGACTTGCTGCATCTCAAACAGTACGGTCGTTCCGTGACGGGGGATACGTATATTGCCATGAATTATGGCCCGGTCCCGTCGGCCCTTTACGACATGATTAAGGGTAACTGTTCGCCTGAACTCCGCGTGTTTACGCAGTACGACAAGGGCTTTTTCGACATCTCGAAAAAGTGTAATACGGATTACCTGTCGGAATCGGATGTGGAAACATTGCAGAGGGCTTTTGACGAGAATGCGAAGCTGAGTTTTGATGGGCTTGTGCAAAAGTCGCATGCCTCTGCTTGGAACTCTGCGTGGAAAGAGGGCGAGAACACCTCAATCCGCATGAGCGAAATCCTTGACGAAATCGATGCCGATGACGAAATTCGCGAAATCGTGAAGAACGAGCGCGAAACCCTGGCTGCCCTGAGTGTAAAGAATGGCTGAAATCAATCTCGTTCCCGTCCTTATCCAAAGAAGGGAATGGAAACGCAGTTGAAGATTTGCGCCTCAGATTTCGCTTTCTTGGAGCATGATTCGTTTGTGGATTGTTCGGCTCTTTTTGTCAAGAGCGTGGCCGATTTTAAGGTGCTGATGCAAAACGGTCAAGTGAGCCTAATTGGAAATTTAGATTCTGATACAATGGATAAGGTCGTTTTGGCTGCGGCTGATAGTAGGCACTTGAATGTCTTTCAGAAAAAATTCTTTGATTCTGCGTTGTAGCGGGGACTGGGTTGACAGCCATGTTTAGTTTGTATGCGGCGGGCAAGAAGAGCAACGAATTGATAGCGGACTATGCAGGATTTTCTGCAAAAGTCCGCAAACCATATAGCCAAGGAACTCGGGCGACTTTATTCCGGGTTCTGTTGAAAACGTGATAGAATCTGATGCGCCAGAGTCGGTGTTCCGGAATCCGTTTCTTGTATCGGCGACGAATCCAATGAAGGCTGCGGCAACTACGACTTTTGCACAGACTTTTGCGCAGACTTTTGCACAGAAAATCCGTTCCAGATTCAAACAGGAATCGTCCTTCAAAAAGGCTTGTGATGGTTGCTTCCGCTTGATGGAATTTGTAAACCAAAATCCGAATATTTCATCGGGAGAATTGG
>Ga0310694_10001430_pt1 | contig 27177 bp, 29 predicted proteins | sample 174DNAGHGhighgp2_FD_203884 | JGI IMG/M metagenome (GOLD analysis project Ga0310694, IMG submission 203884) | Sheep rumen microbial communities from Palmerston North, Manawatu-Wanganui, New Zealand - 1742 DNA GHGhigh gp2 (v2) (version 2) | ecosystem: Host-associated > Mammals > Digestive system...
ATGGCAGAAGACGTAGTAGATGGTTTACTTAATAAGAGATTGGGTTTAAATGCACCTATTTTAGGTGGTGAGGGAGATGTCCAATAAACGAACTTCTCGTAAAAAAGAAGATAATATTCTTAAAGGACTCGACTACTTGGAAAGTAGTCAAAACCTAAAGGAAGATGTTTTAACTCCTGAAAAGGAGAAAGATATGGCAGTACAGGAAGTACTTAACCGTGTTAAAGAGGAAACAGGACTTTTTGGACGAAAAATGTCCAAGGTATATAAATTGGAAGCTGGAGATATATGTCCACACTGTAATTATTCAAAATTACAAGAGGATATGTCTTTTAGTGGAAAGCCTTGTGAATTTTTCGTATATTGTCCAACCTGTAATGCACATATCTGTACTTATAAACCTATGCCTCACCAAGAGGCGTTTCATAAGGATAAACATCAGCATAAACTATACGCAGGAGGATTTGGTTCTGCTAAAACCTACACTGGAGGTATGGAGTTTATTGCTTATGCCTTACAGGTTCCTAATGGAGCAGGACTCGTAGGAGCTGCTACTTGGGGACAAGCTTCAGATACTTGTTTAAAGTTTCTAGTAGATAATATTCCAAATGCTTTGGTTTATAAGTCTAACCAAGATAAAGTTAACTGGTATATAGATTTGATTAACGGTTTCCGTATATCAGCTAAAGCTTTTGACAAAGAAGGTAAAATTCGTTCTGCTAACTTGAATATAATATGGGTAGAGGAAGCATCAGAAGTGTCTTATAATGTTATTCAATATATAAAGGCACGTTTACGTAATAAAACAGCGTGGACTAAAGGACGTAATAGATTAAAGATGATTCTAACATCTAACCCTGATGTAGGTTGGCTAGCTGAAAACTGGCTTCTAATATCAGATATAATCTATTACCACGGTGATGTCCCTGATAGATATACAGTTGACGTTAATCGTAAAGACCCTTCTACATCTACACATATATCTGCAACTAGTGCAAACATCTATTTACCACCTGATTATGAGGAAAATCTTGCTCGTAATAAACCTAAATGGTGGGTAGATAGATACTTACATGGTTCATTTAAATATGCAGAAGGTTTAGTTTACCCTAATTTTATGAGTTGGTTTGAAGACCCATTTGTTATTCCAGCACACTGGAAAAGAATTACAGGTCTAGACTTCGGTAGACGTGACCCTACAGCTCATTTAGTAGCAGCTTTAGACCCTATTCATAAGGTTATTCACGTTTACGCAGAGGTTGAGGAAACCTTGGATGACATAACTTTAGATGAATTAATTGTAAAAATTAAACAGACTCACGATTTTCCAGATTATCTTCTAGCTTACCCTCATCAATGCGACCCGAGAGGTAGAAATAGGGACCAAGTGTCTGGAAATAGTTGGATTGACGCTTATCGTGAAAGAGGAATAATCCTACAACCAGCTGTAGATTGTGAAGCTAATTCAATAGCAGTTACTATTCAGAAGGTTTATGAATATGCTGCTAATGGAAGACTTAAAGTTTTCAAAACTTGTACAAAATTAAAGGACGCTTTATCAAAATATAAGTATCCACCTAGAGATTTGGCTGATGCAGATAAGAATCAGGGTGAAGTTCCTAAAGATGAGAACAACCACTTACCTGATGCACTGCGTTATATGTTAGCTCCATTCCCTAAATTCCCAGAAGACCCTGAAGAATTCAGTGAAATTTGGAGAAATGTAGTAAACGGAGCTCCAAAACAGTCAAATAACCCTTGGTTGACTAATTTTGAAGACGCAAGTCCTGATTTTGTAACAGATTTTATGGATAATTTTGGTTAGGAGGACAATATGACAGAAAAAGAAGAAAAAGAGTTACTAAAACTCGTAAGAGCTAATCACAGATTACTCACCACCGTATGTAAATCACTTCATTTAGTTCCAGTAACTGAAAAAGAAGAAGAAGAATTACAGATTTTAAGGCGTAAAAATGAACGCCAGGCTGAAAAAATCAATTCAGCCCTTAATGACAGAGAAAATATCCCTGATACCTATGATGAAAATTCTCTAGGTAATCTATTTAGCAAAGCTGATGAGATATATGGAGATATTTTAGCTGATGATTTCCTAGGAGAGGGTGACAAATAATGCAAGAAATGTTAAATAAGTTGACAGAGGACGTTAAATTAGAAACATCGCAGGATATTCTAGATTCTTACGGTATTACAGAATATACTGCTTCTGATTTAGTCACAGATTTTCAAGAAGCTATAGCTTATAAACAAGAACAAGCTCGTATTTTTAAAATATTAGATGCTGCAGACCATTCAGATATATGGAAGGTATTTAATAAGAAAATTCCTAATTATGTGCAGACTCCTACACATAATCCGATTACTATTATTAAAGAAGCAACTAAAGCTTCTATTATGCCTACAGAATATGCTGGAGATTTCAGAGCTCTATCTATTGATGCAAAACCACTTGCAGAAACTGCTAATAAGTTCTTCCAATTAAAGTGGAATTCAATGGATATGGATGACATAAACAATAAGTGTGGAGAATATGCTTATTTGCACGGAACATCAGGTGTTTTATTCGGTTGGAATAATGACCTAGTAGAAGCTAATGACGTTACTAGTATTTTAAACGCTAAACGTTTAGTTCCTTTACAAGCGAGGGTTTATCATCCGTCAAATATATTCCCAGACCCAAGTGCTTCTCAAGTAGAAGAAATGGGATTTATGTATTTTGCTGAAAAGAAATCAAGAGAATTCCTTAAAGCTATTCCTAGATTCCAAGCTCGTATTCAAGCTATTGAAAATGCTAATGACACTACAGGATATACTGACCCTAATTATATAAGGGATAAATCTAAACAGTCTTCTAGAAATGTTGTTACATTTATTACTTGCTATAAAAAGGTGTTAAGACCTAAAACAGGTATTAATGGTACAACAATTTTAACGCCTAGCGTAGATATTATCTACATGGCAGGACGTGATATTCTAGATGTAGCAAAGGATATTCAACCTAATGTTATTCCTTTTATACCTCTATATGATGAGGAAGTTCCTAACAATTTCTGGGGAATTTCTAAATGTTATAAGGTATTATCACTATATCTAGCATTAGTACAGCTTGACTCTACAGAAGCTACAGCATACTTTAAGAATCAAAATCCTGCAGAGTTTATTAACTCAATGGCAGGTATAAATGTAGCTGAATATCAGAACAAACGTAATAACCCTGATAAAGCATTTACTGTAAACTGCGACCCTAGAATTGTTCAAGCATTTGCTAATAGACCTGATTTACCTAAAGATTTAAGTTCTTTTAGAACCTATTTAATTGGAGCAATCCAACAAGTATCAGGTGTAGATGCTGCATATCTAGGACAGTCTTACGGTTCTATTCAGACTACAGGTGGAGTATCTCAAGCTCTAGATAGAGCTACAATGCGTGATTCTAATCGTATAAAAGCTATTGATAAATTTATTTCTAAAGAATTAAATCTTATGTCTCAATTCTATATTCTTAATGGTAATGAAGAAACATTTAGAGCTCAACCTAATGCTATGACTCAAAACCAAGATAATAAAGAATATACTTTTAATCCTGCAGATTTATTCGGTAGGGATGACATCTGTATAGATGTGTCTTCAGCAGCTCCTCGTTCAAGAACTTCATACGAAGACGGAGCTAAACAATTAATGGAACTTCAAATGAAGTATGTTCCAGCTGAACACGGTTATCCAGATTTTATAACTCCAGATGAAATGATTTCATTCTTAAATATTCCAACACCTGAAAAGAATGTAATTAGAGAAAGAATGAAAGTTCAAATGGAAAATATGAAGTTAGAGGAATATATGGCTGTAGTTACAGCTTTAGGTACTCTAACTGAAGGTGGTATGGCTCCAGAACAAGCTCTACAAGAGATTGTAGCTCAAATGGTACAGACACCAATAGGTCAAACTCCAGCAACTAATCCAGCTCCTGGACAACCTATGCAAAAATAATATTTGACAATAATTGTCTAATATTTTATACTATAAATAAGGAGGATGTTTTACAATGCAAAACGAAAATAACATTTTTGAAGGTATCCCAGGATTAGGAGATACTGAAGGATTTCAAAATTTTGTTGATGCTCAAAATCAACAAAGTGTAGTAGGTCAAGAACCTACAATTCCACAAGCTTTACAGCCTCAAGGTCAGCCTCAAGGACAACCTGATGCAAATCAAGGTCAACCTCAAGGTAACCAAGTGCCACAATACAGCTCTGCTGATATTCAAAGAATTATCGCTGAAAATCAGCAATACAAAGCTCAACTTGCTGCTCAACAACAAATGAAAGTTCAAGCACAAGCTCAAGCTGCAGCACAAAGACAGGCTCAAGCTCAAGGTCAAATGACCCCACAAAGAGCTGCAGGTATGCAAAATCCACAGCTTCAACAAGCTATTGCTAGAGCATTAGCTAGTGGGTATACACCAGAACAAATCTATGCAGCTATGCAAGGAAATACTGCTCAATCTAGACTTGAAGCTCAAGTTCAACAAATGCAGGAGTATTTACAAGCACAGCAATATCAACAAGAGCAGTCAGCTTTTATTAATAAGATGACGACTTTTGGAGATAAGTGGGGTTTAAGTGAAGCAGACCTAGTAACATTCGCTAACGCTGCACTTGAGAAAGGAATTAATGTTGCACAAGTTAATGATGTAGAAGCCGTTTTCCGTGCAGTATATCCTGAACAGTATGCGTTTAGAGCTCAAAGAATGGCTGCTCAAAACAATGCTTCACCCATATACGGAGGTGCAAGTTTCCCAGAAGCTCCTAGAGCTGCTCAAAATAAAGCAGAGGATGCTTATGTAGAAGCTTTCTTAAAAGGAAAAATGCCTAACGCTTATGGAAAATATCAAAATAATATAAAATAAGAAATAGGAGGAAAAGAGAATGGAACCAATATCTCTAATTAACAACACATCAGTTTACCGTAATCCTGCTCCACAGTCACCTTTACAAGGTCCTAATGTAATGCAGCCAGCTGCTGTTTACAGTAAGATTATGTTAAGAACTATCGAGCTTACAGAAGCTGATTTCGTATTTGATGGATTAGCAGAGGAAAGATTAATGCCATCAAATAACGGTTCAAATGAAATAGTATTTAAGCGTATGCTATCTTTAGCAGCACATACTATTCCACTTGCTGAAGGTATTCCACCTGCTTCTGACCAAGGCAGAATGGTTGCAATTAAAGCTTCTACAAAATCTTATGGTCGTGTAATGAAATTTACAGATAAGGTAAATTGGGCTGTAGTAGACCCTCTAATTTCAGAGTATACTAGACAATTAGCATTAAAAGTACCTGAGACAAAGGATATTTTAGCACAAGAAGCATTACTTGCAGAGTGCCAAGTATTCTATGCTACAGAAAAGGAAGTTGAATCTAGTGATATGGACATCCTTAAACCAAAGGAATTTGGTGATGTTACACATATTAAGTATTTAACTCCTGACTGCTCTCCATCTATTGACGAATTCCGTAAAATTGTATTAGCTGAAGAAGCTGCAAAGGTTAGACCTTACCAAGGTTCAAACTTCCTAGTATTAGCTTCACCTGCTGTACTTTACGATTTAATCACTGATAAGAGAGTTAAGGAATTTATGAAGTACACTAATACAGGTACTGCATATTCTAACGATATGGTTATCGACTTATTCTCATTAGCTTTCAAGAAAGCAAAGACTATTAAGACTGATAATACATATACTGATGGAAATGGTGATACAATTTATATCTACCACGCTCCAAAATATACACAGACAGCTGCTGCTGGTAGTGACCCTGCTGTATATTCTGCAGCTAACATCTTAACTAAAGTTGATTTATCTACTTTAGCTACATCAGATACTATTACTGGTGGTGCAACTATTGTATTCCTAGATAGAGATGCTGATACAGGTGCTTACCTATATCAAGAAACTACATTTAGTGGTACATTAGCTCAATTAGCAGCTGCTGCTAATGGTAACTATGATGTATTAAATGTTCATCACTCATTTGTATTAGGTGAGGAATGTTTATACAGAATTGGTATCGAAGGACATTCTCAACCTGAATTCATCAAGAAGGAATTAGGTTCAGCTGGTACTGAAGACCCTCTTAACCAAAGACAATCTATTGGTTGGAAGTTAGACGCAATCGGCTACAAGGTTCCTAACCCTGATGCAGTAGTTGATTATATGTCAATCCCTACACAATACCGTGTAAATGTAAATGCTAGACCTGATTTCAAGAACCAATTTACTGATTATTACTACGGATACGTAGATAATGCTGGTAATTATTGGCATCCTGAACAAGTTGCACAGTCTGTAGTTTGGAATGGTACTGCTAACGTAGTTAAGTACTTTGTAAAAGGTACAACTACTGAAGTTACAGCTGTTAAAATGACTAAACTTGTTAAGCCTGTTGCTACAGGTAGAACAGGTTCAGACGGTAAGCGTCCAGTTGTTACTGGAAATGTACCTACAATGCAATATGCATTAGCATCTAATCCAGCAATTAGATTCTTAAAAGACCAAGTTGCAGAAACTGCCTATGCTGCTAAAGCAGGACACTTCTACATCAAGGGCTTTGAAGGAAATGCATCAACTGCTCCAACAGATGCAGCAGAAGTAATCGCATTACCTGCATTTAATAATGTTTATGACATTAAAGTACCTACAGCAGATGGTCAAAGATATGAAAACCGTAAGGAATTCATTGACGGTGGTAACGTAAACGCTACTGGTGACCCTAACGTAGACAAAAACTAAAATAATTTAAAGGAGTGGACACAATATGTCAAATAAACCAGTTGATAAGGCTACTACTGAAACTGGTGCAGTAGAAGCTGTTGTAAAACACTCCCAAACTCAAGCTCACGAGACTGGCAATCCTGCTAGTCCCGTAGAACTTGCAGAAGCATTGGGAGAATCTCAAGAACTTGTTGCAAGACAAGCTAAAGAGATTGAAGCTTTAAAAGCACAGTTGTCAGATGGAAATAAATCTACTAATAATGATATTCTAGCTTTAGCAAAAGCTATTGCAGAATTATCTGCTAAACCTGCACAGCAAGGACCTACAGAAGCTGATGAGGTAAATCGTTCTATTGATTTTAATAATCAAAGAACTACAATAGATGGAAGAAGTTTATTAGAAGCACAAGCTGCTGTAAACTCATTCCGTAAGGAACCTAAAGTTCCTATCTCTATTCCTAAAGCATTACAAAATACTTTTGGACCTTATCTAGCAATATCTGTAAATGGTGTTAGAATTGCAGTTAATTGTGATGGTAGAACATATATGATTAATAAAACTCACGCTGAACACATTAGAGAACGTATTGCTAAAGTCGACATCTATAATGCAAAACCAGGTGAGGAAATAACAATAAATGCCTAATTATTAAAAGCGAGTTTACACTCGCTTTTTTCTATGCTATAATTTTAATAAAGGGGTTGATTACTATGTTTACTACTAATAAATTTGCAGATTATGTTAATATGGCACTTAATTATCCAGCTATATCTTTTGACGATATACGTCTATTTTTAGACCAAGCCATATCAGAAATAAATACAGAATTACACACATCTATTCCTGATGTTGATACTATGGAACATGATGCTAAAAAAGCTGTAGAGGACATGCCAAATTTAATAATGCTAACAGAGCCAGAATCTAATAGACAAATAGATTCACTTGTCTCACCACCTTCCTCTGGACGTATTTACTATGATTTAAGTAAAGAGATGTATGGAGTGTACGAAAATGATACTTGGAATTATTACGGAACTTTATACGGATTCCGTCTAATAAACGGTATTCCTACTTACTATGTAGCAGGTCAAATTCTTGCAAGTAATATCAGAGCTTGGTATATAGACAATTTAACTAATCCTTCTAACATAGATTTAGAAAACTACTTTACCGATGATTGGATTAAATTATTTCTAGTTCCTTACGTAGCATTTAAATACTCTGTTAGGGATGGCGATACTGGAAGACTATTTAATGAAGAATTTGCTCAAGGTTTTCAACAATTAAGACATTCTTACAATATACCGTTCCAAGTTATTCTTGCAGCTGTTGCTGATAAATTTGCATATAAAGATGACGTTATTAAAAATTTACCTAACTTAAATAAGTGGGTATTAACTAAAGCAATAACAGTAGAAATGAAGAACCCTCAAGGCGTTAATGCAACATTTAGAGATTTTTATGATATAGGAGGTTTTGGAATATGATAAGAAGAAAAATTTCAAAAGACGGACAACAATATCAATCTTTAAATGAAGACTCTTTTACTAATAAAAAAGGTATAGATGTCACACAAGCTCCTCCTATGAGGGACTTTGTTTTCGATGCAGAAAATTTGGATGTAAATCTAGATGGAAGTATGTCTTTAAGAAAACCTTTAAAATATTTTCATTCACATAGATATAGTTATGCTAAAGAGTTATACAATAAAATTCATTATATAGCTATAAAAAATGATACGTCCTCAAGTAGCTATATACAACAACATGTATTAGTTATAAATCCTTCAGCTGTTTCTGGAACATCTTGTAGGATTAGATATAAAAATGTTTTATACACTGATGCTACAGGTATGAATTTTAAAAATGCTAAAACTTTTAATACTAACTCATCTACAATTTTATATGACGTGGAGTTAAATTTGAATACATTCCTAAATGGAGCTGCTAATCCAAATATAACAGGTTTAACAACAGTTAAAGCATATTTTAGAATAACATTAGAAGAAATAAACGGTGTTACTTTAGCAATATTAGAATATATAGACCCTTATATTCCTAATTTAACTAGAACAGAAACTACTGCAGAATTTAATCCTAATACAGCTGGATATTACACTTATGCTGTTACAGATAGTTATGACGCAGCTGTAAATTCTGTACAAGGTATATTAGCATATTCTTATGTTTCTAATAATGTACCTGTATACATAAAAGATTTAACAGAATTTAATAATTATGGAAATAATATAATAAGTTCATTTTCTAAAGCAGACACATCTAAACCTGTTATATTAAAAGCATTTTGCAATTTCAATTCTTATGGAAATATAAGATACTATTGTGCTTGGGAGTATACTTCAGACGGTATAAATTGGGAATGTCCAGAAGAATTTATTAATAAATTTCCTAAAGATTATACTACTAATAAGCCTCGTCAATGTTATTTAAAAGTGTTAGACGAAACTAGAATGGAAGAATCTTTAGACCCATCAACACCTATTTATAAAAATGTTATAGCTGTACCTTTAAGTTATGTAAATTCTTCTAGTGACATTATAACAGACAGACCTGATGTATTAATATTACCTAACGGTATAAAAGGATACACTTATAGGTTTAGTATTTACGCTATAGAAACATCTAATCTTAAATTAGAATATCGTACTGTAGATTTAGACTATACATATTCTAGTGTACATAGTGGTGAGGGAGACCATAATCCAGATGTTACACAATATCAAACATCTAACCATTTAACTCCTTATCACTGTTATTATACATCTTCAGTTACAACAGATTTAAGTTTTACTGTTTTAATACAATATTATTTTAATAATGAATTAAATTTAGATGAAAATAAATTTAAAGCTGTTTTAAATATAACAGAAGATGAAGGAACTAATACAACAGTATCTGATTTAAATTCGTCTTATTTTAACGTGTATAAAGAATGGGACACTCATCTTAATAAAAGCATCAACAGAGTGGCATTTTTATACCATCCTACTTTAGTAGGTGCTGCAGACAGTTGGTTTACATCTATAACTAAAACAGATAATATAAGATTAGAACTTTCAATATTTTATGATGGTTTATATCTTGATTGTTACAAATGGGGAATTATAAGATGTAAAGAAACTGTGTCTAAATATTATTGGGGAACTATTGCTACAGTAGATGAATTACCTAACGTAGACCATGTTTCTGCAGATGATAAATTTGTACGAGTACTTTCAAATAATAAATATTATTATACTAATGAAATAGCAGACGCTCCTGGAACTTATGAATGGCTTGAATGGACAGGAACTGAAACTACATTTTATGATACTGTAGCTAATAATTTATTAAATAATTTTACAGGTTTAACATTATATAATGCTGACGCTACCTTATTATCTAATTTTCCTTATAGTGCTTTAATAACAGATACTACAGAATTATTAAATACCAATTTAGTAAATACTGTAGATGGAGAAAAATTATACTACAATTATAAAATTTACTCTTATGGAAAAGAAGATTTTAAAAATTGTATTTATATTTCTGATTCAAATTCATTTGTAACATCTTTATTAAATACAATAGAATTACCTATGGCACAAGATTCTAAAATAACTACATTAATTCCTTGGAGAGATTATTTAATAGCAGCTAGTGAAACAGGATTATTCTTAATAACACCTCAAGGTGGAAACTATTATACTAGTAAAATTATAAATACTTTTATAGGAATTCCTTGGAATGATAGAAAAACTGCTAAATCTATACTTAATGGTATTATATTTAAATCAGGAAGTAAGATATATTCTGTACAGCCAAGTATGTATGCTAGTGATGATTCTATATTAAACATTATAGATATATCGAAACCTATAGCTCCATATCTAGAAAATACGAATACAAGTACAAATTTTGCATTTACTACTGAACAGCATTATTATCTATGTATTCCAAAATCTAATACTACAACAGTTTTAAAATATGAATATTCCACTAAAATATGGACTAAACACTCTTATCCTGTAGTTTTTACAGACGTTTGGATTAATACAGTTGACGAAATACGTCTAATTGCACCTTCAGCATTTTATGATTTTAATCACGAGATGAATGAAATCGATGCTAATTACCTTCAATATGGAGACGAATTAACTTTAGGCGAAATAACTCCGTTTACATATTATGTAGATACAGGACAAAAGTCTTACTCTATGAACCTAATTAAACAATTTGTAGAAAGTAAATTAACATTTGCTCTTACAGATAAATCTGATGAATTACCTTTGACAGTAGATGTGTATGTAGACCAATACAGACCTGTGTTACATCAAGACGTAAGTTCTTCTAGCTCATTCTGGAAAAAGCTAGATTCTACTATTGCTTTAGGAGCTCCAATTCCTGCAACAACTACAACTTCTGCAGGAATTCTAGTGAATAATCCTGTTATGAAACAGTTATTCTTGAGATATTCAGCTAAAGGATACACTATAAGACATATTGTTTCAGGTATGTCACACAGTCAATTTAAATTCTATGTATCTTACTATAGATATAAATCTACAAGCAACAAACAATAAGAACCCTACTGGGTTCTTTTTTATTGACACTGTTTGTCAAATAGAATATAATAAAATTAGAATTATAACAAGGAGGATTCTATTATGAAAAATACTTCAATTTTAGAAAGTTTAAAGAAAATCTATACAAAAATGACAGGTAAGAAAGTTGTAAAGCGTAAAAATGAAACAGATATTTTATCTGATATAGCTGAATCTTACACACCTAATCAAACTGGTGGTGGAAGCAAATTATATAAACATGATATTATTATAATGGACTCTAATGATGACGGTGCAGGTATGTTAACTATATTATCTTCAAATAATGATGAAGCAGAAACTATTGATGACTTACAAACTTTATTAGGAAGTTCTTGTATTTCAGGAATTTTTTTCACTAATGATGGAGCAGTAGTTGCATCATACGTGAAAGAAAATAATATAGTTGTTTATTATGGTAATGCAGGTAATAATGTATCTATTACTTCACAATTAGGTTATTATGTTATTGACTCTATAACACCATTATAAAAGTAGGTGATTTATATGACTGAAATTAAAGAAAATATTTATGTCAATAAAACTAAAATTCAAGAAGCAATACAACGTAATAGCGAGTATTACCTTATTTTATCTAACGGTAAACAAATTCAAGTTACTAAAGAAATATTTGATTCTATTGTAGCAGAGGAGGAATAATATGATAAAAGATAAAGATAATTATATTAATCCTGAATGTGTAGTGTTAGCAGAAAAGAAGAATTCTGTTAATACTCTTACATTAGATTCTGGTAATAAAGTACAAGTTAGTGATGAAGTATTTGAAGCTGTTACAGAATATGAAGATACTCCTGAACTACAGAATAAAACTGTAACTCCTACAACTTCACAGCAAACTGTTATAGCTGATGATGGTTATCAAGGTTTAGACACAGTTACAGTTGAAGCTGTTACTTCTAGTATTGACGCTAATATTCAACCAGGAAACATTAAAAAAGACATAAGTATATTAGGTGTAACTGGTAGTTATGAAGGGGTTCCAACTGGTGCAAATGTATTAACCTCTAATGAAAAACAAATTTTAACACTGAATTCTTGGGTAAAAATATCTGAAGGTACATATTATAATATGTCTAAATTTGTTGTGTCTAATCCAAAACAAATCCCTTGTGAATATATTTATGGTATAAGATTTAATGACAATTCTGAAAAAATTGACATTCCTGACGGTTCTTATGATTTATATATGATAGACTCAAATATTGTTACAGGTAATATAAAAATACAAACAATTAATAATATAAGATATTTAACTATATACAGTATAGCTGCCCAATTTTCAAGTTTAAAGCTTGTAATAGAAGGTAATACATATTATTATAAGTTGTTTTTTAAAATATGTTATTCTGATTTTATTAACGAAAACTTTTATATTAATGTTGCGAATTACGGTATGGCGATAAAAATAGGAGATTCTTATACAACAACATCTATCTCATACCAAGGTAGAAACCGTACTACAGTAACACCTTCTACAAGTATTTTTATGAATATCTTAGATAATAGTATTAATGCAATTTCATACGATAATAATAATGTTCCTGGTATTGCATATTTACAAAAGGAAGGAGTACGTTTTGTATAAACGTGATATATTTATGAGAAAATACAAATTATGGAATAAAACATCTAAAATAAACGGAATTGAACCTTCAAGATTTCTTAATTACGAACCGTTTAAAGATTACGATGGAGATATAATCTTAATTTATAATGAAGACAAAACTAAAATTGCTCAAGTTGAGTCAAAACAAGTTTTATCTGAAATATATAATATAGATTATAATCTTCCATTAGATGATTTTATGACTGTATATTTTGAAAAATCAAAAATACAGCCTGAAGAAAACTAAATAGAAAGGGAAATGTTTTACAATGAAGAAATTCATAAATAAAATTCTAGATTTACCAAAGCTTATATTAAGACTTTGGATATGTCTTTGGATTTGTTTATTAATTCTACTTATATTGAAATTCTGTTTTGGAATTTGGTATCCAATAGTGATAGAGAACCAGGCTATCTTGGATTTCAATAATTTTGTAGATTCTAATTGGTTAAAATATTTATTTCTAGGTATATTTTATGTGTTTAGTGGAAATCTTTTGTATTTAATAAGTACGAAAAAGACTAAATATTCTAACATCCTAGAAACTATTTTAATTAATATTTTAATAATTTCTACGTTTATTGCCAAAATATATGTATATTGGTTAGGCTTTGCATTAGAAATGTGTATTTCAATGCTAATACCAATAATATACTTAATAAAAACTAATAAATATATTAATAAATTAGTACTAATATTATATCCTGTAATAATACAAGGTCTAATTATGATTTGGCAATTAAATATTTTATTTGTTAGAAATTATCCAATAAATTTAGATGAAATAGGAACTATATTTCAAATAGTTCTTCAGTTAGATTATTATATATTTTTAAGTGTGTTATGGATAGGAGTGAGTTATATGGGATTAGCAGGATTTTGGTTATTCATTAATGATGTAACAAAGTTAAAAGCTATTAAAGAAAAAGAATTATCTAGAAAGAACCCTAATATGGCAACTGTTAAAGCTATTGACGAAAAGATTGCTAAATTAGAGGCAAGATAATATGTTAAAGTATTGGCTTATTGATTTGCTAGATTATGTTCTTTATAACATAATACTTTTAACTATTGCGTTCTTCTTTAATAGATTCTATCAAATGCTAATATTCCTAGTTTGTTATGAGGTTATACAAAACTGTTTTAGATACAGATTTCACGCTGATACTATTCAGACTAATCCTAGAAAAGCAGTTGTATTGTGTAAGCTTATAACAGTAGGAGTTGAATTTACATACCTGCTTGTAAGTTTATCTGTAGAAATATCTATTTATCTTAATATATTTATAATATTCATTACTGCATTTATAAATACAGTTTTAGAATTTTGTATAGAAACTGTAAGAGATAAATATAAAATTTTAAAAGATAATGACTTACTTATAGCAGCTTGTAATATTCACAATTTGACAAAAGAAGCCTATACAAGATTAAAATTAAAATACATAGATAATCTTACTTATGCAGAAATTGCAGAACGTGAATGTGTTGATGTAGACACTATTAGAAAATCTATTAATAGAAGTAAACACAAACTATTTAAGGACTAAAGAAATTTAGTCCTTTTTTTTATTTGTCTTATATTGTCCACTCTACAAGTGGACTTTTTCTTTTTATACTATGGTTGAATAGAGGAGGCTTTATTATGCAAAATTACAACCCTAGTTATTATAACTCACCTTCTTTTTATAATCCTAAATCAAATCAATATGCGTTTGTAAATGGAATAGAAGGTGCCAAGTCGTATCAGATGCAACCTAATCAAACAGTTATGCTTCTAGATAGTGACAATCCTATTATCTATAAGAAATCTTCTAATTCTTATGGACAAGCAATTATAGAGTACTATCAAATGGTTCCTATTTCAGAACAAGAAGTACGTGCTATTATCTCACCACCTATGCCTGAATATGTATTAAAAACAGATTTCGATAAACTTTTAGCAAAGTTAGACACTTTATTAAAGAAGGAAGGTGAGGAAAATGCCTAATCCATTTAACACTCAAAATACTAGTTCTACAATGCAAATGCAGAATATTTATAAAATGCTAACACAGTCTAAAAATCCTGTGCAACTTTTTCAACAGCTAGCGTCAAATAATCCAAATATGAGACCTGTTTTAGACATGCTTAAAACTAAAAGTCCTGAAGAAGTATTCAACTATATGTGTAGACAAAGAGGCGTTGACCCTCAACAATTCCTTAAATCAATAACTGGATAATAACAGTTTTCTAGAGGCTGTTTATTATAAAATTTTACGAAAGGAGATACTACTATTATGGATGGAACAGGAATTACTCCCGTTATGGACATAAATCACGGTTATGGTTATAACGATGGTTTTGGTTTTGGTGGTGGTTCAGGTTTATGGTTATTCGCTATTCTTGCTTTAATGTGGGGTGGTAACGGATTCTTCGGAAACCGTGGAACTGTAGGTACAGAAGCTATTCAAGCTGATGTAAACCGTGGTTTTGATAACCAAAATCTACAAGCTCAAACTAGAGATATTTTAGCTGCTGTTACTAACGGTACTGCTCAATCAGTTGCTGCAACTAACCAAAGCTTCCACGACATAACTGCTGCATTATCAGATAAGTACACTGAACTTCAAAGAGATGTTGCAGGATTAGCTGTAGGTCAAGCTAATTTACTAGCTAAACAGAACGAATGTTGCTGCACTCAATTAAGAGCTATAGATAGTGTAAACTATAATGCTGCTATGAATACTGCTGCGATTAAAGAAGCCATTTTATTAGACGGTCAAAAGACTCGTGACTTAATCACAGAAAATAAGATGGAATCATTAAAAGCTAGAATTAACCAATTAGAGTTAAATCAAGCTGTAGCAGGTGTTGTACGTTATCCATCAGCAACTACATACACAAGTGGTGCAAACCCATTCTGTGCTTGTAACTGTGGATTCAATAATATCTAATCGCCAAGCTGGCTAAATATAAAGGGCTAGCAATAGCCCTTTTCTAAATTTAAGGAGGAAAATATGAGTTTAATTTATATGACAAACACAACTCCTGCAAATGTTCTAGCAGGAGGTACTTTACCTATTACAGTCACTAGACGTATAGGATGTGCAATTCAAAATGGAACAAATAGTGTAATTTTAAAGAAACCTGGATACTATAAAGTATCTGGTACAATTACTTTTATAGCTCCTGCTGCAGGTGATGTAACTATAGAAGTACGTAAAAATAATGTAGTAGTCCCTGGAATTACAGCAACTGAAACTGTAGTTACTGCAGATACAGAAGTACATACTATTTCTATAGATGGAATTGTTAGAGTTCTTTGCTATGAAGGAGACGCTATTCTTACATTAGTAAATAATAGTGATATAGCAATTAATACATCTAATATATCTTTTAGTGTTTTAGACTAGGAGCGTTTAATATGCATAAGAAAATATTAAAAGATTTATCAGAACAACAGTTAAGAGATTTTATAGATGAAACTATTTTAATGGTTCGTGAAACTAATAATGAGTTATACGAAAAACTTGAAATTCATCTATATAAAATGGCTTACGGTTGTCACTTTAACGAGTGGATGTTAGAATGTGCTACTAAAAATATGACTAATGAGGATGGCACAACAGGTCCTCATTGGACTGTAGAACAATCTAACACTGTTGCAAGACAGAATGGAATTCAATTTGAACACTTCAACGAATATGACTGGAACTATGTAATGAATATGGTTTACAGTGATTATTACGGAGCCGTTTCAAATGATTTAAGTGCTTATGTAAGACTTGCAAGAAAGTTTTTAGAAGACAAAGATGCTCCTAAAGGTAAAGCATTACACTATTATCTAGCTATGAGAGGATAATTATTTATCCTCTTTTTTGACGTATATTGTTGAAAACAAATTATAAATACAATATAATTAAATAAAAGGAGCTGATAATATGCCTACAACTTTAGAAACTGCTTATGCTAATTTAGAAAGTGCAATAATTACTTTGCCAAAAAATAATGTACCTGAATGGTTTACAAGAACGATTAAAAATCTTCTTACTAAAACAATAACTATTGATGAGTACAATACTTTAACACGTTATGTAAATAATGTGATTTCAGATTCTAAATCTACTTATGATTTTTTAGAAGCTATTAAAACTGTTTTAGAAAATATAGATGCTTCTTACGTAATTGGAGCTCAAAAAAACGGACAAGATTTAAATATTGTTAATAGAAAAATTCAAATACCTTCTGATACTATTATAGGTGCACAAATGAATGGACAAGATTTAACAATCGTTAATAAGAAAATTCAAATTCCAGCTACGTCTTTAACTGCAGGATACGGTATTGCTATATCTGACCAAGGGGTTATTTCTGTAGATTTAGATGATGCAGATGAGGAGGAATTCTAATGTCTAAAAAACTTATTAGTTCAAGTATATTAACAGCAATAGCTGATTTTATACGTAGCAAAAAAGGAACACAAGATACTTATAAACCAACTGAATTTGTAGAAGAAATTAACGAAGTTTATGATGATAAACAACCTGTTTTACAAACTAAATCAGCAACACCTACAACATCTACTCAAGTTATTGAAGCAGATAATGGGTATGACGGTTTAGATAAAGTTACTGTAAATCCTTATACTTTATCACCAACAATTCAAGTGTCTCCTAGTGAAAATGATGTAGAAGTTGTACCTGAAACTTATGGAACAAATGGTATATCTAAAGTAATTGTTAAAGGTGCACGTTTAGAAACTATAGTATATCAATTATTAAATCAAGACACTGAACTTGTCCCTCAGCAAGGATACCTAGGATTTAAAAAAATTACTATTAAAGCTATGGCTAATATCCCTTTAACAGTAAATCCTACAACGTCTTCACAACATCTTGTTCCATCAGCTGGATATGTGTATAGTGATATTACTGTTAATCCAGTAACTTCTGCTATTGACTCAAATATTAATGCAGGAAATATTAGAGACGGTATTACTATTTTAGGAGTTTTAGGTACTTATACAGGAAGTACACCCCAAAATATAACTACATTTAATGCTTTAGCTATAGCTAACGTAACTGAATTTATTGCTGAAGATTTTCTAGGTATGCAAGAAATTAGTGACAATATTATGTATAACTTTTTTACATTAAATATGTATAAAAATAGTAGTAATCAATGGGTAACAAAACTACAATATATAACACTTCCTAGCACAATTACACACATTTGTAACTATAATTTTGATATGACAATATATGAATCTAATGCTTCTAATAGAGGTTTTCACACATTTAGTCAATATCAATTATATTATGATGGAACTCAAGTTCAATATGCAAATATACAAATGGATTATACTTCGTTACAATATAGGAATATTCCTACTAGGTATGCATCAGCATTTTATATTCAAGATGTAAATGGAAATGTAACTAGAAATGGTAAAACTTATTCTTTATTAAAAAACATTAATATTTCTGGAACTAATGTTACAATAAAACATTCTACTTTTACACAAATGCCTAATGAATTAAATTCTATCACAATAGGTTCTGGAGTAGTTGCTATTGAAGATTATGCTTTCCATAGAACTTACTTTGAATACAACTCTAGTCTTCAAAATAAAATTTTAATAAATTCTTCAGGTTTAACTATTGGTAAAGGAGCGTTTGCTTGTGGAATTCCAGTTAACGACCCTGAAAATAATAGACATTTTGGAAGTTTTGCTTATAATAATGTAAATATAATAGAAATTGTAGACTGTGCAAGTATAGGAGATTATGCATTTGCTAATTTTAAAACTTTAACAAGAATAATAATTAGAAAAACAGATGCTGTTATTACTGCAGGAACAGAGATATTCTATGGTTGGGATATTCCTGAAACTATGAGCTATGATGATTTCCATATCTACGTACCTGCAGCTTTAGTAGACTCTTATAAAGCTGCTTCAGGATGGAGTACTTACGCTTCATATATAACAGCTTTACCTAGTAATATGTAATTACTCACCACCTATTTATAGGTGGTTTTTACATTTGTCGTCAAAATTTATAGTTGTTATTTTAGAATTAATATTTTATAATATAGTAAAGGAGTGATAACATGACAACTTTAGAAATAATTTTAACAATAATAATGGCTTTAGTTGTAGTAGTTTTAGTAAGTTATTATTTAATTAAACTTGCTAAAAATAAATATATCACAAAAGTCTATTCAACTATTGAAGAAGCTATGAAGGAAGCTGAAGCTTCTGGAATGTCTGGCGAAGATAAAAAGACTTATGTTTTAGCTAAAGTTAAAACTATGTGTACAGAATTAAAAATTCCTTATGATTTTATCGCAACTTTAATTAGTAAAGTTATAGAGAATATCATTAAAGGATACAACTCTATGACAAAGTAAGGATGTGGTTTTATGATTATATCTGGAACTGTAGCTGCAATATTAGCAGCTCTAGCAGCTGCAGCTGTTGGAAACTCTGCAGGAGCAATAGCTTCTAACCATACTAACGGTATAGATGATATTACTAAAAAACGTGTAAACAATACTTTAGGTAATGTAGGTACATTTGGTGTACGTTCAGGAGACACTGGTAAAAATGCTTCAGAACTAGGTAAATGGTTTAGAGAAACGTACGGAGACCAATTAGATGCTGATACTTTAAAATATCTAGAAAATTTAGGAGACTCTGCTTTAGGAAGTATTATAAGTGAAAATTATTATAATAAGACTGGCTCTGATATGTGGGGAGAGGACTATTCTCTAGATATTGAAAATTTACTAAAAGATATTAAAAACACATCTAATATAAAGGCAGGACCTTTATTAGCAGATTACCTAGGTGATTATAAACAAGAAGCTATAGATGCTATAGATGCTGAAAATGCAGATATTTTAAAAATGTATGACGAAAACCTAAATCGTCAAATTAACAATTTCAATGTTGAATTGAATAATATCAATAGAGGCTATAATGATTATGCTAGACAAGTATTGTCAAATGATTATCAAAAGAACGCTGCTTTACTAGGTACATATCAATCAGATATGTCTAGAGCTAGACAAAATGCATTAGAAGCTGGAGCAAATGCTGGTTTAAGAATAGCTGGAAATATAAATACTTTATTATCAGCTCAAAATAAACAAGCTGCTACATCTCTAGAAACTTCTAATCAATTAGCTCAAGCTATGTTAAATCAACGTAACGCTGCTTCTAGTGTCCGTGGACAGTATGGTAATATGTTGAACCAAGACACTCAAAATAGAGCTAACTTAAAAGCAGGTACTTTTGAAAGAGTTAAATCTGCACAATCTAATTTATACAATGAGCGTATGAATGACTATAATGTAGCAAATCAAATAGCTACAGAAAAGAATGGTAATTATGTAGATAATTCATTCTATGATTCTAATTTAAATTATAAAAAGGCTGCTCAAGCAAATAAATATTAAAAGGAGGTATCTATTATGTTAAGAAGAAAAATGAATTCCGTAGTCGGAGGTTATATAGACCCTTATTCAGGTATGGTTTTCCCAGAAGGAAATTTACCTGCAATATATCAAGGTATGCAATACCCTCCTATAATAGGACAAAATTTTACATTTGGAGATGGTAATGTAAATGACAATATAATTGATGTCACACCAATGCCTCAAAATCCAATGACAGCAGGTGCTGGCTCACCACCTAATTCTCCAAAAGGACCTAATAAACTTAAAAATTGGTTCTCTGGATTAGGACTTGCTAATTCAGGATGGAATTTAACTGGAAATTCTAAACTTGGTATTGGTAATACTAATGGAAAAGCTGGTTTAACATTAGCAGGTAAAAATCTAGCTCCTTATGCTAACCTAGGCGTTGGACTTTACCAAGGAATAAATGCTGTTAAAGGTTTAAATGACGTTTCTAAAAATGAAACAGATAGACAAAAATTATTATCTAGAATAAAAGCAAGTGCTGCAGGAAATCCTATGCTTTCTAGTTATTTAACTTCAGACCAAATGTCACAGTTAGGTAAAATTAAAAGAGGTTATAGTGATTCAACTCCGTCAGGCGTGTTTAATGACTTGGGTGGTATATTAGGTGGTGCTGGTAAAGGTGCTCTAATGGGAGCTATCGGTGGAGGTTTACCAGGAGCTATTATTGGTGGACTTGGTGGTGGAATTAATGCAGGTATTAATTCTAAAAATCAAGCAATTACAAATAACACTCAAGACCTAGAAAGTTTATATCAATCTTTACAAGATGCAGAAGCACAGTATAAACGTATGCGTACTCCTAATTTCACGGGTTTAGGATTACAACCACGTTATACTAACCAATGGATGTAATTATGGATAGTAATGTTTTTATGGGAATGTTAATAGCTGCACTTGCAGTTCTTATAGGACTGCTTGTGCTTATTATCAAACCTATATTAAGTCTAAATACTACTGTCACAAATCTAAAAGATTCAGTAGATAGATTAGACGGTGATACTAATACATTAAATGCCCGTGTAACAGCACATGGTAAAGTTTTAGACGAACACAGTGTAAAAATTGCCAAGTGCGAAAGTGATATTAAACATTTAGAAAATGATGTTAAACAACTAGAAGGAGGAAAATAATATGGCAGATGACAAACCTTTTTTATCAGGATGGCTTAAAAGAATAGCTTTAGACCCTCAAACTGCAACTAGAATAAGGGCTAAAGATATGCTGTCTCAAATAAATGATTTAGATGAACCTTATCGTGCAGCTTATAATTTAGGTGCTGAAAATTTTAAAGCTAATAATAAGGATTTATCTATGTTAAATAATGCTTATGGAATTACAGATATGGGAGCTGGAGGTGTTGCAAATCTTGCTAATGACCCTTGGAAAAATGGTAATGCTGGTAAGATTTTAACAGGCTATGCTTCAGCACATCCTCTTAAAACAGCAGCTGGTTTAGGACTTGGAGCTATGAACATTGGAGGTCTTACCGATAATGATTATTACGGTGGACAACTTGCTGGTTTAATAGCTGGTGGATTTGGTTCTAAAATATTAGGAAGTCAATTTTCTCCAATGGCTATGATGGCTGGTGGAGCTCTTGGTAGTTTATTTGACAAATTACGTCAAAAACAAGCTGATTCAAGACAAAATTCTTATAGATAGGAGCTGATATTATGAACGGTGGAATGTTATCTTATATGTATCCAATGTTAATGATGTCAGCAATAACAACTGCTCCTCAAGTTGGTTTTGGTATCTATGATAGAATAGAAGCAAAGCGTAAAGAGGAAGAACAAAAACAGCAATTAGCACAATGGTATGCTATGCAAAATCAACGCCAAGGAGGTAAAATATAATGTTTAATTTAGATAATCCTTATGCTAATACTAAATTAAAAGCAGCTTTTAATTTATTATTAAATCGTGGATATAATAAAGACGATATTATAAATTATATAAATTCTAATGGTTACACTAATTACGATACTCCTGACGATATGTCTGGTATCCCTAGTATCCATCCATTGATAGATTACGCAAATACTAGACAAAATTTACAAACTACTTTTGATTTTAGTCCTATATATAATAGAAATTTAGTAGATGATTTAGAAAACGTTCAACAATATGCTTTAGAAGAAAACGGTAGTGGTTGGGCAGGTATTCCTTGGACTAAACCTAGTTCAGAACATAATCTAATAACTAAATATGGTTACGACCCTTATTTATTACGTAAAGGTTTATATGGTGATGATTGGGATATGGAACATGGTCAAGCTATATCTTCAGAAGCTTCTGGGGGCATTTTTGGAAAACCAGCTAGTGTACCAGAATTCTCTATGGGTAGTTCTGCTAAACAAAGTGCTGAAACACTAATGAATTTAACTCCAAATCAAATATTTAGGATGGACCCTTTAAATAATATGCAATATAATGATGATTATTTACTTTATTTAATTCGTGATTTAGCTAAAGGTGGTAATATCTAATGGATTTAAAAATTCCAATCGATGAAGGATTAGATGATGTTTTAGAACCTATTAGTAAAACTGCTATTAGATTACCTAATGGAAAGCTTATAGATTTATTCAAAAATCTGCAGCCCTCACCACCTACTATGACTTTAACACCTACAGGATTTGATGCTTTAGAAACATTTTCAAATGTTTCTGATGGAGACCTTCTTAAAATGTGGTTTAAAAGTATAGACAATCAATATAAAATGTAAGCCTAAATAATTAGGCTTTTTCTTTTTATACTTTTATTGTATAATAAAATCAAAAGGAGTGTTGAATATGGCAAACATTAACGATTTAATTCCTAGACTTACTAGAAATCCTATCACAGGTAAAGTAGAAGAAGTCGCAATAGATGATGCTTTTGACCCTCTATTTAATCGTAGAGCTAAAGCAACTATACAAAATAGATACGGTGTCTCACCACTTTTAACTCCAGTGTACGGATATGCAGATTTCCTAGATAATGTATTTTCTCCTAAAGAGGATGGCAAATGGGGTATTATGGGACCTGCGATGGGCATACTAGGTGGATTTGGTAGAACTCTAGATAAAGCTGAAGACTTTTTACTTGGAGGTTTGACAGAAGGTGTCAATTCTCTTAACCAAGTAAATCCTTTTTCTACTGCTCCTAGCACTCCACAAAATCCTATACATAATATTTTCGTAGAAGACCAAGACTATACAGGCGAAAAATTATTCGCTGCTATGGGTAATTCTATGAATAAACTTGCAGGTGGAACTGTTTTAGATGAAACAGATTTTGAAGATACAACTTGGAAACCTGCAGCTCTTGCCACAGAATTAATTACAGACCCAGGTATAGCTGGAGGAATGCTTTCTAAAGCAGGTACTGCTGGAGCTCCTATTTTACAACAGTTGACTAAAGAAAGTACTATTAATTCTCCAGTAAAACAAATAGGAGACTTACTTTCTAGCTATGATGACATAGTAACTAAAGGAGCTTGGGATGTAACAGTTCCAGGATTACGTCCTGCAATTAAATCACATTTAAACAAAATGCGTCAATTTTTAGCTGTAAATTCTGAAAAAGCTATACAAAATGTTCCTTTAAAATATAAAACTGTTATTAATTCTGACGGTTTTACATCAGAAGTTCCTGATATTGAAGATTATGTAACTAGAGAATATTTTAATGCTCAAGAGCGTTGGACAAATGCTGTTAAAAATTCAGGAATTCATGATGCTGACCCTTCACAAATGCCTGAACTTTTAAATCAGCTTGAACAAGAACTAGAAAATATTGATGAAATAGTTACAGCTCACGGAATATATGATAATGACTACTTTATAAAGTATAAAGAACTTTATAATGCAATAGAAGATGCTAAAAAGATTATTGAAAATCCTAAAGAAGCACAACAAACTATTCAAAATAATATAACAGAAGATATTGCTAAAAAAGTTAATACAATTTTATCTGATGAAGAAATAGCAGCGTTTGAAAAAGAACGTGGAGCTCAAGCTTATGAAGATGTATATAATGCATATTCAAAAGCAGGAATTATTAAAGGAGATAAAGATAATTGGGTATTTACAACTCCTTCTCGTGAAAATATTATTTCAAATAATTTACACGAAAATATTCAAAAGAATTCAGATTTCTATCAAAATATCCTAGAGGATATTAAGACTGATTCAAAGTCTGGATTAGATATTACAGAATCTGCTACTCATGAGACAGAAATTAAAAAATCTGCTCAAGATATTTTAGACTCTGCAGATAATGACGCAGACCGTATAGAGAAAGAAATTAATTTAATTCTAAATATGGATTATTATGATGATGAAGCTATTAGTCAATTAGCGTCAAATAAATTAAGAGGAGCTTTAAAATCTAGAGTTCCTGGAAGTCATAAGGTTGTCTTATCTCATTCAGAATTCTATAATGCTGAATCTAAAGTAGGCGAAACTGCTGTAAATAGAATTAAATCTATTCCAGATTTGAACCAAAAATTAGACGATATTGAAAAGCTACTTAAAGATAAACATATAGAAGCTTTACCTAAAACAGATGTACACGTTTTTAAAGCTGATGATGGTACTATAACATACACAGAAGCTTTTAATAAATATTTAGACGATTCTAAAATTACCGTGTTTAAAACTATTAATAATTTTAGAAGGGCTTTAAATAATCCTGAACTTACTAATAAAGAAATTCTAGATAGAGCAAATGCATTATGCAACTCTTTAAAATATCAACATAAAAAATTTGGATATTTAGGAGACGCTAATGAAAAAGAACTTAATTCTTTATTAAATGATTTACAAGACAATGTAAATTTAGGACTTCTAGGCACTGGTGGAAAACAGTTAAAAACTTCTATGTCTAAAAAGAACATAGAGCAAGGAGCTATTCAAAGTATTGCTAATCAATTTAACACCCTAGCAAATACATATTTAGACCCTTGGGTAGATTCTACAGGTAAAATAAATCTAGATTTATATGCTGATGCTAAAACTATGTTACGTAAAAATAAAAATATAGATTTATTTATCAGTCCTAAAGAAACTTTTGATTTAGCAGAAGTTATTAAACATAGCCGTAAATACAACGTTGGTGATAAATCTGTAGAAACTATTCGTAAAGAACTTATAGATTTACATAACGCTGTAATTAAAAGAGGACAATATGCTATGGGACCATTCTTTCCTAAAAAGTTTCTAGATAATAACATTGGTTATAAAACATTTAAAGAATTAAACGCTAATAGTATAAAATACTATGAAGACTTACTAAAAGAACGTATTGCAAAATATAGTTCAAATGACGAACTATTAAAAAAGCTTGATTCTTTAAATAAAGAAAAAGCAGTTCATCAGGCTAATATAGATAAGTATGCTAACAATTTTGCAGAAGTTTTTAAAGATATAAAAGACCCTGTTGAATATCAAAATGCTTTAGACAATTTAAACCAAGTACTAAAACCTTATACTGATAGTATTTCTAGTATAGATGCTGATATTGCTGAAGTACAAAAACAATTAGACAGTTTTAAAGAAATACAAAGAGTTAATGATAATATAAATAAATCTCTTGCAGGTTTAAAAAATCCTTTTTATGATAAAGGATTTGATGAACTTACTGATTATCAACAAGATTTTGTACGTAAAATGGCTAAAGATTATAATATTCCTACTATTGATAATTATCTTAAATGGTTAAAAGATAATGAAACTTGGGTATATAGTAAAGTAGATGGAAAGTATTATAGAAAAGTACCTGCGTATTTTTATGCACCTAACAAAATGCTTAAAGATTATTCTAGCACATTTAAATTACAAGGTTCTAAAATTGATGATTTCTTACTAGAAAAAACTTCTAAAGAAAAACTAGAAGAAGTCGTTACTAATACTGTTCAAACTTCTTTAAAAACTGAAACTACTATAGATGTTGAGAAACTTAAAAATGTTCTCACCACCTTGGATAACACTGACTTCTCTAAATATGTCTTTGAAAGCTCTAGTCTAAATACAGATACTTTAAAGAAATCTATTCTAAAAAGTGCTTCTAAAGATAACTATAGTGAAGAAGCTTTAAGAGATTTAGAGTGGATGTTAAATAAGGAGCTTTCAGAACCTTATAAATTTATTAAAGGTGATTATGCTACAACTCGTATGAAAGGTGTTCAAGATATTCTAAAGAATTTTGACGCTATAAGTAAAAAGTATGGCATCAATGCCGATGACTGGGATACTTTAAATGACGCTGCTAAAAAGAAAAGATATAACGATTTCTATAAGCATACTGAAATGTATCTATCTTGGAGAGATTATCTTAATGATGATATAGTTCGTAAAGAATCCTTTATAAACGATTTATTTTCATCAGGAGGTATAACTGTAGGCATTTTCAATAAAAAGCAAAATTTGAAGGGATTTCAGGCTGCTGAGCGTGCTATAATAAACAATCTTGCTGTTGTGAATAAACAAATGCCGTCTAAATATCCTTTTATAGAACTTATAGAAAGAGATTTAGGTAATAACAAAATGTTATTAGGTTATACACTAAATACTAAAAACCTAAATGCAGTTAAAGATTTCTCTAAATTAAAAATAGATAACTCTAAACTTCAAGATGTTGTATGGTCTCTTAAAGATGAAGCTAGAGCTAAAGAAATATTTGACGCATTTAGTAAAGA
>Ga0310694_10001431_pt1 | contig 27172 bp, 30 predicted proteins | sample 174DNAGHGhighgp2_FD_203884 | JGI IMG/M metagenome (GOLD analysis project Ga0310694, IMG submission 203884) | Sheep rumen microbial communities from Palmerston North, Manawatu-Wanganui, New Zealand - 1742 DNA GHGhigh gp2 (v2) (version 2) | ecosystem: Host-associated > Mammals > Digestive system...
AGTCCTTGACCGAGTTGCCGCAGTTATCCTCGCACTTGCAGTCCACAGCCTCATACGGGCAACGATACGTGACCTTGGTCTGGTAGCCGCGGTAGTCGCCGGCAAGAGCATAGCGGAAGCAAAGTCTGGCGTCAAGACCGACAGTCTCGGAGTCGTCGAGGAACTCGAACGAACCAAGGCTGGCAAGCTTGATTGTGACCTCGTCGGCAAACACCTTTGTGTACCCGGCGTCCGGTATGGTTCCAGCGGTCTGCCCTGGATACGGTATGACCGGCTTGCCGGAAAGGTTGTCCACGTCGAGAACCTTGTTTTCGTAGGCGTTCTCGCCAGCGACATAGTCCTCCCCGGAAGCGTCCACGACCTTGCCGCCACCCTCCTGTCCGGTAGGGTTGACGTATTCGCCGATGTATGTCTTTGCCTTCTCCTCGGCAAAGCGGAAAAGCTCATAGTTTGGCCCGATCACCAGCACGTTCTGGTTCCGCACTGTGTTGAGCGGGACTTCAGATATCAGCTGGTTGATCAGCACTTGCGGAACAATGTACTGTGCCATTATCTTTCTCCTCCATTGGATTGGTCTGGTTTACCCTGTCTAAGTGAAATTATACCATAGTCCTTGATGCGGTTCAAGTCATCAGGGTCTAGGCCTAAAAGATCAACGGACCTAAGTATCGGCGACTCAAGTTTGATCTTGGTGACCTCATGCCACTCTATTCCAAACGTAGTCGTAGACTGCCACTTTTCCTTCGAGTCAGGCTGGTACTGCTGTATGGCCGACGCACCATTCTCGTAGAACTTTGAAAACACAAAGTCCCTGGCTATTTTAGACGAGAAATCCGACAGGTACGCCCTGGTGTTGTCGCATAGCATGCACGCCTCTCCGGGAGTTCCTCCAATGTGCACGAAGCTGACAGACCCGCGACCAGTCCTGGTTGAACTGTATATCGCGTCCTTCAGCACCATGCCACTGGAAACCGGGCTGCCTTCTCCAAACGGGCTGCCGTACTGCACGCCTCCGAGCTTTACATACACGGCCGGAACGAATTCGGGGTGCGAGGCGTTCCAGGTGAGTTCCGAGTCTATCCAGATGCCCGTCTTCTGCGGGTCCTTGTCCCATCTCACGTCAGGCGCACCGACTATATACGGGGTCTGAAACCTGTAGAACTCTCGTACAAGCTCCACGAACAGCCCGTACAGCACCATGTTTGTCTTGCGAAGCTGGCATATCAGCTCGTGGCCGGCAAGCTCGTGCACCTCATGGGTTTCGGTAGGGGCTACTTTAAGCTCAAGACTCATTGTTCGTCACCTACCTTGTATGCAGGATCTGAAGTCGCTATCTCGTCAACAACCAAAGTTTGCACAAGCGGCACTCTTCGTATCTCAGCGACAATGGACACCTGGTTCACGTAGTAGCGCTTGCCGCTTCCCTTATCATGAACAATGTCGTTCTTCTTCACCGGAATGGAGTTCACCATCCTTACCTGAAAGCGCTTCTGCTCGAGCATTCCATTGCCTTCAGGACCCTCCTGAAGCTGGTGCTGGTTGTCCTCGGAAAACGTGCACCATGACGGGAATGGACCGAAATACGGAGGATAGAAACCGGTGCCAAGACAATACCTGCAGTGCCCGACTCGAGGCTGGCCCGTTATGGGGTCTATGCAGTGCGGACAGCGGGGACCATAGTTAGCCGTGGTCCACACCTCGCATTCAGTGCCTGCAAGCTTTGCCATGTGAAGCAGCTCCTTGCGCATGACCTCACGGCCTATGAGGAACTCGCGTCGGTTAAGATCCCCGTACGGGGTTCTGGTTTCGGATTCGTAATGACCGTTTGAAGTGTCAAGAACCAGACGAAGGAATATCACGTCGGACTTGTTGACGCGGATGTTTCCTCCGGACCTCCATGACATCCTGTTCTCTACCACAGGCGAAATATCGGCCCACGGACCCTTTGGTGATAGTGCGCCCTGAATCTTGAAACGCCACGGGAGAGGGTCGTTAAATCCGCCTCTGAGCCTCCAGTGAAACAGAAAGCCCTTTGAGTAGTCTGGCACGACGTCCAGTCTCGCTATGGCCGGATCCAGTTCCATTACAATGTGGCGAACCCCTGCTCCGCGTTAAGAGAGCGCTTGTTTCGAATTACCCAGTCCTTATACGCCTCAAACAGTCTCTGACCTGCGGCATCATACTGCTGGTACTTCTCCTGGTCCTGCACTGTGAGACCGCCGGCGCTATACTGCAGCGCGTTTCTACGGTAACGGTTTGCGGCTATATACAGCAAATTCCCGGCGGTTCCCTCAAGAAGCTGAGACCTCCATGGAAACTTGTCATAGTCGTAGTTGCGAATGTACGGGGGCTGATCGTTCCAGTAGTCAACGGTGAGCGTAAACGCAGTACGTATCTCCTCAGGCGTGAACTCAAAGTCGTCCAAAAGGAGATTGGCCTCCGGGTCGTTATCCCGAAGCCAAATGCGTACGTCAAGATCGGTCAGATACGTATTGCTTCCACTAGGCATGTGCAGTTCTCATGGTAAGGCTCTTGGCACGTCCCTCGCTAACGGCGTTGTTGAACATCTTGTCCCACTTGGCGTCGTCCTGCGCGGTGCGGTAGGCCATTATGTCGTTATACTCGGGAGTCCCCTTGTACACGAAGTAACGATCCTTGGGCAACGCACCCTCAAGAACCTTGAGAAGCGGACCCTTGACAGGACCGTTTGGATTGCCGGTGCTGTTGGCATACCTTCCCCAGGCAGACCCAGCCCTCATACCGCCGTAAGTGAGCAAGGTCAACAGAAGCGGAAGCTTGATGCTGTCCCAGGTCTCGGAAACTCCGGCCTGCTTGCAAAAACCGCGGACCCCCTCGACAAAGGCCGGAGGGTTTGCCAGGAACTGGCGCCTGTACCGGGCAATGTCGAGTGGGTCCATGGCAGACAGGGAAAACCAAGGGGCCTTTTCAGGCCCCGAGGCTTAGAAGTTCGAGTTCTCGACGTTGAAACGGGCAAGGGCCATGCCGGCGGTGTTACCGAAGGCGAAGCCGCCCATCCAGTAGGAGAACATCGAGATGAAGTAGGCTTCCTTCTTGACGAACATGGTCCAGTCGTCCATGTAGAAGCACTTGCCGAGGAAATCGGGCTCCGCGAAGAAGTACACCCAGCCGGTGGGGACGAGGTGGTTCTTGATCGTGAAGAGGGCCTTGATGCCCATGATGGTGTCCGTCGTGAGGCCGTTCTTGAAGAAGTCCTGCGCGAGGTCGCCGCCGATTTCCGGACGCTGCAGCTTGAGGAGGTCACGGGCGGTGATCTCGTTCATGAGCATGCAGTAGTTGCGGGTGACGAACTTGCCTTCGTCGTTGCCGGCCGGAAGCATCTTGGTCGCTTCAGCGAAGTTATCGCGGTTGAGCGGGCCCTCGAAGTCCATCCACTGGCACTTTTCGGAGATGTGGTTCTTGGCGCCAGGACCATCCTGGTCAAACACGATGCTGTTGACCGTCTGGATGAACTTGGAGTCGATCTCGGCGAGGCCGTCCTTGATGGCGTTGTCCGTGAGGATCTTCCGGATGTCCTGCTTCGTGGTGCGGAGCTCGGCGATATCCTTGCGGAAATCGGGCGTGAGAACGCGGGCGAAGGGGATGATGTACCGGGAGCTCTTGATGTACTCGCCGTCGGGAACGGTCTGGAGCGGGACCCACTTGGCCGCGGGGGAATCGGGTTCCTTTTCCCACACGACGGCGAGGTCTTCCGTCAGGTCGTAGCGAAGCATGTCGTCCGTGGCCTTCTCAGGCGGGAGGATCTTGAACGCGAAGCTGTCTTCGCGGATCTGCATGCGGGTGTAGTTTGTGGCGCTCGCCTGGGCCTTCTTCTCGAAGACGTCGGCGGGGTCGTTGACCAGAGACTCAAGAATCTGGCTGTTGATGATGGAAACGTTCTGGGTGTCCATTGTGAAGTTCTCCTTTCTAGATTAGAGGCCGCACTGGAAGCGGATGACGTAGCGGTAGGCGCCAGTCATCATGTCCTCGACCGCCGGGGCGTCGTTGCAGTAACGCTTTTTCGGGCCCTGGACAAGGTAGCCGATGGTCTTGGACGCATCGTTACTGGTGTTGAGCGTGATAAGACCGCCATCGGCGACCGTGAGCGGGGCATTGACGGTGGCGTTCTCCCAGTCGACAGTCTCGTCAAACATGTCGTCTTCCCAGACATCGCCGTCATCCATGTGGATGCCGGAGACAGCGGGACGAACGCTGCCCTGCAGCGGGCCGACGTTGTAGGACTTGGCCGCACGCGGGGTCTTCCAGGAACCAGGCTTGTAGGGGAAGTCAACCTTCTCGCCATTGGCGGGGCTGAACTGGCCAGCCATCGCGGCCTGAAGATCCTTGAAGCGCTGAAGGGCGAGGAAGAGGGGCTTCGTGCCCGCGTCGTCCGCGGTTGCGAGGACGAATTCGCCGTTGTCGTTAAGGCAAATCACATTGCCGCGCTCGATCTTGAGATAGCTCTCGGCGCTGTCATCTGCGGACATCGCTATCGGAGCGGTGTGGTCATGCTGGTCTTTGAAGGGGAAACCACCCTTTACAGGACTAAGATGCATATCTGTTCTCCTTTGTTAGTAGATTACGCCAGAGTTGGCGCTGTCGCTGTAGTTGCAAAACTCGCGGACAAACGGGTCCACCGCCTCGGAGGCCGCAGTCTCGCGAGATTTGGAGCCAATCGCCTCCGGTCCTACGGAATCAGCGATCTTCTCCATGAGACCCCAGACAAACGAGTGGTCCGAAGCGGACTTCTCGACCATCGGGGTTACATCGTTCTGTGAAATGAGCCCGGCCTTCGCCAGGGCTCCGAGAGCCTCCGTGGCCCTCTTTGTGAAATTGGCGTTGAGGTCGGCCTCGGCGGATTTCTCCGCCTTGGCCTTCCTCTCGTATTCGTCGACCTTGGAAACAAGGCCGTCAAGAGCAGGCTGGACGACGCCGATGTACTCGGCGACTTTCTCAGCGAGTATATCGTAGTCAGCGTCCATGATTACCGGTTCCCCCTGAGGATGCTGGCGAGATGCTCCTTGAAGGAGGCCCGCTTCTCCGCATATTCCTTGGCGGCCGCGGCCTTCTCAGCCTCGGCTGCGGCAGCCTCGTCAGCCCCAGCGGCGGCTTCATCGCCGGCGGCCGCGGCGGCATCGGCCCCAGCCACATCCTGGGCAAGCTGCTGATCGGCCTCGGCATCGCCGGCGTCTCCCTCGGAAATGGCCTGGACAAGCGCCTGTGCGTCTTCCTCTGAGAGCTCGCCTGACTCAACGGCCTCGACAATCGCCTCAGCTAGGTCGTCCTCGGAAATATCCTCGGCGGAACCTTCCTCGCCGGCGCCCTCGGTCACAGCCTGAATAACGGCCTGCGCCTGGTCTTCGGGAATCTGTCCTTCCTGGGCAAGCTCCTGAACGGCTTCGACAATCTCGTCTGACGAGTAGTCGTCAAGAGCCGCGGCCGCGTCCTCAACGGAACCAGCCTCTTCGCCCTCGGCGCCAGCAGCAGCGGCGGCATCCTGAGCCTCCTGGAGATCGCCCATGGCGGCTTCGGCGTCGGCAGCCCCCTGGGCTTCCTGCATATCGCCGATCATGGCCTCCGCGTCCTGCGCGCCCTTCTCGAACTCCCACGCGGCCTGCTCTTCGGCGGCGCGCTTCTCAAGAGTGTCAAGAAGCTCGTTGGCGAACTCTGCACCGGCGCGCTTGGTAAGGGCGGCCTGGACCGCGAGCTGGCCTTCCTCGTCTGCAAGGGTAATGGCAGCGATCTTGGCCATGAGGGCCATGTCAAGGGTGATGGTGTTGTCGGGAGCGGCCTGCTTGGTGGCGGGCTGCGCAACTTTCTTTTCCGCCGGAGCCTTCGGAGCCGAGGCCTGCTTGGCTTGTTCGGCCTGCTTCTGCTTACCCTTGAGAATCATGTCGATAAGGCTGTTGCCGAGGGCGGAGGCCTCCTTGGCATTGGCGTCGGCGGTGTCGAGGGCCTTTCGGTCGGGGTTAAGGACAGCCTCATCGGCCTCCATCTTGTTGACGTTGGAGGCGGGAATGTCGCCGTCGGGCTTGGCGCCTTCAAGAGAACGCTCGGCCGGGGCGTCAATGGTCTCGTCCTTGGTCTTGGGATCGGGCTTGGTGGCGCCAGATGGAATCGGCTTGTCATTCTCGGAGCCGGGGAGAGATTCAACTCCGTCGGCGGCGTTGGCCTGCTTGGCAAACGCATCAAGTTCTCCGATAAGGTCGCGTATAGTGTCAGTCATGGTAGGGTTAACTCCTAGTGTTTAAGGTTAATGACGGAGGCAAGCGCCTCTGCGTCAAGTTTGTCCATGCCACGACGGCCATTCACTACCGCGTCAATCGCGGAAAGCTGGTAGGAGATGTAGGCTTCAGCCAGTTTCTCCAAAGTACTACGGTCATTATAGCACACACCGCTGTCCATTGCAACATGGAAATCTTCTTTTCCGTCAATGCTCGCCTCAATTAGCTTTTCACGAACGTCAAAAGCCTGCTTTGCAAGCATTCTGTCAAGTTTTTCTGGCACAACACGTAAAGCCGTGTAATGCTCTGAAGCCGGGACATCATAGGTCGTATTGGAACACAAAGACGCACAATCTCCGTTGGAAACACGCTCGCTTACGACAAATGGAACCATCTCGGCCACCTTGTCCATGTATGGCTTCACAATTGTCTCATACGAGTCGCCTGTGGCGTACTTGAAGAACGTAGGTACGTCCATAACTATCCCGTGCGACGCCAGCGCGGACATGGCGTTACGAATCGGCTGCTCCCTGAGACGGGAGATAGCGACGTCGTCAATGGAGGCCGCGGAAAGTTTTATGAACTGCTTAAGATAACTGTCACGCGCCGTAACCGCTGACGCGGACTTGGACAACCACCCGATGTACGAACTCTGTAGGTCGGCGATGTCACGCAGATACCCCAGCTTGCGTCTGGAAGACGGCGTATCGCATGCAAGATCGTCTGGAGCCGTCACGCCCTCGTACTCGGCCATCTTAACCGAGTCAAGCGGGAGATCCGACGCCACTTTGAGATTCCAGGCGATGCGATCAGCCGGCCGGCCAACAAAAGAGATGTCAAAGAACTGCGGCTCATCATTGAACGTCCCGACCTTACGGCCGTCTTCCATCTGCTCTCCAAGGTGGTTTGCAACGTGGTCGCACTCGAGGTCGTCTCCAGCCTGCTTGCGCATTGCGCCGCAGATGCTGCAACGGTCATGGTCCACTCGGCAGGCCATGCTCACAGGAATCTCACCCTCTTTTTCAAGACGCTCAAGCTCAGGCGCGGCCTTTTCCTTGTCGGCGTGTATGAACAGCTCTATACGGCCCATCGGTGCATTATAGGCCGAAGCGGCTATCTTGCCAATGGCCTTTTCGGCCTGCTTGTTCATATGGTGTCTGAAGACATGGCCATGCTCGACAAAGGTCTTATGATAATTCTCACAGGCCTTCTTCGTGAACAGGTCACCATTACGGTTCATACCGTAATGTTCGGCATCACCAAGGGCGACCACGTGAATGCCAACCGACTTATCATCTGGCTTAAGGTCGTCATACTCCATGCCGAATATGGTGGACGCCTGCTTGGTAAGCTCGCCTTCACGACGGATAATCTCGGCGCCGACACCAACTATCGGGTCAAACGAGGAAGAATGTATCAGCTTCACCATGCTCATGGCTAACCAACCTTATTTAGGAAGAACCCCAAAGAGCTTACGTTGCCAAGAAGGGATGTCATTTATATTGTTTACTGTTCTGCCAAAGATATCAGACGATATGTCAGCTCCGGAATATCCTCCGTTAATGGTTCTCTCCAAAGCTGACATCCGTTTTCCGAGAATTGAGCCAGGAGAAGCCATGCCCTTGTTATCAGCTAAAAACTTTGCCGGGTCGCGCATAAAACTACGGTAGTTTCTTGCCGCGTATCCGGCTTTCTGATCCGCCGAAAACAGTGACATAAGCTTTTTACGCTGCGACGCTGACAAATTGGGCATGGATCCGGACAAACCTCCAGCGCGCAATCTTCCAAGATAAGCCTCTACAGACGGGTTAAAACTAGATAAGGCCTCTCCAACAAGTCTTTTTTGCCGCTCAAGAACGTCGGCATGGCCGACTACGGCCTTCGCACGGGAAAGAACCTGAGGTTTCCCTGTGTATGCGGCACGCGTGAGAATCTTTGCGGGGGAGAACCCCCTGGCACCATTTCTTAAAAAGTTTTTGGCTGCGTTTGCTCCAAATCCTAAAAGTTTACCCGCTGACTGCGCATGTTTCAACATAACTCTTCCATCCACGCCGTACTCAGCACACTTGCTCATAAATCCTTGTTCGTAACGTGTCATAGTAGACCTCCTACTTGTTCTGTGACCTGATAGCCTGCCCGGTTCCGAGAAGGCCGGCCGCTATGAGAGCCGCGATTACAGCCCTATTGCCTCCGCCACCCCTGCGCAATGAGTTCATGATCTTGCGCGGATTATAGAAGCGCGAAGCGAGTATTTTGGCCTGATTGGCGTTCGTTGGCAGCTTGGACGCGTTCGTCGCCCTTCCACCGAGAACACGAAGGGCCTCAAGCAACCCGGCGTCTCGCTTGGCCTGTTCGCTTATTGCATCACGGATGAATTTACCGCCCATCCAGTTCGGGATGTCCTTGCCGCGAATAGACTTCGGAAGCCATTTCCAGTTTGGAAGATTCCCCGGAAGCTTTGACAGCAGTCTGTCGAGCTTGCTCTCGTTCGCCTTTCCCCAGGCGTCGCTTACGGCCTGCAGCTCCTTGCTTGACCCTTCACGACCCTCTGCAAACCGCTTCATGAACTCGCGTATGCCACGGGCGGCCGACGGAGACTTGCCATCCGCAAGCATGGTCTGACCTATGCCGCCACGTATGGTGTCAAGCCCCTTGACTCCGGCATAGGCACCTGCTCCGAGCCCACCAAGCGTTGCCGCTCCAGAGTACGTGACTTCAGGTGCGTTACGCTGGTACCAGCCAGGCTTCTCAGGAAGCACCATAGGGCCGACACGCTTGTAAAGCCGACTGCCACCGTACCCGGCGATTCCACCTAACGCGGCGCCAGCAAGAATATGCGACAGCATTCGTCCCTTAAGATCCTCGTCCTTGTCCTTAGGTGTTATGAGATGCGAGGCAAGTCCAATACCAGCTCCGCCAAGGCCTCCCAGAAGCGCCATCTTGGCGTCGTCGCTGATGTTGAGGTTCTTGAAGCTGTCCTTCAGCGAATCCCAGTCCAGCGCCTTCTTTGTCATCCTTGAAGACGCGGTCTTGTAAATCTGTCCAAGCTGCTCCCTGGACACGGTGGCGTCATACGTCATAGACTTCCTCCTTGGCCGCCAAAGTGGTTCCGACAAACCTGAGCATCCTGACCTTGCGGGCTATCCTCCTGGCCATCTCGTCTGCCCACACCTTGGCGCAAAACTCAGGATTTTTAAAATATTCCGGGCTGAAATCCATAAGGATAGGGAACCCGTTCCGTATCTTGCGGCACGACGAAGGTATCACAAAGTATTCGTCGGTGTCCTCGTACCCCTCTGAGCTATCAGGTTCGCATGTGTCAGACAGCGACTCGAAAAAGCCTCTGGCATCCTCAAGGCAACCTGGACGGTCGTTGGAGTCGTTCGAGTCCTCACAGCGCCGGCACTTCCAGAACTTTCCGCCAATGTCCACGGACGGCTCTCCGACGCTGACAATGGTGTCGAGGTCCTGCCGGCTCCAGTCCGTGGTGTGTATCACGGCGCTAGGCACCGAGTTTATGTTTGATCTCTGGATGCGGATTTTCATTCCAGGCTCCTAGCCTAATTTCAGGCGTTCATGGTTTTGTTCTTTAGCAATGAAGTGTCAAAGTCTGCCCACTGCTTCGCGTCGAACGGTGAAACTGCAACCGAATTAACCGATTGACGAAGAACGGCCCTCACCACCTCCTTGTTCAAAGACGCCTCCGGAGCGGCCTGCACCAATGTCTGGTAGGCCCGCGTGACCTCTTCAGGAGAGGCCTCAGAGATTATCGGGTCGTCATTGTACAGCTCGGTGATAATGTCACTGCGGCGCATGTTGTTGACATAGTCCTTTAGCGTTGTATTCTTTGACTTCTCTCCTAGGATTGCCTCGTCGATCTTGTCTGGAGTCATGGCTCCTCCGCCAAGGTAGTCGTAGATGGCCTTTGTACCAGGCGAGGCGTCAGGGATGGCGTTGTACACCTTTTTTGCGGCGTTGCCGAACCACGGGTCGTCTTTGGACTTGTCTTCCTTCTTGTCCTTCTTTTCCTTGTCGCTGCCACCAGGTGACGGCGGTTTCGGAGGGTGCGGAGCCGCGCACTTGACAGCCGTGGCATACTTCATGATGACACCCTTGATTTCACGTTCATGGTTGCGGCATCGGTCTACACGGGTCTGAATCTCGGCGACCTTCTGGATGTCATCCTCTACGTTCCTGGCCAAAACGACCAAAGAATCAACAGGGCCTGAATCAACTACGTTAGCACGGCGGAGTTCCTTGAGATGCGGAGACGCGTCCTTGACGATGGTCTGTGAAATCTCGGAATCCACGGACTTGACGACCTCAGGGCAAGACCCGGAGCACGCGACCTTGAACAAGGCGTAACGGCGCTCAGGCTCATACCCTCTTGAAAGGTCATGGGCGATCTTGGAAAGGTTAGTAGCCACATAGCTTTTGGCCATCTCCAAACGCTCTTCAAAAAACTTTCGCTCCTGCTCTACCTTGCGGGCGTAGTCTATGACGTGGTCGGCGGCCTGCTTGACGGTGAACTCCGACTTGCGCTTCTCAGGCTCGGCGGATGCGACCTTGGCCATCTTCTCCGCGGAACGGTAGTTGCGCTCCTCAGACAGGTAAGAAGAATAGTCTCCCCAGGCTACAGCCCGGGACGAGACTGACGCCGACTTCTCCTGATGCTTGTCGCCGTAGAGCATATTGCGGATAACGGCCTTGTCGGCGATGTCGCAGTTGGCCGTGCGGTCCTCGGCGTTCTTCTCATAGTGCGCGATGACACGGGCCGTGTTCATGGTCTCCATGAGCCGGTCTGTCTGGTCAAGGTTGAGCTTGAAGTCCTGAGCCGCCTTGACGATTGAGGAATTGATGTCCATGCCGGAGTTGTAGTAATCAACGGCCTTGGGCAGTATCTCGCTTTTTAACTGTTCCTTGAATGACATCTAAAATCCTCCTATAGTTTGCCGGAAATATTGTAACGGCTAACGATTAGGCCATACGCGCAGCTCTTGAGTAACCACCGGAACGCGCCATTGTATTCTGCATGATTCGAAGCTGCTCAAGTTGTTCAGGAGAAAGCTCAAATCCTTCCAAACCTGTAAGATCTGGAGCCTTGCGAGCCGGAACAGATCCTGTAGAACGATAGGCGTCTTGGTTCTGTTGACCGGCCCGTATCAGACTCTCTCTAACCTTTGCGTGAGGATCTGAACCCGCCGGGAACAATGCCTGAGCTCCGAGATTAGCTGCGTTGCCACGACTTTTATCAAGAGCCCTTTGCGACACTATTTCACCAGGCATCCCAAAACGATGGTCTACACCTGGAACATACGGTGTCCAACCTTTTTCTGGTAGATTGCGTTCAAGAGCCGCGGTGTAAGATCCTTCTGGCATAGCCATTCTGGCATCATTTACGCCAAATGTACCAATTCCGGCACTGGCATCTGGGTCTGCGGACTTTTGAGCTGCTTCGCCCTCAGCATACTTCAGCAGCATCGAAGCCGTATTCCGGTCGACGCCGTATTCGGCGCACTTAGTTAGAAATCCCTGTTCATAGGGTGTCATAATTTTTCCTCCTTGGGTTAAGCGGATTAAACCTCCGCAATCAATTTTACACCATTCTTGCCTGTATCGCCAAGCTCAACCGCCGCAACGGCCGATTCGGCCCTGAGTCTTGCTGCCGACGCCTCCTCTATCTTCATACGGTCAACGTCGGCGGCTATTGTGCCTACCATGACTGGCGACATGAGTCCAAGCATCCCCTGCATCGCCTTGACCATCTCAAGGTCCGCACTGCTGCCGGCATTCTTGCCGTCCTGGATCATCTTCTGCTGACCGCTTATGGCCGTAAGAAGCTTGGCCATTGACTCATGTCCAACACGGTCTGCGAACATGGACATGAACAACCTTGACTGGGCCAGACGCCACATCTCGTCAAGCAGATACTCCTGGCTGTTGTTGATGATCCCGTGGGCATCACGCCACATCCATACTGAGACAAGCGTGTCATAGCCCATAAGAGAGCCTATCATCTTCCACATCTGTTCCGGAGGAGTGTCCTGGTTAAACCGGCCTGAAGGCAGCGCGAAATACTGGCGAAGCTGACATGACTTGCTCAGCCGGCCATCCTTGTCCCGAATGTTGAAATACAACTTTTCATACGCCTCTATGGCCGTAAGGTCATCGCAGTCACCCATGATGTCAAGGGCTATGACCCTGTAGTTCACGGCCGTCAGTAGAAGCGGTTCAAGGCGAAACCGTACGTCAGAAACGCTGTTTCCCTGAAACCATAGGCTAGCTAAACGGAACTGGGCCTGTTCCTTGGTAAGTGGCAACCCACGCTGAAGCGCCCTGAGATATCCCATCTGCTTCTTGACCCACTGGTCCTGGGTGTATCCGGCGTACACCGGGTCGACACGCTCGTCAGGCGACTCCATCAGACCCATCGCAATGGAATTGCGCCAATCAGGGTCGTACTGGCCCGGATTGTCTATTGGGGTTACTATGATGGTGTCGTTAAGCCTCATCTACTTGTATGTCGCTGTCGGAGGATTGAACGTAGTGGCCACAGGCTGGGGATTCGGCTTAGCTGGCTGAGGCTGCATGCTGCGCCGATAGTTGCGCAAAGCCTCATCCACCTCGAAGTTGTATGCCCTGTGCGCGTCGGAGAGTGGCACTCCATTCTGATTCGAGAAGTACCGACCGTCCTCGCCCAGGACCATATGCCTATAAGCCGGAAGCTTCGGCCTGTGCTGTGTAAAATAGTGCTGACGGAATTCATTATCGGTCATCGGCGCGCCCTGAGGCCGTTCTGTCTGCTGCTTGGCCTTTTCAGCCTCGGCCTTTTGACGGTCGAACTCCCTGGCGGCGTCAGGATTTGCAGCACGCCACGCGTCTACCCTCTGCTTGTTCCACGCCGTTTCACGCTGCTGAGCCCTGATATCCATCATGCGCCTTACATCGTCTGGGGCGTGGTTATACTCTTCCTGGTACCTTTCACGAGCCTTGTCCAGGGCCTGTTCCATGTACCCCCGGTATGACTCGGCAAAGCCTCGACGGCCATGGACCATGCGGCGTATCCAGCGTCCAAACCATTTTCCAGGAAGCTCTTCGCCACCCTTAAGGTCATCGGGGAGATACTTGTCGTATCCGTATACATAGGCGCGCTGAAGCATCTCGTTCTGAAGCTTACGAAGCTGCTCTGTCTGCTTCTCGGACTTGTGAGACCACAGTATCGCCTGCTTCACCATTGCTGAAGCAGTGCCCGCGTCAATGCCGTGTTCCGCGCACTTGGTTAAAAACCCATGTTCATACGCCGTCATACCGCTCCTCCTAATTAATGAAATGCTGCACCACGGCCGTGCCTATCACGGTCACAACCGCCGTTACAATGGCTATGACGAAGCTGACCAGATAACCATTCGACTCGTTCTTCATCTCAAGCTGCGTCTTGATTGCCACTACATTATCGTTCAAGTTACCAACCTTCTCCATCTCGTTCCTCAAATGGTCAACATCCTTGCTGAGGTTGTCTATCTTTGTCTCCAAGTCATTCACCTGCACCGTAAGGGGCTTGTGACCGTTGCCGTGCACCACTGTCTGCTCCAGTTTCTCGACGCGCTCGGCAAGAGAGTCAAGCTTTGTCTGCTCACTTGCCAGGTCCTTTAGGACCTTTTCCCTGAATGCCGCCTGAACTTCCAATTCGCTCATCCCACAATCCTCCTATATTATATCCTCTCCAGACTGCGAATCGCCGCCGCCGACGGCCTTTTTCTTGAGATCGAGCGTGAGCTTGCCAAGGTTGTTAAAAACATTCTTGAGCACGTCTTCCATCTCAACGACATCGTCTGTGCCGTATCTGGCTGTAAAGTCGTTGTGCTTCCAGTAGTACAGGAACAGAACGCGCCCAACTCGGTCCAGGGCCTGCATGAACTCGGGCAGATAGGAGTCGATAACCGCGCCGGTATCATACACCTTTGCCAGACCACCGATCGCCGCCTTGTCGAACACGTCTTTTTGGCCAAGCCGACCAGCCTGCTGCGCCAGCTGTGACGCCTCCGGGTCGAACTCGGCCTCGTCTCCGCCGCCACCGCCCTCTTCAGACTGCCGCTGGATGTCGCCGCCAATATTCTCTCCGAGCTGGTTGTCCTCCGAAACAGAGGGATCATTTCCATAGAACGGCATGCGGCTCTCGTCATAGTATGGAGACTCATACACGGGTATGCCAGTGTACGGATCCGCCTCAGGCGTCTGTTCACGAGGCTCCTGCGTAGAGACTCCTACAAGCTGCCCCAACTTGAGCAGGCACTTGGCCTTTCGCTCAACAGAGGCCTTTTTAAGAAGCGTCTTTGCATCCTTGTTCCTTACGCCAAGACGCGTAACCATGAGAACGCAGGCCTGCTTGTAGTTCATAGGCCTGGTATAGTGTCCTCCGTCGAATCCGATGTAGTAATCAATACCGTCGTCTGAACGCACCTCAAGTCTGGCGGCGCCCTCCTTGCGAAGCTCAAGCGAAAGCGAATCAAGCGATCCAAGCTCATATATGGTCTTCTTCGCCTGCTCCTTCTCATATTCGTCGCTGCTCATCGGGCGTGGCCAGTCGCGGTCCTTCTCGCCGACCTGGAGCGCCCGCCAGTCGGACGGGAGAACCAGAGTGCCGCCGGCCCACTTCGGTGAACCGGTGAAATCGGCGAGCTCAATGTTGTTGACGTAGGTGATGTCTGGGTTCTTCGGCGAACCGTCTCGATGGTGGTACTTGTCATGGGCCCAGTAATTGGTGAAGTCGTCTGTCGGACTGGGCTCGTAGTCGCTGTCCTCGATCTCGTATGAGTCTAGGTGGCCGCCTATAACCGGGCGCTCGCCCTTGTCACGCTTGACGTTGTTGACATGGAACCTCGGGAACACGGTGCCAGACTTCCCGATCATCATGTAGTTTGCCCTGAGCTCACAGTCGTTGACAGACTTGGCCTTCTCATAGACATCCTTGAGGCTTCCCTTCACACCGCCCTCGCACAGTATGTTGCGGCTCTTTGCGTAGATGAGCTGCCTGTTGGACGGGAAGTACACGGCCATCTTCTTCGACCCGAACATCGGGTCAAGAGGAAGCACATAGGCCTCAACCGTCTTGCCGCCGTTAACAAGCACGTCGTAGACGCCGGGAAGGTCAGGGTTCTGGAAATTCTTCTCGTACTCGGTTTCAATAACGTCTGACTTGCGCTCCTCAGGGCGGTTGTCCTGGATCGTGAACCCGTCCTCGAGAATCTCCCTGGCCTCGTCCTCGTTGCCGGCGTCGGAAGTAATCTTGACTTGCGGGGTGCGTTTGGAGATCTCCTCCGCACGCTTGCGAAGCATGTAGTTGTCCTTGGAATAACGGTCCACATGGAATGCCGAAGGACCAGTGTAGAATTCAAGCGCCGCGTCCGCGAGCTTCACGTTGTGGAGCGCCTTCATGAAGGTGACTTCAGCTTTAGGCCCGCCAACCTTCTCAATGTAAGACTGAATCGGAGAGGACGCCTCCTTTGCAAGTGGAGACCTGGTATGCGTAAACGACAAGAAGAAACCTGCAAACGCCTTCTTGAACTCCGGATCGTCGGAGGCTCGCTTTTCAAGGTCTGAGCGCATAACGTCCCAAGCCTGGGAGAACGTCCACCTGTCCCAGTCTGCGGAAGCCACCTTCGACCCCACTACAGACCCTGAGTACGGTGGCCCTCCAAGAGGACCAACGGTAGGACGCTGCAGGAAGTCGAAGTTAGGATTCTCGAACTGCGAAGGTTCGTTGGCCGGACCACCGGGCGCCTCATTGCCGAGCTCATTGGCCTTTCTGTTGATAATATAATTGACCCACTGCTCGGTGAGCGGCACAAATGAGTTGGTACGCTTCGACAGGATTGAGTTGACTCCCTTCACCTGGGAGTTCATGAAGAAGGCCGGCACATAGTAGTAGTTGCCGTCGATCTTGAACCCGAAAATGCCAACAGCGCGAGTTCCGTTCTCAGCCCTGTCGACAACCTCGAACCCGAGGATGTACTTCATCAGGGCCGGAGCACGGTCCTGCAGGAACTGGAACGCCAGATTTGAGAAATCCTGTGCGAACTGAACGTTGTCAGGTTGCTCTTGGGCCACCTTTAGAAACGACCCGTCACGCGAAACAGGTGATGCAAAAAGCGAAGTTATGTCTCGTTTAGCCATGGAATCTGTATTCCTCCATAAGTCTAGTTTGACGCCTCTTCCATAATCCGACGCTGCATGTCGGTTTGAGTATCGGCCGGGTCTATAGTGAGATCGGTAGTCATATCTGCCGTGCCGGTTTCGATATGGTCCCCGCTGGTGCTGTAGTGAAAGTTTGCATTGCCAGGTCTTGTCCTGGCCATGAAATACGGCGCTGCAGGCCCTCCTCTGGGATCAAAATCCGGATGCTTGTACTCAGGTGTCGACGGATGGATGAAAACAGGAGCTGGTTTTGCGTTATAAACCGACTGATCGGCTGTCTGCTCAACAACGTCGTCGCCTGAATCGTGCTCTACGTTCTCTACGACTGATCCAGTAGGCGTCCTCGGAGTCACCTCAGCCGGACGGTAGTATCCGGGAGCGTCGATGGCCGGGCCAACGCCCTGCCTGTTTTCTATGCCAAGATTCTGACCGACTGTATCGCCCATTCTACTGATTACGGGTCTCTGCAAAGCCATCTTATACAGAGTCCCGACCACATAAGGTTCGGTGACACCATACTCAGCGCACTTGGACATAAATCCAAGGAAATGATACTTTATGTTACCTGCGGTTGCCATACTTTCGCCATGCCTCAGCGGTTTACCTTGATGAAGTCGTGTTGGCGGCGCTGTAAGGCATTATGATTGTCTTAGAATTGGAATTGGTATGCGTAGACGCGCTTCCAGGGGTGTACGACGGTGCCGGTGCGGGCACCGGCTTGGGCTTGGACTTAGGCTTAGGTCTAGGTTTAGGAGGTAGTGGAGTATATCTAGTACCACCTTCAGGCAGGTCGCCAACAGGTCCGTAGCCTACGATTTTACCTTTGTCACGTCCCATGACTGGTACAACCGGCACGGCAGGTCGCGCCATCTTGTACATGGCGTCGACGAGTTCAGGGTCGGTAATCCCATACTCGGCGCACTTGGTTGTGAACCCATAATAATGATTGAGGCTAAAATACCCGTCCATACCGCCCTCCTAGCCTAGTAATTCCAATAATCAAGAGAATGACGCGGGTCTGAGCTGCGGTAGCCAGTATTGCCTGAATTAGCTAGACCTGCAACACCTAGGCCGCCTACACCTACAGCGCCTGCCGTGCCAAGTCTGGCGGCGAGGACCTTTCCAAGCTCATTCTCGGCACCCTGCAAACGCCTGGCATTCTCTGCTGCGGACTGGAAACCGCGCATCCTGTCGCCAACCTGGGTCATGTGGGCAAAGCCCGTCGTGTCACCCGTCCTGACAGCCTCTGAAAGAGCGGCGGCGAGATCTCGTTCGTTTCTTGCACCTGTACGAAGCAGATTCTTGTACTCGCGTGCATTTTGATTACCGCCGCCCATAAGCTCAAAATACCTGTTCAACCTACCTCTAAGCCAACTGAGCATGGAACCCGGCTTACCACTAACTGTATTTGCCGCCGGACCTGCTGTCTGGGCGCCTTCTGTAACAGCCCTTCGAACAGCCTCTCCGACGATTGGTTTTTCGCCTGCATAAGCCAAGGCAGAATTGCCAACTCTGTCAATAAGGTTGCCATTAACAGCCTTCGTAGATGGTAGCAGACGACGTGTCGCCGGGACTACAGCTCCAGCTGTGCGCGGAACTGCGTTTCTCACTGCGTTCGAAAATCCTTCCGCCTCTCGCCCGAAACCGTTTCTTACAAGCTGTGTACCTCCTGTGCCATACCCCTTGAACACCATGTCTCTGCCGACACCCCCTCCAAGCAGTTTCTGGCCGGCACCTGTGGTCTTCCCGCTTTGAAACATTCTGGTGGCGAGGTCCCGGAAGTCTTTAACACCCTTCTGACTTGTCTTTGCATTGCTAAGCATACGGTCTGTGGCCACCCCTGCGGCACGCGCTGCCTCAGCCTTGCTCATGCCCTTTGCAATGGAATTCCTGAAAACACGGTTCCACAAATATTGCGCAGTCCTGCCCACGCGCTGCATGTCTTTGGGCTTGAACTCGGCAGCCACCTTGGTAAGCCACTCCGGATCAACTCCGTACTCGGCGCACTTGGTGATAAATCCCTGTTCATACCTTGTCATGACTTAACTCCTTTACCCTACGATTTCGCTATGGCAACCGTCCTGACGAGAGGGTCGATTCCGGCCCATCGATTGGCCGAGTTTGAAGCTGCCCCAAGTCCGGCTCCGAGAGCAGTGCCTACTCCGGCGCCTATGAGAGCTCCCTTGCCTATCTTTCCACCGTTAAGCGCAGCGACATTGGCACCAGTCAGGGAACCGGCATACGTGCCGGTCAGAGCAAGAATAAGCATCTTTAGCCTTGCACGACGCTTCTCGTAGTCAATGGACCTGCCCTTAACCCTGAGACCATCTCCGAAAATGGTTTTAGTCGGTTCCACATCGTCTTCTGTGAGACCTGGGTTCATATACTGGAGAGCCCTGAGACGAGGATCTACACCCTTCTCGGCCTGCTTGACGAAGGAGAATATCCCCTTAACCTCGTTGACACGCGCCCTGTGGGCCGCGGCCTTCTCTATTCTGGACACCTGAATCATTGATTGGCTCCTAGCCCCTGAGAAGGGCGTCTATCTTGGCGTCGAGCTCAGTCATCTTCTGGGACAGGGCCGGATCCTGTGCAGGCGCCGCGACAGGGGCCGGAGAGCCAGCTACAGCCTGGTTCGGGCTGGAGATGCCGAGAACGCTCTTGAACACCTCGGCGAACTGCTTGAACAGCTTGCTGAGCTGGGTCGGAGTGATCTTCATGTACGGCTCTCCCGTGGGTGACACGTCGCCGGCGTCGGGCGGAGGCATGCCCATGGCGGCCGGGTCCATCATGGACGGGTCCATGCCGGGAGGAGGCATTCCACCAGCCATAGGGTCTCCGGGGGGAGGCATACCACCAGCGGCAGGATCACCAGGGGGAGGCATACCACCGGCAGCAGGGTCGCCAGGAGGCGGCATCGCGTTGGGGTCGCCGGGAGGAGGCATACCACCAGCTGCGGCAGGATCTCCACCAGCCATGGACGGGTCCATAGGCACGAACTGGGCCTTCTTGAGAAGGTTCTCCAGCGCTTGAAGTTTGTTGTAGTTGAAGTTGCTCATCAGTTACTCCTATTGTTGTTAGAACTAGCTCCAGAGAAAAGCCGGCTGTAGATACCGTGGCCCATAAGCCCAAGACCTCCAATCACGGCGGCGCCACGACCGGCGTGTGTAAGCATGGTCTTCGGACTCCAATGAACGTGTTTTAATAAATCCTTGACCATTGGTTTAAGGGCGTCAGGACCAGTCTTAAAGCCATGCACGCGCCCCCAGTTCCTAGTCCCGCTCTCCGCAACGGCTTTTGTTAAGTCATCACCAAGTGTAGTGCTTCCCAATGACACTATATTGTGTTTTGCGCCAGGCTGCATGAGAATGTTTGCAACTTCTGCGTTTCCTCTGAAGTGGCGGGCTCTTGATGATGTCTCATGCGGTATTAGGTGGATTAGTCCTCCATGAGTGTCACCCTTTATACTTGCTATCTCACCTAAAGAAGACCCTGGAAGGCCGAACAAGTAGTCTGCTGACCTATACGCATCGGCCATTCCGGTATGAGGAAGACGCTTAATGATATTAAGCCCTGAGTATCTACTGTCAATTGATTTTATAAACTTCGACCCAGCCTCAGACGAGAGAAGATCATTTCGTAACTTGGAATTCTTGTCAAGCAGCGTGTACAATATAGACAAGTCCTTATCAACGTTCTGGGTACCGACGTTCGACCCAGACGCCATGCGCAAAACATCTGCCGGGGTAAGACCGGAAATGTACTCGGCAATACCTGGGTTATACGATGTACCATGATCTGCAAGCCCGCTTATAAAATCGAGAGAAAAGTTAGACCCGTGTTTCTTTCTCAGCGCCTTCAAAATGTAATCAAAGGTATTGTCCTCGCTCCTGAGTAGCGACTTTGTCCTTAATTTCCCATCAAGCGGAAACATGTCCGGTCCAGATTCGAACAACAATCCACGGCCGCTGCCTCCACCAGATGTCAGTATCGCCTTTGCATTCCGGCCTGATGCGCTGGTACCCGGTTCGCTTGCTCTAAACACATAATTCTCAAACAACGGAGATGTAGCCAAACCTTCAACTGAAACAGTGCGCTGACCCTTTGGTATGGCACTCCATCTCTTTAAATCACCGCCTGGTACGTAAATGGTGTCAAACTTGTCAATTCCAGGTCTAACCGCCATTCCGTTCATTTCTGTATCCATAACACGGAATGGCTGTTTAAACCCACCGTCTCCATAGTCTGTCAAAAGACGAGTGTTGTATTTTCCTTTTGAGTTAAGTCTAGCAGTGTCAAAAGGATAATGATCGTGACCGACCTGAAGAACCGCTCCGATGTTTTTGTCGTCTATAGCTGCGTTTAGAGCACCACGGCTGGATGAAAACGGGTTGAACATTCTGGTCTTAACACCGCCGGCGTTAAGCGCGTCCGCAGCGGCAAAAGCTGGCTGCGTTATTGAGTCCTGAGCGGCGAAGAGCGCGGTGTATTCTTCCGGGCTAAGCGCAGATATCCCAAACCTCTTAAGCTTGGCCCAAGCATCTCTCCTTATTGGCCAGTTGTATGAATCTACATTATACCCTCTTAAAAGAACCTCTTTGTCCCGTGGACGCTGCCACAAGCGTATCCTTCCATTTCCATCCCTCCAACCCCACCTCAGCTTGCCATTCTGATCACGCTGCAACATCCGCTCGTCGTCAGCTCTCTCCCATAGATAGTCTCTAAGTTTATGATGCTTAGATAGAGTTGTCCCGGCCGCTCCGCCACCAAGAAGCGTCTGTATATACGCGATTAGTTTTTCACGTCTTGAAGTACGTGAATCATTCGAGCTGTTGCCAGTTTTGTATGAGCGTGGCATACTAGGTCGACTCACTTCTGGTCGTCGTCGCCTTTATCGTCTTTAGCGTCTTTACCGCCTTTTCCAGATTTACGCTTCTTCTTGGCCATAGAAATACCAGCTGCACCGGCTCCGACTCCGCCAGCCAACCCGAGAGCGGCTAAAAGATGTTTCGCTGAAATACCGCTCGGCGACACGTTAGGGGCAGGAGATGATGGAGACGATGGTGAGGATGAGAGAAGATCCGCTGTTATACCGGCAAGTCCTGCTGTACCACCTACAGCGGCGGCAATACGTCCAGGTGCCAGACGCCTGATATACCTGACACCAGACGGATTGGCGTCTCTAAGGATGTCCGGCTGCAACACCTCGCCGTACCCGCCATATCCTCCGGTTCCGGCAGTTCTACTAATATTGTCAAACAACGCTCTAAACTTAGGTTTCGTAAAAAGACGCTGCAGTAAAGAGGGTCTTGGAATCGCGTCTGCGGCTGAATACACCTTGTCGACAACCTTTGGAGACAGTCTTGATATCAATCTGGCAAGTGCGCGTGACTTTGCCGTTTTCTCCAAAAACACCCGTCCATCAACGCCGTACTCGGCGCACTTGTTCATGAATCCCTGTTCGTAACGTGTCATACCATCCTCCTTAGATAAGTATAGCAAAAATGATGATGTCGTACAACTACTAGCCTAACACTTTTCTAGTATAGTCGGGCAAGTTGCCAGCCATAGTCGCCCCAATGCCGACAGCTCCTCCGGCAAGCAGACCGATAAGTATCGACTTTAGATAGTGCTTGCGGTATTCCGGATCCCTGAGCGCCTCTCTGGTGACTCCAGCTGCGGCTCCTAGGCCTGCACCTAGAAGACCATTGTGTATGGCGGCGTTTGAAAGGCTAGCCGAAAACCCGCCGTTTCGAGACCCGACGCCAATAGTGTTTATACCATGCCCAGTTGCATACCCGGCGTGAAGACCTCCAAGACTTGCGCCTCCAGCGTCAATGCCAAGACCATTTACATGGCCTGTTGAAAGACCTGCCGCAAGCTTGTTCATGAATCCCTGTTCGTAACGTGTCATTCTGAATCCTCCTTAAGTTAGTATATCACACCTCATCCAGGCAGTTCAACGCCGGCCTTCCCGCCAATCCACCTTATCAGCCTCTCAAGGTTATCGGTGCTAAAAGGCTCGTTGTCCACTCCAGCTTCTCTCATGCCGGCTAACACCTTGGCGTTCTGCTGCGCCATGAGGTTCTGCCAGCCCGTGCGCCCGCTGTTCCTGAGTGTAAAGTTGGTCTTGAACACCGGAGTCTTACGTCCATCCTTGCCAACAACCGTAAACCCTGGTATGAACCTGGCAATCAGGTCACCTGTTTTTCCGAAGAAGTGATCCTCCTTCGGAAGCAGCATGGCGTCCGGGTTGAAGTACGGGTGCCCGTATCTGGAAAGCGAATACGACCCGACAGCCTGAGAATAGCGCCTGGAGTCAAGCCTGTTCAACAGGGCGTTCAGGAACGGGTCTATATCAGAAGGAGGTTTCATTCTACACCGGGGTCTGGACTCCCCATCCTTTCAAGAAGTCAAGATAGTCCGACTTTGACCGCAAAAGTCCACGATTCCTTATAGCGTCCAAGAGATATGTGTCATACGCGGACTTAAGTTCCGGCGCCCACTTGGAATACCCTCCTTTGCTGGCAAACGATGACGCAAGATACTCCTGTAGAAGTCTATTATCCATCGCCGCGGCGACTCCAGGGTTACGACCGAGCAGAGCCCTGTTGAAACCGGACGGGTTTACGGCCTTCAGAGCCTTTGTCGGAAGCAAGGTGGCCAGCTGTCCAGGAATACCAAGCACACGATGTCCCATCTCATGCCCTAATACTGTAGGGTAGTAGAAATATCTTCCAGTGTTCTCAACAACAGGCGTGGATATTCTGCCTGGAACCGTGAATGAGTTCACTTTTCCTGTAAGGTTGCTTAGTCTTGAACTCGAAAACGGGTTGTATTCGTAAAACGGATTGTTTCTTGACGCCACGGATGACATTCCAGGAACTGTAGAAAGCGTATCTCTAACAACAGTTTCCATATTATTGGACTGCGATGGCGCTATCCTTGTCTTAGGTAAATACCAGTGTGACAACCCGCGACTAGCCATGTCGTCGTACATGACTTTTGACACCTCACGTGAAAATTCACGTGGCGACAGCTTACCCTCCTGCAGCTTGTATTGAAGTACCCCCATTTTGTCATGAGGCAGCTCCATGGCGGACTGCCTGCGGAATAATCCGCTGCGGGCCGTGTCTGAAGCCATTCCGAGCCGCTTCGACATCCACTCCTTGGCATTTGACGCCATTGGCAAATCCCTTCGCTCAAGAAGCGCGTCGAGATATTGTTCTCCATCTAGTTCCATAACCCTATCGAAAGATCTATCCCTGGATATAGAGTTTAACCCATTTTTAACAGACCTCTGTGAAAATTTAGAACCACCAAACACTGTGCGACCATTAATCTGCGACCGGTTGTCTAACCATCCGCCATTAAACGGGTTTGCGTCTCTCATATATTTTGAAAGACGCCCCGTAGGATCAATAGCGTCAAGATGCCTGTGCGACAACCTAAAATACGGCTCAGTTTTGTACGGGGCAAACATATATGGGCGTGTCCTTAACCAGCCTATATCACGAGACCCTTGTCTTGCCAGGTTATCTACAAAAGCCTTACTAGGTTTTTTGTAGCTCCTGGCAAGCTCGGCGTGAAGAGCCTTGAACTTTGACGGGTCTTTAGCCATCGTCATCCACTTTGAAACGAGGTCCTTACCAAACGCCCTCCTCAAAGACGATAACGCACCAGCTATCTTAAGCAGTCCTGTAAAGTATCTCATGATGTCCTCCTAGTAGTGTGAGCCGAACTTGTCCAGCAGGGCGTTTAGGAACAGGTCGATGCCGGAATGGGTCATCATTTGTCCTCGTTTTTACGACGGCCTTTGCTATGCTTCCTTCGCCTTCTTGCAAGAGCCGCGATAACTCCACCTACCGTTGCAGCAGAGCCTATGGAGGCCGCAGGTGCAAGCCACTTCTGGCCATCATGTGAAAGCGTGTCGATGACAGGCGGGTCAAATGTTTCCCGACTTCCTCCGACGTATCTTGCAATACCGGCTCCTCCGCCAACAGCTGCTGAACCTGCCCCGATACCGGTATAAACTCTAGTTTTTACAACTTTCTTAAGCTCGTTCTTTTCAGCAGGACACCATAGCGCATGATAATTCATCTTTTCAGGATCAAATGGCATTAAGATCTTATATACGTCGTCTTTTGTCGTAGGTTTTTCTACATAATCTCTACGAACGGGGCTAAACACGGACTCCGTCCACCCTGGAGAATTCATCTCTTTCTTAAGCTGTTTCTGCAACTTTTTCAAATAATCAAAATAACCGGTGTCTTCAACATTACCACGTATATTGCGCATGTAATACCTCTCAGCTCTCTTAAGCGCAGAATTTGTGTCATAATACGTCTTAAGAAGCTCTTTGTCTCCGCCTAACAGCAGCTGCAACCATCTCTTCAACGGTTTCAGAACTCCGATTTTACCTACAGTTTTTCCAACTCCGGCTATCTTGAACAGTCCAGTAAAGTCTCTCATAATGTCCTCCTAGCAGTGTGAGCCGAACTTGTCCAGCAGGGCGTTCAGGAACGGGTAAAAGTCTCTGGATGTAACGGTCATTTACGGTCTTTATTCCTGCGTTTTTTACGCCTGTGAGACATCAGTGCGGCCAGCCCGCCAGCGGTCAACGCTCCGCCGGCAAGCAATGGCGCAATTGGAATGCCGCTAGTACCTGAAGTAAGGCTGGTCTCGTGCGGAATCCGGAGAACGTCATTGTCATTTCCAGTCGCTACTAGTAACCCGGCGCCTGTGAGGGCTGGGATCCCTATCGCGGCGGCGCCAATGGCCTTGGCCTTTCCCGGGTGAAGCCTGGCAAGACGCCTTAGCATCTTGAAATAGTTGGCCTTCTCAACTCTCAAGTTAAACTTTTTTACCCTTTTAACACCATTATCTACGCCACTTCCCACCGAAATGCCGAACTTTTTCGGTACTGATACGGGGGTTCCTAGGTCTATGCCTTTTCTACGGAGGTCTGACATGTCCTGCGGTGTGACCATGAACCCGTCAACCGATTCTCTGACGGACTTTAGGACTTTACCGGTATCAGGGTCAAACGACGCCTTGCCCTTGGCGAGCCGCATCGCATCTCTAGGATTGTCTACAATAACCGAGAAATGGTCTGTAATGGTCCTACCAACGCTATCTCTGCTAGAAGTTGGTATTCTGCGGGTAACACGGTACTTGACAGACCCGTCTGACTGTATAAGCCGCGTTATCTCAGGTATTTCAATAAAATCGCTTGGGTAATGCACGTTGCCACGGTAGTCAAACATTCTGCCACGCACGCCATTGTAGTCCACGTCTCGTGAGCGCGTCATTATTCCGTTGCCAAGAGTAGAATCGGTTTGTCCAGGAATGATGTCCCCAACATCGAAGTCAAACACCTTAAACGGTTTAAGCGGTGATGCAGCAGCGCCTGCGGCTGAAGATGTGGGATGCCGTATGGAAATTCTTGTCACCTTGGCTATCTTAAGCAAGCCTGTAAAGTCTCTCATAATGTCCTCCTAGTAGTGAAACTCCTCATTCTTGTGGCCTGGCGTCCCCCACTGGCCGAGCGTGGTTCCCTTGGCCACGGCCGGGTATGGGTTCAGCCCCTGCGAATTGCTCTCGGCGCCGCGCTGGACGTCTTCGACCAGTCGCTTTCCGATGTACGTAGTACCAAGTCTGCCCATCCAGTCGTCAGTCTGTCCTGTCGTCTCGACAATCGACTTCATCTCCGGGTGAACACCGGGAGGCGCCTCGTTATACAGTACACTTGGAACCTTGAACTTTTCAAGCTCATCCGCCACCTTCTTGGTGACCCTGGTCCCTATGGTGTAATGAAGCGCCGGCTGCTCAAGATACTTGCCAATCGCCTTCCTAGGCGCCGACTGCACTGAACCAGGCCTTGGCTTAAAGCCCCATGCCCACCTGGAGTATGACACCTCATCACCTGGAAGCATCTGGCCCTCGGAGTCCTCGGTGTCCACGACGACGTTGTTGATGATTGATCTGGCAAGGGCTTCTACGTTGCGTCTGTTGCCCTTGTAGCCAGAGTCACGGTAGGCCTGTGTGAACCGCTGGGTGAAATACCGGCGTCCCTCTCCTATCCCCTTGTACTTCACCGCGTCCGCGGGGTTGACCACGCCGTCTGAAAGCTGGTCGCCGGCCTCGACCTCGTCGCCTTCCTTGACAAGAACGTCGTATCCGGACGGCACATAGAACTTGCTGTCGTTGACCCAGACGTACGAGCCGCCCTGAGGCGCCTTTTCGATCTTCTCGACACGTCCGTCAACCTCGGAAACGGTCGCACGGTCCTTATATATCTTCGGAACCGTCACCATTGACTTAAGCATGTCGAACCCGGAGTACTGGCTTGCGCCCTCCTGCTTCTTTCCTGAATGCTTCACATTAAGGCTTCCCTGAGCGACCCTTTCGGCAAGTGCAGAGGCTGAATTAAGCCCCAGATTGTATCCTATCTCAGGGAACCTGCCGTTCTCACGTATTCCGGCGCAGTGGGCGCACACGCCGTTCTTGGCGTTGCAGGTGACAGGAGACCTGACAAGAATGTCGTCAACCTTGTGCTTCTGCAAGTCCGCCATTATTGACTTGCTTATGACCGTTCCGGCCTTGTAGCCGCCGGCGTCTGCAGCCAGAACGCATCCGATGTTGTCCTTGTCGTCTGTCTTGACCGGCATCCCAGCTATGGTTCCGCAGTCATCCTCGGTGACCACCTGCTCCACGGATGCGGATGAAAACAACTT